>Ga0208154_10002_pt1 | contig 312915 bp, 326 predicted proteins | sample Wag4S2014_11_5_FD_187354 | JGI IMG/M metagenome (GOLD analysis project Ga0208154, IMG submission 187354) | Deep subsurface shale carbon reservoir microbial communities from Ohio, USA - Utica-2 Time Series 2014_11_5 (SPAdes) (version 2) ...
AGATCATAGACTACAATTATAAATGGTCAGAGAGAAGATTAAAAGGATTTTTAGCTGCTCGAGAAAAACTAATTCAACTATTTGAAGAAAGATATTAATTTATTTACACAAAATACTTGACGTTACCGTCAATTTTTTACTTCACTTTAGATTTTTTACTAAAGACTATGAAAGCATTAAGAAAAATAGTGAATTGAAGACCTTTTTGAGATTAATCTTATATTCTACAGTTTTTATTAGTTTTTTAATTATAATTTTAAATACTGCTGGTGATTTTAATGCTGAAGAAATTTTCAGAAAAACAATTTTTCAGGTAACCTCTATCATTACAACTACTGGTTTTGGAACTCATAATATTAATTCTAATTTTTTTCCAGCTGCAGCCAGACAGATTTTTATAGTCTTTATGTTGATCGGAGGTAGTGTTGGTTCTACATCTGGTGGAATTAAAGTAATGCGTTTAAATATTTTAGGGGGTTTATTTAAAAGAGAAGTCAAAAAAATATACCTACCAAACCATGCAGTACTACCTGTAACTTTAGATAAAAGTATTATTAATAGTGATGAAATAAATAAACTTACAGGCCTATTTTCTTTCTGGCTGTTCATGATTGTTATTGGGGGAATAATAACTTCTATTTTTTCTGATCTCAATGGCTGGCAGGCTTTTTCAGGTATGTTTTCTGCAATGGGAAATATAGGGCCATTCTTCTTTTCTGTTGAAAAAATGGCTTCACTTTCTCCGATCATTAAACTGACTTATATTATTGGAATGCTGGCCGGAAGGTTAGAAATTTTACCGATTATTATCTTATTTTCTAGAAAAGCCTGGAGAGATTAAGAACTATTGAAATTATTATTATAAATTTATATCAAAATTGGAGGTAAAATAAATGTATATAATTATAGCTGGTGGAGGTATTGCCGGTAGGAATCTAACTAAAAATTTAGTTCAAAAACATGATGTAATTGTAATTGAGAAAGAACAAAGTGTTGCTGAAAAAATATACAGCCGTTATGGAGCAGTAACTGTCTTAGGAAGTGCGACTAGAATTGATATTTTAAAAGAGGCTGGTATTGAAAAGTGTGATATAGCAATAGCAGTTATGAGAGATGATGCTGATAATCTTTCTTTTTCACTTTTAGCTAAAAACTTTGGGGTAAAAAAGATCTTAGTCAGAATGAGAGAGCCTGAATACGAAAATGCCTATCAGATGGCTGGTGCCACCAACATTGCAGCTACTATGGAATTAATTGTTGATCGTTTTATTACTGATATTGAAGAACCTGATGTAAGAAAAGTTGCCTCTTTAGGTGATGGAAAAGCTGAAGTTTCGATCTTAACTATCCCACCTGGATCATCCATTTCGGGTATGAAGATTTCAGAAATAGTTAGTCAAAAAAACTTTCCTGAAAACTGTGTAATTGCAGGTATTTTTGACAAGGCTCAGGATAGATATATAGTCCCCCGAGGAAATAGGGAAATATTTGCTGGTAATCAAGTTTTTTTAGTGGCCTCAAAAGATGATATGGAAAGTGCAGCTGATTTTTTACTTAATAAAAAATAGGACATTTGCCTAAATGTAAATAATTAACAAAAGCTGAGTACAGAAAACCGCACTCAGCTTTTATTATCTGTTCTATAAAAATTATATTTAGTATAATTCTACTTCTGCTGAAACTGAAACATTTATATTTACCTTTTGTTCAGCCAGTGGAACTTCTGAAAATTTAGCTGATTCAGCACTTCTTGTCATTGACCTCAAAACATCATTACCGTAAATATTCTGCTGACCAAAACTAATTTTTTTAATTCTGTAATTTTCTTTATCTAAGTTTTCAGCCATAAAAGCTGCCTTTTCTTTTAAAGAATTCAAAGCCATAGCTGTAACTTCTTCTAAAGCCTTTTCATTACTTTCCAAGCGGTAATTTATATTTACAACTCTATTAGCCCCGGCATTTAACAATTTCCCCAGCAATACCGGAAGTTCTCCTAAATTCTTAGTACTAAACTTAATCTGATTACTAACTCGATAGAAGGTTACTTTTTCTTCTTCATCTTCATCATCTAATGATATATAATTAGTATAAGGATAAACTCTAAAACCCTGTGTTTCAATGTTTTCTAATTCTTCTGCTTCTAGAATTGACATTAATTTACTTACAATTCTATTATTTTCTTCAACTGCAGTTGACTGTTCTCTGCTTTCATTTTCAAAACCAAGTACTACCTCAACTACCTCCGGATCATATTCACGCTGTTGATTAATACTTAAACTAGTAGTAATATAGTCTTCTTCAACCTTTTTTTCTGCAGGCCCTTCTTTTTCTGCTGTTTGTACTGCTGGAGTATTAAAATATAGACCATTTACAACTAAAACTGATAATAAAATTAAAGCGATAAAAACTAAAAACATTCCTAGATTTTTACTCATAAAAATCCCTCCATTTAACTTTTATTAATATTATTGCATTTTTATCTTTACCCTATTTATATAATTCTAATAAGATTGTAAAATTCCTTTATTAATTTTAATGATATTTTTATAGTTTAATGATCTTTGACCCTCCTCGGGCAAGTCCACGCGGTTTGCAAGCAGACTTTCACTCTATCACCTAATTTTCTTCACGCAAAGCAAATGAAATGTTTTGAAAGTTTTTGTTTTTAAATTTTTCAATTAAAAATACAACTGCTTCAAAATTACTTTCTTTGTCAGCATAAATCTTTATTTTATTATTTTTTTCAGCGTTTAAATCAGTTATTAAATTATCTATATCTTGTCGACTGTACTCTTTTTGATTGTAATAGATTTTATTATTTTGATCCAAAAAGATATTAACCATCTCTACATTTTTAGTTTTTCCAATACTGCTGTCCGGTACCGTAATATTATATAGGGCTTCTTCTCCCTGCAGTGTTGAAGAAACTAAAAAGAAGATTAACAATAAAAATACAATATCGATCATCGGGGCCAGATTTAAAGTTGAGCTCTTTTTTTTAGGCTGATAACTCATTCTTTTTCAACCCCTTTTTAGTTGTCTCCTCTATTTCTTTTTTGAAAAGCATACTCTCACTTTCCAATCTTAAATTATTCAGTTGATTGTGCAGCTTCTCAATTTTTGCATAAAAATAATGATAAAATGCTGCAGCAGGTAATGAAATTATTAAACCAGCAGCTGTCGTAAATAGAGCTTCAGAAATACCTAAAGCCATCTGTTCCGGGTTCCCCCCTAGACCTAAGACCTGAAATGTTTTGATCATTCCACTAACAGTTCCTAAAAGGCCTAAAGTTGGCGCTACCTGGGCAATAAAATTTAAAAATCCTAAACGTTTTTCTAATTCTGGCAGCTGATCAACTTCCTCCGCATCAAGATAAAGTTTAAATTCTTCTCTACTCTGTGGATTTCTTTTTAATGTATTATAATATATTTTTGCTGCAATTCCTTTTTGATTATGCAAGATATTATCCCCTAAATTACTTTCATCAAAATCTTCAATAGCTTTTAAATATTGTTCTTTATTAATTGTTCTATAATTTAAAATAAAAACTATAGTTCTTTCAAATATTATAAAAAGCATTAAAAATGCAGCTAAAAGCAGTGGGTATGCTACAACTCCTGCAGTTTCTATAAATTCTGTAATCATTTATCTTACCTCCTTTAGTTCAACTCAAATTTTATTGGCAGATTTACTATTACTTCGATCTTTTCCCCATCTTTTTCAGCAGCTTTAAATTCCCAATCACCTACCGCCTTCAGAGCAGCCTGGTCAAACGACTTATAACCCGAGCTTTGATTAATCTTCAAATCATGTGTTTTTCCTTCTTTATCAATTCTTAAAGAAACTATAACCCTACCCTCTATATTTCTTCGCCTTAAATTAGAAGGGTATTCTGGCTGGCTATATTTACTAACCCCTGGTTTTTTAATTGAATCTGAATTACCTTTTCTTAGATCATAAACTTTATTTTCTTGATCAGCTTTATTTTTCGCTGCAGCAGAATTATCAGAGTTACTATTTTGAATGGTCTCAACTTTTTTTACTATTTTAGCATCTTTACTATTTATTGCTTCAGCTGTGCTGCTCTGATCTGATTGAAGATCTGCAGCTTCATTTTCTTCATTAACCTTATTTGTTTCAGCTGACTCCGATTTTTTATCTGCTTCGGCTTCCAAATTAGCTATATAACTATCTAAATCAAATTCATCTTTTTCATTTTGTTCTTCCTGCTCTACAGATTCTTTTTTTTCTGAGTTATTTGCTGAGTTCTGCATCCAGGCTGGTGGCTCAGCTGTTTTTTCTGCTTTTTCTAATTTAGTTTTTTTATCAATTTGTTCATTTACATCATTCTTTTCCTGCTGCTTATCTTCTATATTATTTACTTTTGATTCTTTTAGTTTGTTTTCTGTTTGTTTAACTTCTTTTTTTGGTGTTTTCTTTTCTGCTATTATCTTATTTTCAACAAAGTCTTCCTCTTCTTCAGTAATTTCATCCTTTTTTTCAGCTAAACTATTTTTATCTACTTCCGCTTCATCATTTTGAGCCTGAGCAGCTGTTTCTTTTGTTTGGGGGTTTATTTCATTATTGACATCTGGCTGGTTTTCTTCCCCAGCAAGCTGTTTAGAAGCAGATAATAATAGTTCTATTTCAACTTCTTCTTTTTTCTTAATTTTTATATCTTCTGCCAGAAGTTTTAAAGACCCAGCTTCCAGCAGTAAGATAAGGGATAATGATAAGAGGAAGGCTGTTAGATATATTATTTTGTTATTCTTCATTATCATCATCCTTTCTATAAGTTAATTTGTAGGTTTAACTAGAATTTGGTGCTGAGATTAACCATAAAGTTGCGGCCTGGCATTGGATAACCGTCTACTACTTCATAATCTTTGTTAAAAAGGTTGTTGATAGAAAATAATAAATCTATTTTCTGATTAATTATATTTATTGGAACATTAATGCTTGAATCTACAACAAAGTATGAAGGCATTTCTGTACCACTAAATCCATCAATATTATCTGAAATTAATTTACCTGAAACAAAAAATGTTTTTTCGTCTTTTTTATACTTTAAAGAAATTTTAGCATTGTGGTAAGGATTACCGGCTATTCTATCTCCATTATTATCCTGACTGTCTAAATAAGTATAGTTAAAACTGGAACTTAATTTTCTAGTGAGTTGATTATCTATATTTAGTTCTATTCCTTTAAATTCTGATTTATCATCAATATTTTTCATTGTGTTCGGAGAAACACTGTAATCATTTGTAATTAAATTAGTTACTTCTCTATAAAAATAACTAACACTTCCCTTTCCAATTACAGAATTAAATTTTAGACCAATTTCATAATTATCACTTTCTTCAGCTTCAAGATCTGGATTACCTTCAAAACCCGGGTAATGCCAAGCTGGATTGGCTGCATAAACTCCATATAAATCATCAAAAGTTGGGGCTCTAAAAGCTTCAGAATATGAGATAAAAGTCTTATAATTTTTATTTAAATTATAATTAATAGCAGCTTGTGGACTTAAATTAGATCCATATTCCTCATGATCATCATATCGGGCTGCAAATATAAGATCTAATTCAGAATTGAAATTCCAATTATCTTTTACAAATAATGCTTTATTAGTATTTTCTTTATTCCCGTTTTCTATATCTGTACTTTTTACTTCATCCCTTTTAATTTCAACACCATAATTAAATGTATGGTTATCTAAATAATTAATATTATTTAAAATAAAACCACTCTGATCTTTTTCATGTAATGAATTACTGGAAGGGTATTCTCTCTGCCTATCATTCTTATATATTCTAAAATTTGTTTCAATCGCTTCTGTCTGTCTTTTCCAGGATAAAGATAAATTTTGCTCTTCATCATTTTGATCTAAATTATTAATTACTTTATCAGAAATATTATTATTAAAAGTAAAGGTTATATCTGAATATTTACTTATATTATTATTTATTTTCAGAAAAACATTTTCCTGATCAAAATTACTTTCTTCTAAATAAGTATCAGAACTTTTATCTAAATAAGATAAATAAATACCAAAATCATCAATTTTTTCATTATGAGAAAGTTGGTAAGTATTAGTGTTTTCAGAACCTAAACCTAAATCTAATTTAGTGACAGAAATATCTTCAATATTTTTTGTAATTATATTTACTACTCCCCCCATAGCATTAGCTCCATATATAACTGAAGCAGGTCCTTTAATTATTTCAATTTTTTCAATATTAGCTGCACTAATAATTGATAAATCCAAACCACCATTATGGTTATCATTATAAGGAACACCATCAAATAGGACCAAAACTTGATCAGAACTTGCTCCTCTAATTTTAACACTTTTTGTTCCAACCTGACTGCCATTATCTTTAATATAAACTCCTGTATATGTATCCAGAAGTTCTGCTACATTCTGGGCATTACTTCCTTCAATCTCCTCCTGATCAATAACTTCAATACTAACCGGAGTATCCATAATACTTTCCTCATAACGGCTTGCTGTCACAACAACTTCTTCTAAATCCACAACTTCTTCCTGTGCACTTACCGGCACTGCTAAAATTAAAAGTGCTGTAAGCATGACTAAAACTTTTTGCTTTAACATTAATAATTCCTCCCTGTTTTTGTCTGCTCACAGCCACCCTAGACAAAATAGGCTATACAATAGAAAAAGACACCCAGGTAAATTGAGGGTGTCTATAAATATTTAAATAGCCCACAACCAGTCCTGTCTCGAAGATGGCTGTTATCCTCTTAGGCAGGTCTCCTGACTTTACAGCTTTACTGATTAACCTTCCCCATTATAATCTAAATGAGTGATTTTAATCAGCCTACTGATTTACAGTGGCGGACCCGTTCAGGAATTTCACCTGATTCCCTATTATCTTCCATTTAAAGAAGCACCTAAAAAGAGAACATTATTTTCTTTTCTATTACTTTTATTCTAGTAATTTTTAAAAAATCCTTTAAATTAGTATTAATTATTTTAAAAATTTTTGAATTTAGCTTAAAATAAAACTTTGTGAAAAAATTATAAAAAAATAAAGGAGTTTCTAATTATTTACATAATTATATATTATATCTAATAAAGGAGGTTTTTTTATGGCGTTACATAATAAAATTGGTGTTTTAGGTGAAGAAATTGCAGTTAGGTATTTAAAAAAGGAAGGTTATTATATTGTTGAGCGAAACTATAGGAATAAATTTGGAGAAATTGACATCATCGCTGCTAAAGAAAGCTATACAATTTTTGTTGAAGTGAAAAGCAGAAGTTCAGAAAATTATATTGAACTGGCACAATCACTCTATCATAAACAGCTGCACAATATCCGGCAAGCTGCAATTTTTTATTTTTCTGAAAAAAATATTCATTTAAGTTCAATTCGCTTTGATTTAATTGCACTAAAGATTGATCCAGATGCTAAAAAAATTGATAAACTCAAACATTTTACCAATATTATCAATTAATTATTTTATTTAAAGGTCAGACTTAAGGAAGGAGAAAATTATGTATTCATATCTCTATTCAGCGGTTATTCATGGAGTTAAAGCAGAAATTGTCAGAGTTGAAGTAGATATTTCTAGAGGCTTACCCGGTTTCAATATAGTTGGCTTAGCCGGTAAAACTGTACGAGAATCTGCAAAAAGGGTTCGTTCAGCTATTATAAATTCCGGTTTTGAATGGCCGGTTAAAAAAATAACTGTAAACCTGGCTCCGGGAAATATTAATAAATATGGTTCTCATTTTGATTTAGCGATAGCTGCAGTTTTATTGGAATGTTCGGGCCAAATTAAAATTAAGAATAAAAACAAAAAGTTTTTTGCTGGTGAATTAAATTTAAATGGAAATATAAATCATGTCAAAGGTGTCTTATCTATGCTGTTAGCAGCTCAAGAAAATAATTTTAAGGAAGCTGTGCTTCCAGCTCAAAATAAGAAAGAATCATTTTTAGTCAAAAATTTAAGCTCTTATCTAATCAAACATCTGCGGGATGTTGATAATTTAGAAGATAATCAAGAAAATATATTAATCAATCCCAAAACAGAAATTAAACCAGCTGTAGATTATACTGATCTTTCTGATATACGAGGTCAAAAAAATGCTAAAAAAGCTATTATCACTGCTGCAGCTGGAGGTCATAATTTACTTTTAATTGGACCACCAGGCTGTGGTAAAACAGTTTTAGCAGAATCAATTGTACAATTATTAGCCCCTTTAGATAAAAAGGAATTATTAGAAACTGCTTCAATTTACAGCATCAACAATAATTTAGAAGAATTAAATTTGGTCAAAAAAAGGCGTCCATTTGTTGCACCACATCATTCTATTACAGCCGCTGCTTTAATTGGAGGTGGTCATATACCTGTTCCAGGGGAGATATCTTTAGCCCATAATGGTGTCCTGTTTTTAGATGAACTACCCGAGTTTAAAAGCAGTGTACTGGCAAATTTAAGAGAACCCTTAGAAAAAAAGAGAATTAAGATTGTAAGACAACAGGGCAGTTATTACTTTCCAGCTGATTTTCAATTTATTGCAGCTATGAATCCCTGTCCCTGCGGTTTTTCTGGTGTCAAAGATAGAAGCTGTAAATGCTCAGAAAGAGATATTGTTAGGTATCAACAAAAATTATCAGGACCCTTAAAAGATCGAATTGATTTACAGATTGAAGTTTTACCTTTAGAAAAAGATGAAATATTAACTACTCCTCCTACAGCTAAAGATCAAAATTATACTGATAAAATAGAAATAGCCCGCAAAATGCAGGCTGAAAGATATCTAAATTCTAATTTAAAAAATAACTCTGAACTGCTTTTAAAAGACATCGAAAAATACTGCCAGCTTGATCAAAAAAGTCAAAAGATATTAAATCAGGCCTATCAAAGACTTAAGTTGAGTGTCAGAGGTTATATTAGATTAATGAGGGTTGCAAGAACAATAGCTGATTTAAATAATAATGACCTGATTAAAGAATCGGATTTAATTGAAGCTGTCGATTTTCGCTGGTATGCAGAAAAATCAGAAATGCTTCTTTAAATATTTAATTAGTGGAACTCCTAAAATTAAAACTACTGCTGCTTCACTTACGCCAATTTGAATTACATTTAACCAGTAAGGAAGATCAAATAAAAGATGCAGATAAATACTAATTAAAAATGCATTAAATAAAATTGGGCTTAAATAAGCAAAAAAATTGTCTTTGTTTTTATAAGTAACATAGGCAGCTAAAAGAGTAACTAAACCACCTCCAACTATATCAACCATACCAAGACCACCAATAACATTAGCCAGCATTACACCTAAAAATAAAGCCGGTACAGCTTCTGGAAAAATTATTGGTAAAACCGTTAAAGCTTCTGCTGCTCTAAACTGGATTGGCCCAAAACTAATAGGAGCCAAAAAATAAGTGATTACAACATATAAGGCTGTAATTGCTGCACCTCTGGCAATTTTTTGTGTATCCATTTTCTTATCTCCTTTCCAAGAGCTTATTTAGATTTTAAATGAATTATTAACATTCAGCATATTTTATATATTATTGAGCTAGCCCCTCTAATCTTGGACAAGCTTTAATATGATTTATTAATCTTTTAATTTTCTTTTTGGTACTCTGCCAAAGGATTTACGATGAACTGGTGATGATCCATGTTTTTCTAAAGCTGCAATATGCTCAGCTGTTCCATAGCCTTTATTTGACTTAAAATTATATTGAGGATATTTTTTTGCATATTCAAAAATAATATTATCCCTGCTTACCTTAGCAATAATTGAAGCTGCAGCAATTGCATTAATATCTGCATCACCATCAATTATTGCTTTCTGTTCCATAGTTAAATTAGGAATTAAGGCATTTCCATCAACTAATAAAATATCAGGATGCTTATCTAAATTTGGCAGTAGATTTTTCACTGCTCTCTTCATAGCCACAAAAGTGGCTTCTCTAATATTATATTTATCAATTTCGCTGCTGCTTGCCTTACCAACTCCAACCAGAGCCTTAGAATAAATTTCCTCATATAATTCCTCTCTCTTTTGACAGGAAAGTTTTTTAGAATCATCGAGTCCATATATTTTTTGTTCTGGATCTAAAATTACTGCTGCAGCAACTACCGGACCAGCAAGTGGACCTCTGCCTGCTTCATCTATACCAACGATCAGCTGATATCCCTGAGCAGAAAGTTCAGCCTCAATTTCATTCATCTGCTTCCATTTAGTAATGACTGCTTCTTTTTTTGCAATCTTTCGCTCCAATTGGGCTGCAATCTTTTGCACCCCTTTACGAGAATCTGCTTCTAAAATTTCTATTATTTCTGGAAGTTTTTGGTCAACTTCTAAATCAGAAGTCAATTTTTTAACCTCTTTAATTGTAAGTTCACTTATCTTAGTGAAGTCTTTTAGATCATTCTGCTCTTTAGATTTCTTTGTTTTAAAATTTTGATCATTCCTCATTATCAGTTTCCACCTTCAGTTCAGCTGCTTCTGCTGGTTTTTCTAGAGTGATTCTACCCAATTTACCGTCTCTAAAATCATTAATGACTATTCCGGCAGCACGATTGCGATCAACTTTACCTCCAGTCATTAAGCAGCCTCTTTTACGAGCTATATCAGCCAGTATATCGTAAGCCTGTGTTTCTAAATAATCAAGTCCGTAAGCATCTAATAGAAGATCTTCATTGATCTCAATTATAAAATCAATTAATTTATAAGCAGCAAGTTCTGCGTCAAAAATGTCATTATCAACAGCCCCAGTTAAGGCTAATTTATATGCCTTATCCTCATCAGAAAATTTAGGCCACAAAATACCAGGTGTATCAAGCAATCTAATTTTTTTGCTGACATTAACCCATTGTCTACCTTTAGTAACACCAGGTTTGTTACCAATTGTAGTGATTTTTGAACCAGCTAATAAATTTATCAGTGCAGATTTTCCCACATTGGGAATACCAATAATCATTGCCCTCAGGCGGCGAGGGTTTCTACCCTTTTGCGCCAGTTTAGAAGCAATTTGATCATAAGTATTATTTAAAATACTCTTTAGCTCACTAACTCCGTCACCTGTTAATGAATTAAGTAAAACTGCATCTTTATCTGTTTGATTTTGAAAAAAATCAATCCACTTCTGATTAAATTCAGCATCAGCCAGATCTTTTTTATTTAAAACAGTAACTTTTGACTGCTCATTAATTAATTTTCTTAAATCAGGATTCTGACTGCTGATTGGAATTCTAGCATCAGCAACTTCGATTACTATATCTACTAATTTTAAATCTTCTTTTAGTATTCTCTTTGCTTTGGCCATATGGCCGGGATACCACTGTATCATAATTAAAACTCCTTAAAAATAATAAAATTTATTAAAAATTTAGCTTTAGATATTGAAAAAAGGTGGAGAAGTTCCCCACCTTAGTCTCAAATAATTACTTTCTTTCTTCTCTTTTTTCCTTAATTCTAGAAGCTTTACCTCTTCTGTCACGCAGGTAATAAAGGCGAGATCTTCTAACATCACCACGACGAACCACAGTAATTGTATCTAATTTAGAAGTATGGAGGGGAAAAGTTCTTTCCACACCTACACCGTGAGCGATCTTACGAATAGTAAAAGTCTCATTCAGACCACCACCATTTCTACGGATAACTACACCTCTAAATGGCTGTAATCTTTCTTTTCCACCCTCAGAAATTAAAACTTTAAGATCTAATGTATCTCCAACAGCAAATTCTGGGATATCATCACGAATTTGTTCTTTTTCTATTTCATTGATAATATTCATCTATAAACCTCCTCTCAAAAAATATTTAAATTTATGCTTCCCACCAGGGATCAGATAACAAGCGGTCCATAATTATCGAAGCAGCACTTCTAACTGAAAGATGATTAAAATCGCCTCTACCCCAGATTGGATAAAGCACATAATCACAGTCAGCAACCATCTCTTTAGTTAATCCATAACCGGTTCCATAAATAATTAAAAATGGACGATCAATCTGCTGCAGTTCCTTTCGCATATCTTTATAAGAAATGTTATTAGGATATTCTCTAGCATCAGTAGCAATCAGCAGCGGCTCTTTTCCGGTTTCTTCTCTGATATTCTCTTTTGCTTCCTCTAATTCAGAAGCAATTTCGAGAACAGAAAAAGCCTGATGACGATTATATACATAATCCGCACCTCGACCACCGGTCCAGTAATCTCTAACTCTTTCCACTAATTCCTGCTGTGACTTTAAATTATTTATTATATAGTATTTTTTTATATCATATGTTTTTGCAGCTCTTGAAATATCGTGTAAATCATAATTTGTTACAGTTGTTGTTATGATTTCGTCCAATTTGTTATAAATAGGATTATGGACTAATCCAAGATAGACATCTGCCTCAATATTACTCATTAACTTCACCCTTTAGTTCCAGCTTTATTTCTTTAAGTAATTCAATTTCTTGATCACTAAATTTTTTATCTTCCAGCAGGTCTTTTCTTCTTAAAAAAGTTCTCTTAAGAGACTCTTTTTTGCGCCAGCGCTCGATTAACTGATGGTTACCGCTGAGTAAAACATCAGGAACCTTAAGACCATTAAATTCTCGTGGTCTGGTGTAATGGGGATGTTCTAAAAGTCCATTATAAAATGAATCATTTTTAGAAGAATCTTCATCACCTAAAACTCCAGTTAAAAGACGAGAAATAGAGTCTACAAGAACCATTGCCGGCAGTTCTCCACCAGTAAGTACGTAATCACCGATAGAAATTTCTTGATCAACAATAGTTTCTCTAACCCGCTCATCTACACCTTCATAACGACCACAAATTATTGTTAAACCTTTCTCTTTACTCAGATCTTTAACTAAATCTTGACTCAATTCCTTACCCTGTGGACTCATTAAAATTGTTTTTGACTTATGCTCTCTTTTATTTTGAGTATTCTGCCAGGCTTTAAAGATCGGTTCTGCCTTCATCACCATACCAGCTCCTCCACCATAAGGTGGTTCATCTGTTGTGCTGTGTTTGTCTTCAGCAAAATCACGGATATTAACTGTTTTAATATCTATCAAATCTTTTTCTCTGGCTCTTTTTAAAATACTCTCACTAAAAGGTCCCACAAACATTTTAGGAAAAAGAGTTAAAATATCAAAAAACATAAATTCAGCTCCTAAAGATCTAAGATTCCTGGTATCGGATCAACAATAATCTTTTTATTCTCAAGATCAATTTCTAAAATCATCTCACGACTGGCAGGTAACATATATTTTTTATCCTGGCCTTGGACCAGAAAAATATCTGTACCTGAAGTATCAACCACATCTATTAATGTTCCTAGATATCTGCCAGATTCTAAATAGACTTCACAGTCAATCAAATCACTGACATAAAAATTATCTTCTGGAAGTAAATATTTTTCAGACTTATCAATCAAAACCTGATAATTTTTAAATTTTTCAGCTTCATCAATAGAATTGACAGCAAAAAACTTAATTATTACAAATTGTTTATGGAAACGAATATATTCAATTTCCAGCTCTTTTAACTCTTTTCCTCTTTTTAGATATACAAAATTTAAATCAAGGAAACGCTCGGGAATATCAGTTGTTGCTTTGATACGCACCTCACCTTTATTTCCCTGAAAACGAGTTATTATTCCAATTTCTAAGTAATTATCATTCAATTATTTCACCAGCCTGAAAATTTATTTAATATCAACCTTTACATTCGTTCCTTCTTTGGCTGCTGCAGCGTTAGCAACGGTTCTAATTGCTTTAGCAATTCGGCCTCTCTTACCAATAACTTTACCCATATCTTCATCTGCAACAGAAAGTTCTACAGTGATAGAATTTTCTTCTTCAACCCTGTTAACTGAAACTTCTGAAGGATTATCTACAATTGATTCGGCAATAAATTTTATTAGTTCTTCCATGGAGAAAACCTCCTTTTAATTACTCATTACCGTGATACTTTGCCATTACACCTGACTTCTTTAATAAAGTCTTAACTGTATCTGAAGGCTTCGCACCATTGTTTAACCACTTGAGTGCTTTTTCCTCATCAATGTTATAAGTTTCTGGTTCAGTTGTAGGATCATAAAAACCTAATTCCTCTACAAAATATCCTTGAGGAGCTCTCTTGGAATCAGATACAATAATTCTGTATGATGCATTACGCTTACTTCCCATTCTTTTTAAACGAATTTTAACCATCTATCAAACACCTCCTCTCATTCGCACTTAAAGTGCAAATTTGATCAGGGCCAAAAGCCCATCCTTTAAATTTTAGTAATTACTTTTTATTTTAATTAAAAAATGGTAGATTTAAGCCTCCACCTTTTTTCATTTTTCCACTATTTAACTGCTTCATCATTTTCTTGATCTGTCTAAACTGTTTTAAAAGCCTGTTTACTTCCTGAATACTGGTTCCACTACCCTGAGCAATTCTTTTTCGACGGGAGCCGTTTATTACTTCCGGATCTCTTCGTTCTTCAGGAGTCATTGATGAAATAATAGCTTCAATATAGTCAAGCTGTTTATCATCAACCTGCATATTTTTTAGCTGTTTGGCTCCACCCATTCCCGGAATCATTCCAAGAATTTCATCCATGGGCCCCATATTTCTAACCTGTTCCATCTGTTCCATAAAATCTTCCAACGTAAACTCATTTTTCCTTAATTTTTCTTCTAAAGCCTTAGCTTTTTCCTGGTCGATGCTTTTTTCAGCCTTTTCAATTAAGCTTAAAACATCACCCATACCTAAAATTCTGGAAGACATTCGGTCTGGATGGAATGTTTCTAAGTCGGCTAATTTTTCACCAGTACCTGCAAATTTAATTGGTTTACCTGTGATAGCTTTAATTGATAAAGCTGCACCACCACGAGCATCACCATCCATCTTAGTTAAAACAATTCCATCGATATCAAGACGCTGGTCAAAGTTTTTAGCTACATTAACCGCATCCTGACCGGTCATTGCATCAACAACCAGCAGAATCTCATCAGGTTCAACTGTACCCTTAATATTTTCTAGTTCTTCCATCATTTCCTGGTCTATATGCAGCCGACCTGCTGTATCAAGAATAATAGTGTCACAGTTGTGAGAAGCAGCATAATTAATACTTCCCTTAGCAATATCAACCGGATTACTGTCCTCTCCCATTGAAAATACAGGCAGTTCTAATCTTTCACCTAAAACCTGCAGCTGTCTAATAGCAGCCGGACGGTAAACATCGGCAGCAACTAATAATGGGTTTTTACCATCTTTGGATAACTTACGGGCCAGCTTACCAGCACTGGTAGTTTTACCAGAGCCCTGAAGACCAACCATCATAATAATTGTTGGCGGCTCAGAAGAAATCGCAATATCTTCTTTGCTGCCTCCCATTAGTTCCTGCATTTCTTCATTTACAATTTTAATTACATGCTGTCCGGGAGTTAAACTTTCCATAACTTCCTTACCAACAGCTCTCTCTTCAATTTTGGAAATAAAGTCTTTTACAACTTTATAGTTTACATCTGCTTCTAAAAGGGCCATTTTAACCTCTTTTAAAGCAGCCTTAACATCTTTTTCTGTCAGCTTACCCTTGCCTCTTAACTTATCAAAGGTATCCTGCAGTTTTTCAGCCAGACTGGAAAAAATCATAATATACCTCCTCTAGAGGATCGATTTGATCGATTCTAGTTTTTTGCGTAAATCTTCATTCTTATCTTCGGCTAAAATTCCTTTCTCAGTCATAATAGCCTCTAAATCATTTATATTCTTTCTTATCTTATTGTACTTTTTTAAAAGACCTAATTTAGCTTCATAGTCTTCAAGACTTTCTTCACTTCGGTGTAAATGATCGTAAACTCCCTGCCGGCTGATACCAATATTATCGGCAATTTCCGAAAGAGATAAATCATTATAGAAGTAGCTTTTAATAATTTGACGCTGTTTTTCTGTTAATAATGAGCCATAAAAATCAAATAACATTGTTATTTTAATTGTTTTTTTTAGCAAAAAAATCACCTGTAAAGTTAATTTACTTAACACAGGTGATAGTATATGATATTTTGGAGCTTTTGTCAAGCTGAAATTTACAAAACTCTCTTTATTAATATCTGGATTAACAAAGAATCTGCAGATATCTTAGCTAAGGACTTAATTATTCTTCACTGCTAAAAAGAGCCTTTATAAATTCATCTGGATCAAAGTTCTGCAGATCTTCTGCTGCTTCTCCGACTCCGATTAGTTTAATTGGAATTTGAAGCTCATTTTTAACTGCAATGACAATCCCACCTTTGGCAGTACCATCAAGTTTAGTTAAAGCTATTCCATCAACATTAACAGCATCATTAAATAATTTAGCTTGAGAAATTGCATTCTGGCCGGTTGTGGCATCTAAAACTAGCAGTACTTCGACTCCAGCTTTTATTTCAGCTGCCTCCCTGTCGATTACTCGTTTTACCTTTTTTAACTCTTCCATTAGGTTAGTTTGAGTGTGCAGACGACCGGCTGTATCTACAATTAAAAGGTCAACACCTTTGGCTCTAGCCGACTGAACCGCATCATAGGCAACTGCTGCTGCATCTGAACCTTCCTGCTGAGCAATTACATTTACTCCCAGGCGGTCACCCCAAATTTGCAGCTGCTCAATCGCTCCAGCTCGAAAAGTATCTCCAGCTGCCAGCATTACTTTTTTGTCCTGATCTTTATAACGACCGGCAATTTTGGCAATTGTAGTAGTTTTACCTGCACCATTAACACCTACAACCATTATAATATTTAAATCCTTATCAAAATTAAATCCACCCTCATCATTCTGCAGCAGGCTCTTTAATTCTTTTTGGAAATACTGCATCAATTCTTCAGGTTCTGTAATTTCTTCTTTTTCAACATCATCCTTTAATTTATCAATTAAGGTAAAAGTAGTTTTAACACCAACATCTGCCTGAATTAATACTTCTTCTAACTCTTCAAATAATTCATCGTCAATATTAGTCCTACCTGTAAAAATATTTGTTACCTTATCTACAAAACCTTCTTTTGTTTTTTTTAGTCCATCTTTTAATCTCTGTAAAAATCCCACTTATAAAGCCTCCTTGATATAGTTATCGTTAAATTTTTCTGCTTGATCCAGTTTTAAAGACACCAGACGTGATACACCAGATTTTTCCATTGTTACACCGTAGAGAGAATCAACCTCTGTCATCATGTAGCGGCGGTGAGTAATTATAATAAACTGAGCTACTTTTGCATATTTTTTAATGAAGCTAGCAAAACGAACAATATTAACATCATCCAAAGGAGCATCAATCTCATCTAAAACATAAAAAGGACTTGGCTTAACCTGAATGAAGGCAAAGATTAAAGCAATAGCAGTTAAAGCTCTTTCTCCACCTGATAAGAGAGATAAACTCTTCAGACTTTTACCAGGTGGTTGAGCATGGATTTCTACTCCAGTTGTTAAAAGTTCTTCCGAATTAGTTAATTCTAATTCGGCTTTCCCTCCCTGAAATAAAGCTTTAAAAACCTTGGCAAATTCTTCTTTTACCTGATAAAAAGTTTTAGCAAACATTTTTTCCATCGACTCTTCAATATCAGAGATTACTAATTCAATTGAATTTCTGGCATGTTTTAAATCATCCTGCTGTTCATGCAGATAATCTAATCTTTCTTTTAATTCAGCAAATTCTTCCACAGCTGCTTCATTAACCGGGTGTAATTTTTCCATCTTCTGTCTTAAAAATTTGATTTTTGTCTCAACCTCTGCTTCATCTTCATCCTTAATTTCTATTAAATTAGTCATATCAATTTCTGCTGGTTCTAAACTGTAATCTTCTAATAAAATTGATTTTATATTTTCTAGTTTATCATCTAATTTAGTGTACTCTAAATCAAGCTGATGAAAATTATCTTTAATCTTATTTAAATCCTGCTCCAGTTTTTTTGACTCTTTTTCTTTAACTTCAACCTGCTGCTCTAAATCTTTTAGCTCTTTAGTTAAGTTTTCTTTTCGCTCTTTTAATTTTTCACCTGCAGCTTCCAATTTTTCTTTTTTTTGCTGCAAATTGATTCTGCGATCAGTAATTTTTTCTAAATTGCTATTAATAGCTTCTATTTCTTGTCTGCAATTTTCAATTTCTTCGATTTTATACTCTAAATTTTTTTGCATTTCAGTTAGTTTTTCCTGAGCGTTATTCCTTTTTTCAGAAATTCTGGCTCCATCTAATTCTAGCTCTTTTAGCTGGGGCTCAATTTCAGCCATATTTTCTTTTTTAATATTTAAAGCGGCTCTGAGATCATTGATATCGATATTTAAATCATTAATCTCAATTTTTAATTCTTTAATTTTTTTCTGCTTAGCTTCAATTGAATTCTGACTGCTTTTTAAATTGTTATCCAGATTAGAAAAATTATTATTTCTTTGATCTTGATTAACTTTTAGATCATTTAAATTTTCTTCAATCCTATTTTGGCGGTTTATTATATTGTTTTCTTCCATTTTTAAGGACTGCAGTTTAGATTTTATACTTTCTAGTTTTTCCTGTTTTTGATCAAGATTTTTTTTATCATTTTCTAATTTTTTGACAAGGGATTTCCCTTTTTGCTGTAATTTAGCCTTTTTCTTTTTCAGTTCTTTAATTTTGCGACTGCGTCCAATTAAGTCGCGGCTGCTGCTGGAACTGCTGCCCCCAGAAATTGCTCCTCCCGGATAAACAACATCTCCTTCCATGGTAACAATTCTAAAGCTTCTTTTGCTGTTTTTAGACATTTTAACAGCATGATCAAGATTATCGCTGACTACTATCTGTCCTAAAAGAAAATTGAATATATTTTCAAGACGCTTCGGAAAATCTACCAAGTCAACTGCCAGGCCAATAAAACCTTCCTGCTGAGAGAGCTGATTTAAATAATGATTTCTTAAACGGGAACCATTAACCATATTTAGTGGTAAAAATGTTGCCCGGCCTCTATTATTTTTCTTTAAATATTGAACAGCATCACGAGCAGTCTGATCGTCTTCAACAATAATATTCTGCATTTTAGCACCAAGAGCAGTATCTATAGCCTGTTCATACTCGGCCTTAACAGAAACTATTTCGGCAACTACGTCAATCAAACCGCTAAACTGCTCTCTTTTTTCTAAAATACTGCGCACACCATTATAATAACCTTCATAACTATCCTGCATCTCTTCCATCAGCTGCAGCCTGGAGTTATAATGCTGATAATTTTCTTTAGTCTCTAAAAGTAAGTCCTTACCTTCTTCTAAAGCTTCTGCTCCAGTTTTGACCTGCTCTTTTAATTTTTTTAAAAAAGACTCAGTTTCGTCAATCTCAGCTTTTATCTCTTTTAGTTCTGCCTCTACCAATGCTGCTTTATCTTTTTTCTCACCAATTTTAGAGCTGATTTCGGCCTGAGATTCCGATATTTCTTCAAGTCTGGCCTTAGAAATTTCAACTCTTTCTTTTAACCTTTCCAGAGCTGATCGTTCTGCCTGTATTTCTTCTTTTTTTCTTTCAATCTTATTTTTTTTAATTTCAATCTGCTGCTTTAAGCTTTCAATTTTTTTACTGCTGTTTTTAATTTTACTTTTTAAATTATCTATTTCATTTTTTATATTCTGCTGATCAGAATTAATTAGTTCAAAATTTTCTCGGGCTTTTTTAACTTCACTTTCTTCCTGCTGAAGCTCTGTTTTTAATTGAACTAATTTTTCTTTTAAATTATCTTTGTTTTTTATGTAATTTTTTTTTCTTTCTTTCATTACATTTAAATTATTATTAATTTCATTTACCTTATTTTGATTTTGAAAGTACTGCTTGCTAACCTCTTCTTTTTCATTTTTTACAGTCTTCAAGTTATCTTTGAAATTATCAAGTTTATATGTTAGGGCATTATAGCTGCTTTCTTTTTCAGTTAATTTCTTTTGCACATTTTTTCTTTTCTGGCTCAGTTCTTCAAATTCTGATGAATGCTCCTGCCACTGCTTATTTAATAAACTAATCTCTAAATCTGAAAGTTGATCTTTATAGCCCTTATATTTCTTAGCCTTTTTGGCTGCTTTTTCTAAGGGATCATGGCGTTTTTCCAGCTCATCTACTATATCATAAATTCTATTTAAATCAGTATTAGTATTTTCTAATCGTTTTTCAGCTTCTTCTTTTCTGGACTTATGTTTCATTATTCCAGCAGCTTCTTCAAAAAAGAGGCGCATTTTATCGGGCTTTGATTTAATAATTGAATCAATTCGACCCTGACCGACTATTGAATAACCATCACTTCCCAGTCCACTATCCATTAAAAGCATTTCAATATCTTTTAAGCGGCAGGAAGCACCATTGATTAAATAATCACTGCGGCCATCATCTTCAACCTGACGCCCCAGAGTCAATTCCTGGCCCTCAACCGGCAGCTCTCCATTCGAATTATCAAAAAACAAAGTTACACTAGCCTTCTTTTTCGGGCTTAGTTCTTCACTTCCAGAAAATATAATATCTGACATTCTGCTGCCGCGCAGATTTTTGGCACTCTGCTCACCTAAAACCCAGCGGATTGCATCAACGATATTACTTTTACCACTGCCATTTGGACCTACTACGGCAGTGATATTTTCTTCAATTTCTATATCTGTTTTATTGGCAAAAGATTTAAATCCTTTTAGCCTAATTTTTTTAAGAAAAATATTAATCACCAACCTCACAATTCAGCCTAATTTGCATTTAAAAACCTATCCGTACGGATAGGTTTTAAAAGCACCTGATTTATCTCGGCTCAACTAAAAATTTAATAGCTGTTCTTTCTTCTCCATCAATTTCAATTTCTACAAATGCAGGTATCATAATTAAGTCCATTCCATTCGGAGCAACATAACCTCTAGAAATTGCTATTGCTTTGATAGTCTGATTAACTGCTCCAGCCCCAACTGCCTGTAGTTCTACTTGTTTTTGATCTCTTAACACTGCTGCTACAGCACCAGCAACAGCCTTTGGATCTGATTTTGATGAAACCTTTAATTCTTCCATAAATAATCTGGCTCCCCCTTAAATTTATTCTGATATTTTTAAAATAGGTGGAGAATCTTAAGTATTATCTAATTAAACCTGAAAATACTTAACTTGAGAATATTTAAACAGCTAGTTATCTAATTCTTGATTGAAGAAGATTTTCCTTCTTTATCGACTTAATTAGGCCAGTTTTTTTAATCTAACCACTTCCTGATCACTTAAATATCTAAAATCGCCCTCTTTAACCCCGTCTAAGGTTAAAAAAGCAAAACCAATTCTCTGTAGAGAAATTACTGAAAACCCTGCTATTCTGCACATTCTTCTTACCTGTCTATTTCGACCTTCATGAATTACAATTTCAAATTCTGTTTTATCACCTTTATAATTAATATTAGAAATTTCTGCTGGTGCTGTTTTTTGACCGTCAATTACCATTCCTGCTTCAAATTTTTCAAAATCTTCCTGACACACTTCTCCCTGAGCCAGCACCTTATATTTTTTATCAACCTCTTTTTTAGGATGAGTTAATTTGTAGGTTAAATCACCATCATTAGTCATAATTAAAAGTCCAGAACTATCATAATCAAGTCGCCCTGCTGGATATAATCTCTGCTTTAAATCAGGTATTAAATCCATAACCGTTGGCCGTCCTTCTGGATCAGAAACAGTTGTGATATAACCTTCGGGCTTATTTAATAAGATATATCTTTTCTTTTCCTCACTAATTATTTCTTCATCAACAATTATTTCATCCTTTTCAGGATCTACTTTAAAACCCATTTCAGTAACAACTTTACCATTGACCTTAACTCTACCTTCTGCTATTATCTCTTCTGACTTTCTTCGGGAAGCAACCCCGGCATGAGCCATAACTTTCTGCAGTCTTTCCATTTTTCCACCTCTAAATTATTCAATTTCTTCTTCATCTTCTTTTTTATCTTCTGCTGCTGCTTTTTTAGCAGCTTCTTCAATTTCTTCGGCAAATAATTTTTCAACTCTTTCTATTTCTGGCAAATCATTTAAATCTTCAATGTCTAGATATTCTAAGAACTGATCAGTGGTACCATAGATAATTGGATTACCAATAGTTTCTTTTCTGCCAACTTCTTCTATCAGCTCATATTTACTTAAAGTGCTTAGAGTTCGCTCAACACTAACGCCTCTAATTTCTTCGATTTCCGATCGAGTAACAGGCTGTCTATAAGCAATAATAGCCAGTGTTTCCATAGAAGCAGTAGAAAGAGAAGAAACCTTTGTTATATCAAATAACTGCTCAATTTCAGCTGCAAACCCTTTTTTTGTCTGGAATAAATAACTGTTATTATATTCCTTTAACTGAATACCGAATTCTAGACTCTGATATTTTTTATCTAAATAAATAATAATTCTTTCTAATTTTTCATCAGAAAAAGAAGTTATTTCTTTAATTACTTGATGTGGCAGCTTTTTTTTACTGCTGAAAATAAGAGCTTCAACCAGAGCAATATCCTTTGGCTTTAAGTCTTCAAAACCCAAATTATCGAGAATTTGCTGATCTTTTTCCCTTCTTTTATTGCTTAGGTAACTAATATTATCTTCACTCATTAATTGACCCTCCTCGGGACAAGCCCACAAAGTTTGCAAGCAGACTTTCACTCTATCACCTTTCCATACTTATTCTAATATCTGAAAAATTACTTTCCTGGACTACTTTAATTCTTTTGCGCTTCATTAATTCTAATAGTGCCAAAAGACTTACTACTATCTCTAATTGATTGTTTTCTTCTTTGATAAGATTAAAAAATGATATTTCCTGATTAAGCTGCCTGATATCCTTTAAAATATCTCTAATCTTATTACCAATATTAAATTTCTCTTCTTTTAAATATTCAAGTTTAGGATTTTTAAGAACTTCTGTTTCTTCTTCTTTTTCAGCAGTAATCGCCTTAACAACAAGTTCATGTAATTCAGATGCAGATATTTCTAAGTCAAGCTGCAGCATTTCAGGCATTAATTCTTCTAAATCAACCTGGGCCCGATAGCGGCTGCCTGCTTCAGCCTCCCACTCTTTTAAAAGCTGAGCAATATTTTTAAACAATTCGTACTCTCTTAAGCGTATAATTAATTCATGTTCGCTTTCTTCCTCCTCGGCTTCAGCTTCAGCTGGGAGTAGTGCTTTTATCTTTATCTCAATTAGCTCAGCAGCAATAATCAAAAATTCACTGGCCAGATCAATATCAAATTCCCTCATCTGATCTAAATAATCAAGGTATTGATCAGTAATTCTGGCAAGTGAAAGTTCTGAAATATTAATTTCATTTTTTTTGACCAGCTTATACAAAAGTTCCAGCGGACCTTCGAAATCATCAAGCACAATTTTATAATCCATAACTTAACCTCTCTCCTATAATAATAGGCCGTATACCGTATTAACCAATGGTCCAATGACACTCCACAAAACACCTGTATAAGCCAACAGTAATAACAAGATCATTCCATAAGGTCCTTCCAGTTTGCGAATATATTTATCAAATTTAGGTGGTAAAATCCCCATCAATATTTTTGAGCCGTCAAGTGGCGGCACCGGTAAAAGATTAAAAAAACCCAAACTTAAATTAATAATAACTGCCAGCTGGAAAAAAACAAAAATAGTCTGAACTAAATTACCATAACCGGCCATCTGCAGCTGATAAAGAGTGGATGAACTAAAAAAGACAATAACTCTAGCAATGAGGGCAAATACTGCTGCTAGAAAAAAGTTAGCACCAGGGCCAGCTAAACTAACCAGCATCATCCCCTGCCTTGGATTTTTATAATAATTTGGATTAATCGGCACCGGTTTTGCCCAGCCAAAACGTCTAGTTAAAATCAAAACCAAGCTCCCCATTGGATCAAGATGTGCAAGGGGATTTAAAGTTAATCTTCCTTGAGATTTAGGAGTTGGATCTCCCAATTTATAGGAAGCATAACCATGCATAAATTCGTGTAGTGATAACGAAAATAATAAAACTGGAATTAATAATAATAATTCGTAAATTGTATTCATATTCCACCTCTTATAAAAGACAAATAAACTAAATAATATTTCTTAAATATTCCAATGCCTGCTGGCGATTTGAAATATTTTCTCTTAAAATTTGATCTCTAACTTCTAACAAATATTCCTTTATTTTAGGTCCCTGTTCTAAACCAAGCTCTAATAAATCATGACCCGAAACAGGTATTTCTATTTCTTTCCTTAAGCGCAGATGCTTAAAAATTTCTTCAACATAATCCTGCTTAAAATTTATAATTGTAAATAATAATAACTCTTCAGGCTGATAAGATTCCAATTCTCTGTATCTTAAAGCTGGATCTTTAGTATCAAAAACTGAAGTAGAAATAGACTCCCAGTTTTTCCTGATAAATGTTTTCTTTTCCGGGATTGAAAGCGGCCAGGACTGAATTACGCTTTCTTTACTATTATAAAACAAAATTATTAATCTGACAAGAAAATGATTAACATCAATTCCCTTCTCCCGGCTGAGAGTAAGAATTTTTTCTCCTTTTAGAAAATCAGCATCTCGATCAGCATCAAATTTAAAGTTATCTTTAATTAATTTTAAAACAGGAATCTGATTTAATAAAATTGAAGAAAATTGAGAGATATCTTTCTGAGCTTTAAATAAATATGACAGCTCAGTAAAAACTCTTTCAATTGCTAGTTTATGGTAATCGTAATTTTTTAATGAACGGCGGCTTAATTCAACGGTTTCTGCACTCAATCTAAAGTCTTTTAGAGTCTGAAAACGAATACCTCTTAAAATCCTTAAAGGATCATCCCTAAAACTGTAGTTATGCAGCACCTTTAGAATCCGATTATCTAAATCATAAAGACCACCAAAAAAATCATAGAGTATTCCTTTCCGATCAGGATGCAGATCAATAACCAGTGTATTTACTGTAAAATCTCTTCTAAATAAATCAGAAAAAAGATCAGCCTTTTCAACCAGCGGTAGTGAACCGGGAAAATGATATTTTTCCTCTCTGCAGCTGGCTATATCAATGGAGTAACCGTATTCATTATGCAGAAAACCGGTAGAAAATACACTATTATAATCATATTCATATCCATATTTTTGGGCTAAATGCTTGAAAAAATCTTTCAAATCTCCATCTAATAAAATATCCAGATCCTTATTTAATGGTAGATCAATTAAGATATCACGAACCTGTCCCCCAACTAAATAGAGATTATATTCTAACTCAGCAGCCTCTGCAGCTAAAAACAACAGCAGTTCTCTTCTTTCCTGCGGCAGTTCAGCTAAAAGATTTGATTTATAGTGTAAAAAAGAGGCCTGCTCATGATTGTTCTGTCTGTATTTTTTGAGTAAATCAAGCCCCTTATCCAAATCAATACTCAAACTTTTATACTTTTCGCTATTATGATAGGGGATATCATGTTCACCAGATTTAATTTTACCCAAAAATTGAATCTTATATTTTAATAAATTAACACTTTCTTTGTTAAAATAAACATTATCCTGGTCAATTAAATACTGATCTTCCTTATAATACCTATAATCAACCTGATCAATATGTGCTGCTGCTTTTTTGAATTCAACTTCTTTGAGATTATTCACCTTGATGATTTGATCATTATAAGTATAATATTCCTCAGCTACTGAATTTAAAAGTTTTTTTAATAAATTATTATTTTTCATCTGCTGCTCACCACTTTAAAAGACTGCCTCGATCGAGACAGCCTTAATTATAGTCTTAATGATACTTCTTAAAATAATATTTCTAAAATCGAACTTGCTAATTAATTTTCTTTAAATCTATTTTCTTTAATTTGGGATTATCTGCAGCTGAGCGGCCAACTTTAGACAACTCAATCCATTCCCCATCGATTTTAACTTTAACAACATCTCCAGTAAAATCATTTTTAGTTCCCTCACAAGAGCAATTTGATAAAAGCCAGCTGCCCACTCCATAGATATCCACCGGTACCTGTGATGATTCAAAGCGGTCAATTTTTTCCGGATTAAAACCACCAGTTGCAATTATTTTTACATCCTGGCAGTAATTTTTAGCAATTTCTAAATCTTCCGGTCTCAAATCCCAATCTTTATAGGCATCATCCAGAGCCTTTCTCAGATTGAAAATCAAACGGGCATTAACCCCATTATCCAATTCTTTTTTACCAAGTGGCTCAACGCTTTTATCTCTTAAATCAGAGGAATTGTCTGGCCTAACTCCAAATAATTTATATCTTTTTGCTTCTTTAACTTGATCTGATTTTAAAAGCTCAAGGTATTTGTCAAACATTGTCTTTAAAACTTTTAGACTGGTGGAGACACAGTTATTTTCAAAATCTACCAAAGCAATTCTGTTAACATCAAGCGGCATTAATCTGCAAAACTGCAGCATTGATTCTGCAGTATCTCCTAAAAATGAAGCTACATAAGAATGGCTAATAGTTCCACCACCCTTTCCACCCCACCAGGCTCCCTGCTCATCAGTAGAAATATAGCGCTGGGTATTTGTTCCATATTCATTATTGTAGGCATTCACTCCCAAAGAATAGGCATAACCATGCATTGCTTGCGATTTATAATGAGTAAATCTAGCCGGGAAAAAGAGAATATCCTTACCCCGAGCAGCAACCATAACTTTATAAACATTGGTTGCAATTCTAGAAACCTCAGTTAAGGAGCCTAAAATAGGGGTTTCTAAAATTGAAAAATCACGATAACGACCTCTAATTTTGATTACAGGATCAACATTATGTGGATTTCCTTTATAATAAGCTTTTTCTCCATCATGACAGGCTTCAATTTCTAATTTAGATGAAGTATTAACAAAATTTCCATCCTCATTTTTATAACCTGCAGCTGTTTTTAAAATAGAAAGTGCTTCATCTATCCCACCTAATATACAAAAGGGTTGACGTCTGGGAAAAATCTGCATTTCTACTTCGATATTTCCTATATCCTGCCCTTTGAATTCATAATCTTCTTTTGATAACTTAGTTAAAATACGTGCAATATTGCGGAAATAGACATCGGAATACCACCCCTCTGCCATTCTTTCTCGATCAAGCTGAAATAATTTTGTCTCCAGACGCTTCCCATTAAAAATTGTCATAAACTCACCCCAAAAAAATTTCTTATTTAATTATTTCATAAAGCAATTTATTTTTTTTTGTTTTTGCTTCTGTTATTGTAAAAGCAGATAACAGTTTAGCTTTTGCCTCTTCTAAATTTTTACTTTCATTATAATGCAGAAGGGCTAAAGCATCTCCAACTTCAACCCGGTCTGCCTTCTTTTTCTTTAACTCCAATCCAACTGCTAAATCTATTTTAGATTCTTTATTTTCCCTACCAGCACCCAAAATCATTGCTGCCAAACCAACGTCCAGTGCCTTGATTTCGGAAATATAACCTGCTTTTTCTGCCTTAACTTCAACAGTATCAGCAGCTGTTGGTAGTAAGGAAAGATCTTCAACTACTTCGGCATTTCCTCCCTGAGCTCTAATCATCTCAGCAAATTTAGCCAGTGCTTTTCCATTCTTTAAATTTTCTCTTAAAACTTCTTTTCCCTTTTCTAAATCTTCAAATTCACCTGCAAGCTGAAGCATTGCTGCTCCTAACTCTACACAGAGTTCAGTTAAATCTTCCGGTCCCTGCCCCTTAAGAGTTTGAATAGCCTCTTTAACTTCAAGAGCATTACCAACTGCATTTCCTAAAGGTTGATTCATATCAGTAATATAAGCAGCTATGTTCCGACCAAGATTTTTACCAATCGCAACCATCGCTTCTGCTAATTTTTTAGCAGAGTCAAAATCCTTCATAAATGCACCATTACCCGTTTTTACATCAAGCACTATCGCATCAGCCCCACCTGCCAGCTTTTTACTCATAATACTGCTGGCAATTAAGGGAATAGATTCCACAGTAGCAGTTACATCTCGTAAAGCATAAAGTTTTTTGTCAGCCGGGGTCAAATTACCTGTCTGCCCCATCACTGAAACTCCATGCTGATTTACATTGTCAAAAAATTTATCGCGACTTAGTGATGTATTGAAATTAGGTATTGATTCGAGTTTATCGATTGTACCTCCGGTATGACCCAGTCCCCTACCTGACATTTTAGCAACTGGAATTCCAGCAGATGCTGCTAAAGGTGCTAAAACTAAAGTTGTAGTATCTCCAACACCTCCGGTGCTGTGTTTATCAACTTTTATTCCTTTAATTGGACTTAAATCTATCATATCACCTGATTCGGCCATCAGCATAGTTAAATCTGCAGTTTCCTCTGCATCCATCCCCTGAAAATAGACTGCCATCGCCCAGGCTGACATCTGATAATCAGGAATATCTCCTTCAACATAACCTTTAATTAAAAACTCTAATTCATCTTTAGTTAATTTTTGACCTTCTCTTTTTTTATATATTATGTCATATGCTCGCATATATAAACCCTCCAACTAGATATTTTTGATAATACCTCTCATCAGTTTGATAAAATCAGGTCTAACTTTTTCTGCAATTTCTACAACCTCTTTGTGATTCAGTGGTTGTGGCAGTACACCTGCAGCCATATTAGTAATACAGGAAACTCCAACGATTCCTAAGCCCATATGGTTAGCAGCAATTACTTCTGGCACTGTTGACATACCAACAGCATCAGCACCAATTGTTCTTAAAAATTTAATTTCAGCTGGTGTTTCATAACTAGGCCCTGATTCAGCCGCATAAACTCCTTTACGAGTTAAAATTCCATTTTCTCTTGCTGCATTTTCTGCTATTTCAATTAGCTCTTTATTATAGGCCTCTGACATATCAGGAAAACGAGGACCAAATTCAGCAAAATTTTCTCCAATCAGCGGATTATCTCCCATTAAATTAATATGATCAGAAATAATCATAAATTCACCAGCAGAAAATTCCTCATTTACTCCCCCAGCTGCATTGGTTAAAATTAATTTTTCAACACCAACTTCTTTCATTATTCTAACGGGCATCACAAGTTCCTGCATTGAATAACCTTCGTAATAATGAGTCCTTCCCTGCATAGCAATAACTTTTTTGGCTTCCAATTCGCCAATTACAAAGCGTCCTGCATGACCTTCTACTGTAGAAATTGGGAAGTTTTTAAGTTCACCATAATCAATATAGATTGGGTTTTCGATTTCTTCAGCCATAACTCCAAGTCCGGAACCTAAAACAAGTCCAATTTCCGGCCTATAATCAAGTTTTTCAGTAATAATCTGAGCATTATTCTTAATGTCTTCAAGCATAAATTAAAACCTCCATCTTTAAATTTTTATTTTTTTCCGGATCAACCCCGGCTAAATTTTTGGTGTTATTGTGCCTTAAGATTCTTATTTCATACCACTTTCTTTAAAAAATTACCTTACCATAAGTTCCGCCACCACCAGATTGAAAAGTAAATTCCTGCTGACGGGCCTTTTGAATTTTCTTGAATATTCTGCTGCTCATACATTCTTGTAAATCTGCAGCAGCTAAATTATGAATTACATCCATTTCTGTTCCACAATTTTCAAATAATTTGGCCGCTGTTTTTTTACCAATACCAGGAATATCAAGTAAAGGAACCTGATAAATATATTCTGCTCGATAAGGTGGATGCTGTGGGCTTTTCATTTCTGCAATTTCTAAAATCCTATCCTTTACCCCCACCACTACTTTATTAGAATCACATTTAGGACACTTAGTTACTGCCTGTTTACCACTAAATATACTATCACATTCTTCACAGTGAGATCTATGATATTTACCTAACTCAGGGTTTAAACCATAATTTTTTATAATCTTATTACCTGCTTCTCTTTTTAAAGCCTTAATTACTGAATTATAATTTAAAGCCTCTAATTTCATTATGTTATATTCTCTTGCAATCTTAGGTAATGAATGGGCATCAGAATTACTTAAAAATGATTTTCCGCTTAATTCCGGCATTAAATCAGCCATTTTAGTATCCGCACTTAAGCCAAGTTCTACTGCCGGAATCTTATCCCATTCTGCTGGGCTGAAAATTTCAGAGTAAGTATCAAAAGCTCTTCCATAAAAACTTTTATGGGGAGTAAAAATATGAGCAGGGATCATTATTCCACCGTGATAATCAACAATTTTTAATAATTCTTTTCCGGTCAAACTCGCAGCCTGAGAGCTTAAAGTTATATTCGAAATATAATTATCCATAGTGCTGCTGAATTCTTTAATCTGATTAATTTTCGGAAAAAATGAGAGATAATGAACCTGACCTCCATTTTTCTCCCTACTTTCGATTTCTGCTCCCGGCAAAATTAAAAGCTGATCCTGATAAAGAATTCCACCTTGATCCAGTTCTTTCATTTCATCAGCAGCCAGCATTTGATCGATATCGTTTAAAACCACCGGAGAAGCACAGTCAATAATCCCTATAATATCCAAACCTTTTTTGAAAGCTGCTTCTTTTAAAATATTAGGGAAGTTTAATTTTCTGGAAGCCGTAATCTTAACTGGACTGCCGTCACTACCTCCCCCAATGTGCAGATGTAGATCTACAAAAAACTCTTTTAACATTAAAAATCACCAAGATAATACATGACAGCAATTAAAGTTTTGCTGTCTTTTATTTTTCCTGACTGAAAGAGTTCTTTTAATTCACTTTTTGATTTGGGAACAACTTCAATGTATTCTCCTTCTTCTAAATCTGTACCGACAAATTCTAAATTTTCAGCTTGATAGATATATATTTTTTCTGTGCTGTAACCGGGGGTAGGAAAAAATTCGAATAGTTTGCTGAACTTTTCAGCAGTATAACCAGTTTCCTCTCTCAATTCACGGCTGGCACAGTCTTCTGCTTTTTCTCCAATTTCTAATTTACCAGCTGGGATTTCATAAATTACTTCATCAACTGGATAGCGATATTGTTTAATCAAAAGAATTTTTCCCTCTTCATTTTCAGCAAGTACTGAAACACCACCGCTGTGTTCTACTACCTCTCGTGCAGTTTGATGTTGATTAGGAAATTCAACCTCATCTCTAAATAATCTTAAAATATTGCCGTCATATATTGTTTTTCCTTTAATTTTCTTTTCTTTCTTAATTTCCATGTTCTGCCTCCATTTATGACACTTTTAGTCCAACCATTATTTCATCTGCTATTCTGGCTATAAATTGTGAATTTGTCGGTTTATTATTTTCACTTAGATTATTGCTGAAATATTTTTCCAATGCATCTTCATTTCCACGTTTCCAGGCTACATCAATTGCATGTCTAATTGCTCTTTCAACTCTGCTTGAGGTAGAATCAAATTCTTCTGCAACCTGGGGATAAAGCTTTTTAGTCACAGCACTCAACATATTCATATCATTAATCACCAATTTTACTGCATAGCGCACATATCTATAACCTTTGATATGAGATGGAATCCCCAGTTCTCTAATTATTTTTGTAATATATGGTGTGTAATTTCCTTTTTTAAGTTCTGATTCTATTTCTTGTAGAAATAGATCAGAATTCTTATCATCTAAATTCATTAATAAATTTATTCTATCTATTAACTTATCTAAATCAAAAGGTTTCATAATATAATAATGAACCCCCAAATCAAAAACATTCTTCATTATTTTATCATGACCCATTGCTGATAAGGCTATAATTTTCATGTCTTTAATCAAATTTTCAGAATTAAGTTCTTCTAAAACACCAACACCATCAAGATAAGGCATTATTAAATCTAAAATCATTAAATCAGGATTCTTATTATTTTTTAAATATTCCAGAACCTGTTCTCCGTTATGCAGAATTTTTACAACATTGAAATCACTATTTAAATCGAAAAATTCAGCCAGCAGCTGACAAAATTCTTTATTATCATCAACTATTAACACATCAACAGACTTAGTCATTTTAAACCTCCAGTTAATTATTTAATTTTACATTTTTTCTCCTTCAGCTTAATTTTTTAATCTTTTGCCAAAAGCACCATTTCTTCTGCATGGGCCAGAGTTTTATCTGTAATTGTAGCACCACCAATCATTCTTGCAATTTCAGCAACTCTTTCGTCTTTATCTAAAGCATAAATTTTTGTAAAAGTCCTATTTTCACCTCTTTCCTTTTTGATTAAAAAGTGATGATTAGCTGCACTTGCTAATTGCGGCAGATGTGTAATACAAATAATCTGTCTTTCGGCTGCAATTTGGCTTAATTTTGCAGCCATTTTAGCAGCTGTGTTACCACCAACACCGCTGTCAACCTCATCAAAAATTAAAGTATCTACCTGATCAAGAGCTGCCGTAATTGTCTTTAAAGAAAGCATTATTCTTGATAATTCTCCCCCAGAAGCTATTTTGGTAAGTGATTTTAAATCCTCACCTCTATTAGGAGAAATTAAAAATTCAATTTGATCAGTCCCATCAGCTGTAATCTCTTTCTGCTTAAAATCAACTTTAAATCTGACATCTTCCATTGCTAAATCTTTAAGCTCAGCTTTTAATTTAACCTCTAATTTTTTAGCATATTCTTTTCTGAGCTGAGATAGCTCTCCTGATTTTTTTAAAATTTCTTTTTTAAATTTATTATTTTTCTTAGTTAGAGATGAAATCTTTTCCTCAATATTCTCTAATTTATCTCTTTTTTGATAAAGTTCTTCTAAATATGAAAGCACGGTTTCTATATCTTCACCATATTTTCTGAGCAGGGTGTTTATTAAATCAAGTCGATCACTAATAATTGCTATTCTTTGCTCATCATAGTTAAAAGCACTTTCAAAATCACCCAGATCAAAAACAAATTCTTCTAAACTATAATATATATCAGCAAATTTCTTGTTTAACTTTTTTAAACGTTGATTATAGTCTTCGATTTCCACAAATTTATTTTTTAAAACAGCAAGCCGGTCCATTATGCCCTTCTCACTGTAGTCATCACCACTTAAAGCGCTTATCAGTTCGGCCACAACTCGGTAAATTTCTTCAGCATGGGAAAGAGACTTATATTCTTCTTTTAAATCCTCATATTCGCCTTTCATTAACGAAGCTTCTTCTATTTCATCGATTTGAAAATTTATTATATCTAATTCTCTAGCCCTTTGAGAATCATCAATTTCAATTTCTGCTAGCTCTTTTTGAACCTTATTTAGCTCCTGATAAAGTGATTTTATATTATTTTTCAAAGGTTGAATTTCCTGGCCGATAAAAGCATCAAGAATCATCAAATGGGAGCCCGGATCTAAAAGCAGCTGATGTTCGTGTTGGCCGTGAATATCTATCAAATAACGACTGATTTTTTTTACTATTTTGAGGGTAGCCAGCTGACCATTAATTAGAGTCCGATTGCGTCCATTTTCTCTAATTTCACGGGCAATCAAAATTCCGGAATCTTCTTTTTCGATTCCGGCTTCAGTTAAAATTTTATTGATAATTGTTAGTTCTTCCGGCTGAAAAAAAGCTGAGATATAAGCGGCTTCTTTACCACTTCGAATTACATCAGTATTTGCGCGTGCACCTAAAAGTAAATCTAAGGCCCCAATTATTATTGATTTTCCAGCTCCGGTTTCTCCACTTAAAATATTTAAACCTTTTTTGAAATTGATATTAACCTGATTTATCAGTGCAAAATTTTTAACCTGTAAATCACTGAGCATAAGTTCTCCTCCTGTAATTAGGCAAGATTCATTTTTTCTTTAATTGTAGTATAAAAAGTACGATCGGGTAATTTAATAATTGAAAGTTCCTGATCAGCACCACTGATTAGGATTTCATCACCCGGCACAATTTCGTTTTGCTGTCTACCATCAGCACAACCTTTAACAGTATGTCCATCACTATCAATTTTTATTCTTATTTCTTCCTGTTCAGAAATAACCATTGGTCTCAGATGTAAATTGTGAGGGCAAATAGGCGTGATCAGAATAGCTTTAATTAAATGTGGATTAATGATTGGACCACCAGCAGATAAAGAATAGGCGGTAGAGCCGGTTGGAGTTGATATAATTAATCCATCACCTCTAAAATTATTAACTAATTCTTTGTTGATAAATAGTTCAATTTTTAACATATGAGATTCGGGATCACGGTTGATAACATAATCATTTAGCGCATAACTGCTGGCTATTTTTTGATCAGAACGGTAATGATTTATTTGAATCATCATTCTTTTTTCTATATTATAATTATCATTATCAATCATCTCTAAAGCCTTGGTTAATTCTTCAGTTTCAACATCGGTTAAAAAACCAAGATGACCAACATTAATTCCCAAAAGTGGAATATCACTGCCGATAAAATGGTGAGAACTATGTAAAAACGTACCATCACCACCAATTATAATAATATAATCTGCTTCTTTTTTTATTTTTTCATAATCGGCTTCTTTCTCAGTTTTATCAAGCTGAAAAGCAGCTTGCTTTTCAATTAAATAATCTTTATTTCTAGCTTCAAACCACTGCATAGCCCTTTTGGCTACAGTAAAAGCTTCTTTTTTATCAATATTTACTATTAAAGCAGCTCTATCCATCTTTATCCCCCCAACTCTAAATGTGCAGACTCGATTACTTTTAAAATCTTATTCTTCCAATTTTCTCGATCAAAATCTTTAATCTGATCCCTATATTTTAAGCGTATCAAAAATTCTATGTTTTTACTTGAAGCCCCGGTTATCGGTGAATAATTAAGATCCAAAGGCTCCATTCCTTCTTTAAGAAAAAAATCACTTAAACTACTTAGCACCTCCTGGTGAACATCAGGGTCCTTAACGACTCCATTTTTGCCAACTCTTTCTCGACCTGCTTCAAATTGAGGTTTTACTAAAGCAATAAATTCACCGTTTTTTTCTAAAAATTTCTTGACTCCGGGGACAATTAATCTTAGAGAAATAAAAGATACATCAGTTACGACCAGCGGAACTTCTACCTCCAACTGATTTTTTTCTAAATGGCGAAAGTTGCAGCGTTCTAAAACTTCAACCCGCTGATCCTGCCGTAATTTCCAGGCCAGCTGACCATAACCAACATCTATCGCATATACTTTTTTTGCCCCCTGCTGCAGCAGACAGTCAGTAAAGCCTCCAGTTGAAGCTCCAATATCGATTACTTCTTTACCGGCAGGATCTATATTAAATACTTTTAAAGCTTTTTCAAGTTTATAGCCACCGCGGCTGACATAAGGGTTTTTATCACCTTTGAATTCTATTTCAGCCCCTGGATCAATTTGGGTACCTGCCTTATCTTCCCGCTGACCATTGACAAAAACTAAACCAGCCATAATTGCTCTTTTGGCCCGAGACCTGCTTTTAAACATTCCTCGCTCAGTTACTACAATATCTAATCTTTTTTTTCTGGCCATAATTTCTTTACCTCCTCTGCTTTCGAAAGCAAAGAAAGTGCATTTTCTAAAATTCCACGGGCATCAAGCTGATATTCTTTTTTCATTTCTTCCATTCCACCGTGGGTTACAAATTCATCTCCAATCCCGATTCGCTTAATGTTTTTAACTGCGACTCCTCTATCAGCTGCTAATTCTAAAACAGCAGAAGAAAAACCGCCTGCCAAAACCTGTTCTTCAGCAGTTATTATATTTTTCGAGTTTTTAAGCGCTTTTAGGATAATTTCTTCATCCAGTGGTTTAATAAAGCGGGCATCAACAACTGCAGTTTGATAGCCATTATTATTCAATATTTCAGCAGCTTTTTGAGCAGGAATAACAGTTGAACCAACTGCTAAAATTGTAAGATCCATATCTTCTTTGATCTCAATTAATTCTTCCGCTTTTCCAATTTCAATTTGCTGCAGTTCTTCAACTTTGCGTGGTGTATATTCTCCAGCAGCAGTTCCCCGGGGATAGCGAAGTACTGCAGGTCCTTCATAGTTTACTGCTGTATAGAGCATCTGCTGCAGCTGTTCTGCATCTTTGACAGCCATCATCACTAAGTTGGGTACCGGCCTCAGAAATGAATAATCAAATAACCCCTGGTGTGTTTCACCATCATTACCAACAATTCCGGCTCTATCTACAGCTATTGTCAAATCAATATTCTGCAGAGCAGCATCATGGATCACCTGATCATACCCCCGCTGTAAAAAAGTAGAGTAAATAGCAGCTACTGGTTTCATGCCTCCACGGGCCAAACCGGTGCTCATAGTTATCGCATGCTGTTCAGCTATCCCTACATCATAATAGCGCTCTGGATATGCCTCAGCAAAAATATCCAATCCGGTTCCAGCTGCCATTGCCGCAGTAACTCCGGCAATTTTTTTGTCTGCAGCAGCCATTCTGCTTAAAGTCTCACCAAAGATCTGGCTGTAACTCGGCTTTAATTTAGATTTCTTAGAACTGCCATCCTTAATATTAAAGGCTCCAACTCCATGAAATTTATCGGGATTCTTTTCAGCAGGTGGATAGCCTTTTCCTTTTTTAGTTACAACATGTAAAAGCACAGGCCCTTTAATCGCTTCTGCCTGTTTAAAATGCTTCATCAACTCTATAATATTATGTCCATCAATTGGACCCAAATAATTAAAACCAAATTCTTCAAAAAGCACACCCTGAATAAAACTATATTTCAAAGCATTTTTAACCCGATCTACTGTGTTAGAAACCGTTTTTCCAATCCGGGGAATTTTGTTAATTAAAAATTCTATATCTTCCTGAACTCTTTTTACTGTGGGATCATTTCTTAAAGTCGAGAGATAATTGGAAATTGCCCCAACATTATTGGCAATCGACATTTCATTATCATTCAAAATAACATTAATATCGGCTCCAATATGACCGGCATGATTTAAAGCTTCAAAGGCCATACCTCCTGTCAGAGCACCATCACCGATTACCGCATAAATATCTCCCATTTGATCTAAGTTTTCTCGGGCTAGAGATAGACCAACTGCAGCTGAAATTGAAGTGCTGCTGTGGCCAGCTCCAATTATATCATGAGGAGATTCCGTACATTTGGGATAACCACTGATTCCGTCCTTTTGTCTCAAACTTGAAAAGCATTCCTTACGACCTGTTAAAATTTTATGAGTATAGGCCTGATGTCCAACATCCCAGATTATTTTATCTGTAGGAGAGTTTAAATAATGATGAAGGGCAATTGTTAATTCAACTGTCCCTAGATTTGAAGCAAGATGCCCCCCAGTTTTCGATATATTTTCTAATAAAAACTCTCTAATTTCAGCAGCCAATTCTTTAAGCTGTGAAGATTTTAAACGTTTTAAATCATCAATTCCATTGATTTTTGATAAATAATTTTCCATTAATTCCACCTCTTTTTTAAAAAATCATAAATTTTGTCATAGATAAGATGAAAAAATGCTAAAAACCTACCAACTAAAAATATAATTTCTGTTGATTTTTTCATTCCGTAATATTTAAAAAAGGCTTTACCTCCAACTGTCAGGGATGATGCCAATCCTATAATTACAAGATTTGTCCAAAAATTAGAAAAGCCGTAGTAATTGATTAAATCAATTGCAATTACAGCTCCAATTGCTCCACTTATTGTTCCACAAATATCCCCAACAATATCACACATTAAACTCGCTACTTTATCTCCATTTTGGGCAAGAAAAAGAGAAGTTTTTGCACCAAAAATTTTCTTAGCAGCTTTAGCATTAAAGGGTTCAGTTCTAGAAACAGTTGCTGCCACTCCAACCATATCCGCTAAAACTCCTACTATTATAATAATTAACAGTATTATTACTGCCATCGGTAATGGTACAAAACGCACCTGTGTTTGAGAAACTGAAGAAACACTTACCGCAATAAAAAAGGTCATTATAGCAATAATAATACTGCTCTTTAAATTATCCAAAAATATTCACCTCTATTTTAAAAATAACAGATGGTAATATAATAGATAAATGCTGTGTCATAGGTCCAGCAGGTTTTCCCCAGGAATTCCCATCTGTCACCATCTGGGAGATTTCTCTTTAAATTCCCGCCGCAGGGTCTCCCTCTACAGAGCTGGATTGCCACTAAGAACACACTTTAATCCCTATTATATCCCCTATGGACAGTCTAGAAGTTTTCCTTTACAGCATTTAAACTATCCTCTAGCTTCTTTTGCAGTACAAGTTTCCAGCAGGTTCAACATAGAGCTGGATCCAAGCATCTATGTTTTGCTACTGTCTCCAGTACCACTTCAAAGCAGGCTACACTGCTCAACCTTACGATCAAAGCAGGTGAACCTAGCCTTGCTATGTATTATATAACTCGACCAGGCCTCCGCGGGAAAGGGGTCAACGCCCACATGCCATTGTGGATCGCCCCAAACCCTTATCTCCCTGCAACAGCCCCCGACTGGGCGTCAGCAGCCATTACAAAGAACTTCATCGATGTGCCCGTTGACGGATTTTTAGCCCCGCCTTCAAAGATAGTATGCTGACTAGAATACTGCACCATCTGCATTTTAACTAATTATAACATATTTATTTAGACCCTTCAATTAATGCTGTCTCTTTAAGATATAATCAACTAAAGCCTTTAAGTCTCCGGCTTTTTCTCCAAAAATATCTAATTCGGCTTTAGCCTGAGCTGCATGTTCTTCAGCTGCCTTTTTAGCAGCTTCCAGGCCCAATAGTTTAGGATAAGTTGATTTATTTAACTCCTCATCGCGTCCTACAACTTTACCCATTTTTTCTGTATCTCCTGTTTGGTCAAGCAGATCATCAACAATTTGAAATAAAACACCTATGTTTTCTGCATAAGCCAAAAGAGCCTTTTCTGCACTGGCATCATATTCTGAACAGTAAACACCATTTAAAACAGCTGCTTTAATTAAGGCTCCTGTTTTTGCTTGGTGGACTTTCTGCATTTCCGCCAGCGTTAACTCTTTGTTTTCTGCTTCTAAATCTAAAACCTGACCGCCAACCATTCCCTGCTGTCCAGAATATTTAGCAGTATTGGTAATTATTTTAACTTTAGCTGCAGGATCTAAATTTAATCCAGCTAGTACTTCAAATGCATATGTTAAAAGAGCATCTCCAGCTAAAATTGCTGCTGCTTCTCCAAAAACAAGATGATTTGTTTTTTTACCGCGGCGGAGCTGATCATCATCCATTGCCGGCAGATCATCATGGATTAATGAATAACTGTGGATCATCTCTAAAGCAGAGCCAGCCCTCAAGGCAGCCTCATAATTTCCTGATAATAATTCTGCTGTTAATAATGTTAAAACAGGTCTGATTCTTTTACCACCAGAAAGCAGAGTATACTGCATGGCTTCTGTTAATTGAGGAGCTGTTTCCTCTTCTAAAGTCATTAACTCTTCCAAATCTTTTTCGACTTCTTCAGCTTTGCTTTTTAATATTTCCTTTATCTGCTGCAAAATTAATCCTCCTCAATCACATTTTCAAAGGGGACCTCTTTTTTAAATTCATCATTTTCTTTGATCATTAACTCAATTTTCTTTTCAGCTTTGTCTAATTTTTGATTACAAAATTTTAGCAGCTGCATTCCCTGATTAAATTCTTTTAATGTTTGATCAAGGGAAAGGCCTCCTTTTTCAAGTTCTTCTACAATTTTTTGTAACTTCTCTAAAGCTGATTCAAAATCTAAATTTTCAAGATCAAGCATATCTTCTTTATCTTTTTTATTAGTCATTATTATCACCAACTTTTCTAGTAGCTTTTACTTCTAATTCTGCAAGTCCATCACTTAAACGAGCATTTAAAATTTCTCCAGTTTTAATTTCATCTACAGATTTGATAGTGTTCTCATTTTCATCCTGAAGAATTGAATAACCACGATCTAAAGTCTGAAGTGGACTCAAATTATTTAGTTTCTGATATAATAATTGGTATTTATTTTCCCAGTTCTTGTAATCTTTTTCGATTTGATGGATTAAACCAGTTTCCAGTCGATCAAGTTCCTGCTCATAGTTGCGGAAAAGTTCTTCTGGAGAGCTGAAGATTCGTCTCTCGAAAATACTCTCTACCTTATTTTTATATTCTTTGATTTTTGTAGAACTGCTGTTTAAAAGCCTTTTAGTTAAATTTTCCAATCTATTTAAAATTTCTTCCCTGTTTGCAGTAGCCAGCTCAGCAGCTGCAGAAGGGGTAGGTGCCCTTAAATCAGCCACAAAGTCAGAAATGGTGAAATCAGTTTCATGACCAACTCCACTAATCACCGGTAGTTTAGAATTATAAATAGCTCTTGCCACCTCTTCTTCATTAAAAGGCCAGAGATCTTCAATTGAGCCTCCACCACGACTGATAATAATTAAATCTATGTCATCACGGCTGTTTAAATACTTAATACCAGCAGTTATTTCGCCCTTAGCCAAATTACCCTGAACATGAGCCGGAACAATTAAAACAGAAAAATTACCACTGCGTCTTTTCATCACGGAAAGTATATCCCTAATGGCTGCTCCAGTTGGGGAGGTAACTATTCCAATTTTTTTGGCCAACAGTGGTATTTCTTTTTTCTTAGACTCAGCAAATAAGCCTTCTTTTTCTAAATTTTCCTTTAATTTTTCAAAAGCCTCATATAATTTACCTTTACCAGCTTTTATCATTTCGCGGGCATAAAACTGATATTCTCCCCGCTGGGCGTAGATATCTAAACTACCTCTAGCTTCAACCTGCATCCCTTCTTTTGGTTCAAAATCCAGAGAAGAATTATAGCCTTTAAACATCACAGTTTTTAGCTGAGAGTTTTTATCTTTTAGAGTAAAATACATATGACCTGAGCTGTGGTGATAAAAGTTTGAAATCTCACCACTTATCCAAAAATCAGAAAGAAGAGTATCTTCTTTAATTAAAGCCTGAAGATACTCTGTAATTTCTGCTACTGTATATATCTTTTTTTCTTTTTTTGCAAATAAATTGTCCTGATATAAATCTGACATAAAATCAACCACTCTATTTTTTAGATTTGTTTAACAGATAATTTTTGATATTTTCTGCTGCGGTTTTCCCAGCACCCATTGCTTTGATAACAGTTGCAGCACCAGTTACTACATCTCCTCCAGCATAAACTCCTTCTCGGCTTGTCTGCTGGTTCTCATCGACTTTAATTCCACCCCAACTTTTTGTTTCAATATCTTTAGTATTAGAAGTTAACATGGGATTAGGATTCTGACCAATAGCTATGACAACTGTATCTAAATCCAGCATCCAGTTAGAGCCTTCAATTGGAATTGGACGTCTTCTGCCTGAATCGTCTTTTTCTCCAAGCTTCATTTTTAAACATTCCATCTTATCAACTCGACCATCTTTACCGTGAATTGCAACTGGATTATTCAGCAGTTTAAACTCAATTCCTTCTTCTTGAGCGTGATGTATTTCTTCACTTCGAGCCGGCATCTGTTCAGCAGCTCTTCTGTAAACTATGTATACATCTTCTGCTCCCAGTCGTTTTGCAGTTCTTGCCGAGTCCATTGCTACATTACCGGCACCAACGACAGCTACTCGATCACCGACAACAACTGGAGTTCTATATTCAGGATATTTATAAGCCTTCATCAAATTAACTCTGGTTAAAAATTCGTTTGCAGAATAAACTCCATTTAAATTTTCACCTGGAATATTTAAAAATCTAGGTAAACCAGCACCTACCCCGATAAACATTGATTCATAACCCTGATCAAATAGTTCCTCAACTGTAATGGATTTGCCAACCACTACATTCAACTTAATTTCAACACCAAGTTCTTTAATTGCTTCTACTTCCTGATCAACTATCTTTTTAGGCAGCCTAAATTCGGGAATACCGTAACGTAAAACACCTCCGGTATCATGTAAAGCTTCAAAAATAGTTACATCAAGGCCATATTTTGCCAGGTCAGCTGCTGCAGTTAAACCTGCTGGTCCAGCTCCAATTACAGCTACCTTTCTGCCTTCTAACTCAGGTATTTTCAGCTTTTCTACCTCTTCAGCTTTAGTTCGATCGGTTCCTTTTTCCATATTATAATCTGCCACATATCGCTCTAAGCGGCCAATTGCTACCGGTTCATTTTTTATTCCCATTACACAGACATCTTCACACTGTTCTTCCTGAGGACAAACTCGACCACAAACAGCAGGCAAATTATTTTTACTCTTAATTATCTGATTTGCTTTGACAACATCTTCATCTAAAATTGACTGAATAAACTGCGGAATTGGTACATGAACCGGACAGCCTTCAACACAGGGCTGATGTTTACACTGCAGGCATCTTTCTGCCTCAGCTATCGCTTCTTCATCACTATAACCAAATGGAACTTCATCAAAGTTTTTTATCCGTTCTTCCGGTTTTTGCTCCTTCATTGGAGTTTTTTTCTTTTGTAAAGCCATTAATTATCCTCCTCAACTTCTTCTTCATGAACTAAATCGTCTTCGTTTTGATAAAAGTTCAATCTATTCATTAGTTCTTTAAAATCAACCTGGTGAGCATTAAATGCCGGTCCATCAACACAGGTGAACTTTCTTTCTCCACCGACAGTTACCCTACAGGCTCCACACATTCCAGTTCCATCAACCATTATCGCATTTAAACTAACTATAGTTTCTATTCCATACTCTTTAGTCATATCTGCAACCGCTTTCATCATCGGAACCGGTCCAATCGCTACTACTAAATCAATATCATCCTCGTCTTCCAACAGGTCCTTTAAAATATCTGTAACAAAACCATGGTGCCCATAGCTGCCATCATCAGTAGCAATATATACTCGATCACTGTATTGATTTAATTCATCTTCTAAAATAATTAAATTTTTAGTTCTGGCCCCTGTAATACTTATTACTTCAGCGCCCTGCTCATAAAAACCTCTAACTTTAGGATACAAGAGAGCTGTTCCCGTTCCTCCACCTAATAAAACAACTTTTTCATAACCCTCCATATCTATGTGATGCCCTAAAGGACCGACAATATCCTTAATATAATCACCTTTATCCATCTTTCCTAATAATTTAGTCGAATATCCAACTTCCTGAAAAATTATGGTAATCACTCCTGTTTCTCGCTCATAATCAGCTACAGTCAGCGGGATACGTTCTCCCTTCTCATCTACTCTTAATATTATAAAATTACCTGGCTGAGTTTTTTCTGCAATCAAAGGTGCTTTAACCTTCAATTTTTTAATAGTTGGTGCCAGAACTTCCTTTTCTAAAATTTCGTACATAATTTACCTCCTCGTTTTTTAAAAAAGCAAAATATTTCTGCTGCTTCTATCAATTAATTCTTTACCAGGACCACTAAATCCTTCTTATTTTGAGAAATAATCAACATTTAAACCAAGTTATTTTTTTCATTAAGTTTTACTGCAATAATTTTGAAAATTAAGCAATATCTAAAAATTACCTTGACAAAAATAATATTTTAAGTTAGAATATTATTTGTCAACGCGAAAGTGGCGGAACTGGCAGACGCGCTAGGTTCAGGGTCTAGTGGTCTCACGACCGTGAGGGTTCGAATCCCTCCTTTCGCACCATTTTAAAATTATAACCGCAGTTTAAAGAGCAGAGTTTTCTGCTCTTTTTTATTTGCCCAAATATTATTTACATTAAAGATTGAAGCTAAAAGTTGATAAATTTAAACTTTTTCTACTCCTTTTAGGCTTCAAGTCTAGCTGCAAAATCAGCAATCCTACTGATACCTTCTCTAATTTTCTCTTTACTTAAAGCAAAAGATATCCGAATAAAATTATCCATTCCAAAAGCTATTCCTGGAACTACTGCCACCTTATTATATTCCAATAATAAATCGGTAAAAGAAAGTGAATCTTCAATTTCCTGTCCCTCAATCTTTTTTGAAATCAGTTCTGAAATATCAATGAAAAAATAAAAAGCTCCAGCGGGTGTTATTGTTTTAAGACCTGCAATATCAGCCAACAATTTTGCGGTTAAATCTCTTCTTTTTTGATAAATTTGGCAGCGGTCTTTGACTATTTTTTTTAGCTCTGGACTGGCTAATGCTTTAGCACTTGCATACTGAGCAATTGTATTAACATTGGAAGTGGTATGACTTTGAATTTTTGTCATCTTAGCTATCCATTCACTGCTGGCAAAACCTAAGCCAACTCTCCACCCAGTCATCGAATATGATTTTGACATTCCATTAACAACTAAAATCTTTTCTTTTAGCTCCGGAAATAATTCAATCATTGATGAAAAATCCCGTCCATCATAAAGAAGTTTATCATAGATTTCATCACTGATAATAAAAATATCCTCAGCAGCAATAATCTCAATCAGCTGCCTTAGTTCTGATTTTGAATAAAAGTGACCGTCGGGATTAGAAGGAGAATTAATAATGACTGCCTTTGTCTGATCTGTAATAGCTGCTTTTAATTCAGCGGCTGTTAATTTATATTTATTTTCAACCTTTGTTTCAATAAAGCGAGGTTTACCACCTGCTAGTTTAACTATTTCAGGATAAGAAACCCAATAAGGCTTCGGAATTAAAATCTCATCTTCAGGTTCTACAATTGCTGATAAAGCATTAAAAAGTACCTGTTTCCCCCCATTACAAACAATAACTTCATCAGTTGAATACTCATAGGAATAGTTATCTGCAAAATAATTTACAGCAGATTCCTTTAATTCCGGTAAACCAGAAACTGAAGTATAGCCAGTGTAGCCTTTATCCATCGCTTCCACAGCAGCCTTTTTTATGAATTCAGGTGTTGGAAAATCGGGTTCCCCCGCCCCAAAGCTTACTATATCTTCTCCATCTGCGGTTAATTTATCTGCTTTTTTACTTACCGCAAGTGTTTTTGATTCTTCAATTTTTGCTATTCTTGCTGAATAATCCATCATCACACCCCATTAAATTATTGATTTCTTGAGCCTCTATTTTGTAAGCAAATATTACTACATAAAATATACCATAAAAACAGTTAAAAAACAAAAAAAAGAAGGCCCAAAGCCCTCTTTTTAAGCAAATTTTGATAGTATTCCATTAATAAAAGAAGGTGAACTATCATCTGCATATTTTTTTGCGATTTTTACCGCCTCATTAATAGCAACTTTAACGGGAATCTCATGCTGAATTTCATAAGCAGCAATTCTTAAAATATTCCTATCAATTGCCGGCATTCTCTCAATATCCCAGTTAATAGCATATTTATTGATCTGAGCGTCCAGCAGCTCAAGTTCCATTATAATCCCTTCCAGAAGTTCCGCGGCATATAAATTTTCTTCTATAATACCCTTTTCAGCAATAAAATTATCATAAGTATTTTTATAATTTTCTAGATCAAGTTTTTTTCTGATATCCAGACCATAAAGAATCTGTAAAACCCAGATCCTCTGTTTGTGTCTTGAAACTTTTTGCATAAAGCAAATACCTCATTTCTAACTCTATTTAAATCTTTCCGGAATAATTCTTAAAACAAAATCTTTCAAGTCTTCTTCAAAACGCCAGCGCATCCCAAGATAATAGCCAAGCAGAGTAGTTAAGCAGAGCAATAAAGTTTTAAAAAAACCGATTGTTAAAATTAAAATACCGATAATTAGACCAACTAAAGCTCCTATAATCTTTCTCCGGTTTTGGTATATAAATTGAGATAATTCCTCTTTTAATTCTTTTTTATCCATTTTAGAGACCACCTCATTCTACATTTTTAGGCAGTTTATTATCCTTTTTTACATCATCAATGCGAATCTGTACTTTTTCTACCTCTATTCCTGTAGTTTTTGTAATATAGCTTTTTAAATCCTGCTGGATGTTTTCACTAATAGCAGGTAAATCTCCAGGAACAGTTAGATCTCCACTCAAAATAATCTTTAAGCCAGCTTCCATTTCTTCCAGCTTAACTTTAATATTATCAAATTTCTCTTTTTCTTTAACTCGATCTTTTATTAAATTTGATAGAGCGGAGATTGTAATTGTAATATCTCCAGATTCAGAAGTTAATAACCTGGTTGATTTAAACTTTTTATCAGTAAAATAAGGATAGATCACAAGCAAAGACATAAAAAGAAAGACAAGATATACAACTGCAATCTGCCAATTATTATAGCTTGTGGAAATTAAATCAGGTATAAAGTTTGCTGATAAAAGTCCAAAACTATATAGAGAAAGAGTAATAGTTAAAACGATAAGAACTAAAGCAATTAAAAAAGAAAATATGTTTTGTATAATTTTCATTTGGCTTAACCCCCAATCATTTTCAAAGAATGTTATTCTTTGTCTTCTGCTTCCTCTACTTCTTCTTTTTCAACTTCTTCAACTTCTTCCTGATCGTCTTCAGGAAAATTAACCCCCTGAACATGAACATTAACAGCCTTAACATCCAAACCTGTCATCCCTTCAATCGCCTGTTTAACATTGTCCTGAATTTTCCAGGCAACATCTGGAATTGAATTTCCATAATTGATAATTACATACACATCTACTAAGGCAGTTTCATCTTCAACTTCAACTTTTACACCCTTGCTTAAATTTTTTCTGCCAAGCATATCTGCTAAGCCGCCAGCAAGACCACCGCTCATCCCTGCAACTCCATCAATTTCTGTAGCTGCCAGGCCTGTAATAATTCCTACTACCTCGTCAGCAATTTTGATACTTCCTTCATCGATATTTTCAGCTTCTAAATTTTCTGCTTTCAGGTCTTGATTTTTTTGGTCACTCATTTTTTAACCTCCTTCATTTACTAAAATTTATCGTTTAATATCAGCCAAAATTTGATTTTGGTCAGAATATTGACCAACAATTAAAACTCCAATTTTTTCGCCATTATTTTTAATCAACTTTACATAAGTATCATTATCTACAATAATTTCTTCTTCATATTCTCCTTCTTTATTTAACTCACCTAAAGAAACAACATTTATACCTGCAACTTTCAATTTATGGGAAGGAACATAACCATCAAATTCAGCTTCGCCTCCACTCATTATTGTACCAGCTACTCTTCCCTGAGCCAGAGCAGGAGGCCAAATTCCACAAATTTCACCTTTATATTCTGCTACATCACCAGCAGCGTAAATATCAGGATTTGAAGTCTGCATTTTACTATTTACTTTAACACCTATATTAATTTCAAGATCAAGATGTTCGATCAAAGATGTATTTGACCTAATTCCAGTTGAAATCAAAACAAGATCTGCTTCAATTTCCCTGTCTTTTAGAATAACTTTTTCTACATTCTGCTTACCTTCAAAGCCTTTTGTGCTGGCATCAGTAATTACTTTTACATTATTAGCCCTAAGTTTCTGTTCAAGGAGATCTCCTCCTTTTTTATCAAGCTGCATTGGCAGCAAATAAGGGGCCACTTCTAAAACAGTAGTGTCCAGACCGGCTTTAGCAAAATTATAAGCGATCTCTAAACCTAAAAGTCCACCACCTACTACAACTGCTTTTTTAGCATTTTCAGCCGCCTTATTAATAACTTTTACATCAGCTGCAGTTCTTAAAGTAAAAATATTTTCCAACTCTACTCCAAAAAACGGAGGAATAAAACAATGAGAACCGTTTGCTAAAAGTAATTTATCAAATTTATATTTGCCATTATCACTTTTAATAAATTTATTTTTCCCATCAACTTCTATAATTTTTTCGTTAAGATGGAGATCAATATTATTATTTTCAAACCACTGCTGATCATTAATAATAATATCTTCTACATCAACTTCGCCAGATAAACATTCAATCAGCCGTGGTCGATAATAAAATGGATAATTTTCATCAGTGAATATAGAAATTTGATCATTTTCTTTTCTATTTTTTAAAATCTCTTTTACTGCAGAAACTCCAGCCGCACAGGCTCCAATAATTAAATAGTTCATCTATTATCGCCCCCATTAATTATAAATTGATTTTTAGACCTTTTTAACTATTAACTCTTTCAATATATTCATTACTTCTTGTATCTATTTTTAGAATATCCCCTTCTTCAATAAATAGAGGAACCTGAACTACTAAACCAGTCTCCATAGTAGCCGGCTTATTACCACCAGATACTGTATTCCCTCTAATGTTAGGCTGAGTATCCTCAACTTTTAATTCAACAAAAGTAGGTAAATCAATATCAATTGGACGTCCTTTGTAAACAGCTATCTCCAGCTCCATATTTTCTTTTAAATATTTAACCTTATCTCCAAGCTGTTCCGTACTGAGATGAAATTGGTCATATGTATCATTATCCATAAAAATATAGTCACTACCATCCCAGTATAGATACTGCATTTTCTTTTTCTCAACGTGAGCAGTTTCTACCTTTTCTCCAGCTTTAAAAGTTTTGTTAATCGTATATCCTTCTTCAACATTACGTAATTTTGTTCTAACAAATGCACTCCCTCTACCAGATTTTGAGTGTTGAAATTCTATAACCTGATAAACTTCTCCATCCAGCTCTATTGTTAAACCTGTATTAAAATCATTTGTTGAAATCATTTTAAACACCTCCACTATTTTTTACTGCAGTTCAATTATAGCAGAAATTAGCTTTTTAAACAAATTATTGCCTTTAAATAATACAACTCCTGCTGATATTTTAGTTTGAAGATGCTGTGCTTAAATATAATAATTTGATCAAACAATCAGTTTTTTACAAGATAATTAGTTCTTTAGGAGCGGAATTCAAAACCTCACAGCCGTTTTCTGTAATTAAAAGATCATCTTCAATTCTGACTCCACCAAGACCCGAAACATAAATACCCGGCTCATCTGTTACAACCATCCCAGGTTTCAAAGCAGCTTCAGATGTATAAGAAAGTCTTGGGCTTTCATGAATTTCAAGTCCTAAACCATGACCCAATCCATGACCGAAGTTATCCTTATAACCCGCTTCAGCTATAAAATCTCTGGCGATTTTATCTGCATCAAAACAGCTCATTCCGGCTTTGATTTCAGCAATTACTTTTTCTTGGGCTGTTAAAACTAGTTCAAAAATATCTCTTAGTTTATTATCAGGTTCTCCCACAGCAATTGTCCTTGTTATATCAGAGTGATAGCCCTGAACTACTGTTCCAAAATCAATTGTAACCAGATCGCCCATTTCAATTTTTTTGTCTGAAGCCACCCCATGGGGAAGTGCTCCTCTTTTCCCGGAAGCTACAATAAAATCAAAAGCATTGGCCTCTCCCCCCTGTTTTTTCATAAAAAATTCCAGTTCTAAAGCAACTTCTCTTTCCGTTTTTCCCGGCTGAATAAAATCAACTAAAAATTGAAATCCCTGGTCGGCAATTTCTACCGCTTTTTTAATTTTATCTATTTCAAATTGATCCTTGATCATTCTCAATTCTTCCACAATCGAGTCCTGTGGATTCAAAGATTCAATCTTTAATTTTTCCTTTAATTTTTGGTAAGTTTTAAAATTTAAATCCTGGCTTTCAAAACTTAGATTTTTAATTTTTTTCTTTTTAAGCAGCTCCGAAAATCCTTCTGCAAAATTACTGCTAATTTCTTCAATCACACAGCCATTAGTCTGATCAGCTGCTTGATCTAAATAGCGAAAGTCAGTAATAAAAATGCTTTCATTTTGAGTTATTAAAAGTTTACCGGCAGTACCGGTAAATTGACTTAAATAACGAATATTTTCTTTTTTAGTCACTAAAAAAGCTTCTATTTGCTTTTCTTTTAATTTTTCTTTAAGTTTATTTATTCTCTTTTCCATTAATACTTCCCCTTTCTTAAAACATCTTTTAGACCCCAAAGGCCTAAAATATAACCATAAGTTCCCATCCCACTAATCTGAGCAACTGCTGCTTCTGCAGTTATTGATTTTTTTCGAAATTCTTCCCGGCGGTAAATATTGCTGATATGTACTTCAATTACCGGCAGCCGAACTGAGGCCACTGCATCCCTCAAAACAACACTGGTATGAGTCAGTCCTCCTGGATTAATAATAACACCAGCCAGTTCTTTATAGTTCTGATGTAAATAGTCAACAATTTCTCCTTCGTGGTTGCTCTGCATAATTTCTAGCTCTAAATCTAATTTTACAGCTTCTGCTTCCAATTCTTTATTTAACATTTCTAAATTTTTTGTCCCATAAACTTCGGGTTCTCTTACACCCAACATATTTAAATTTGGTCCATGTATTACAGCCACTTTTTGCATAAATATTCCTCCATATATTCTTGAATATTATTATGATCAAATCTATCACTTAAATAAGTATCACCAATATCATTAATTAAAACCCACCACATTTTATTGTCGGCAATTTTTTTGTCATGAGCAATATAAGATGCAAGTTCTGATGCCTCTATTTTATCAGAGGGGAAAAGCTGATAATCATAAATATTAATCAGCTCGATGATTTCCTGAAAAGACTCATTATTTAATTTGCCAATTTTATTTGATAAAAAGGCTGTAAATGCAATTCCCATCACCACAGCTTCTCCGTGTTTATATTTGAATTTTTCTGCCGCTTCCACTGCATGACCAAAACTATGGCCTAAATTCAGTTTTTTGCGTAAGCCCTGGTCTTTGACATCATCACTGACATAATAATCTTTCATCTGCAGAGAAATTTTTGAAATTTCAAGCATCAGATCTTGGTCTAAATTTAGAAATTTATCTTTGCTTTCTTTAAGAATTTTAAAAAGAGGATTACCACCTAAAACAGCATATTTTATAACCTCACCCAACCCCGATTTAAGCTCTTCTAAAGCCAGAGTTTTTAACCATTCAAGTTGGTAATAAACAAGTTCTGCCTGATAAAAGCTGCCTATTAAATTTTTAGTGTTTTTAAAATTAACAGCCGTTTTACCCCCAACACTGCTGTCCAGCTGTGAAATTAAAGTCGTCGGCATCTGAATCAGTTTAATTCCTCTTAAAAAAGTAGCAGCCGCCAGACCACCGAGATCTCCAATTGTTCCACCACCAAAAGCAATTAAATAATCAGAACGGCTGAAATTATTTTCATATAAAAGATTATAAATTTGTTCTAATACTTTTAAATCTTTGATCTTTTCCCCAGCTTCCAGTTCAAGTTTGATCAGTTCAGCTGCATTTTTCTCTAAAAGATTGATAGTCGGCTCAGCATGTTCAGCGACAACTTTTTCATCAGCTAAAAGCAGCACCTTTCTTCTTTTGATTTTAGCTGTTATTTTAGCAAAACTTTTTTTATTAAATTCCCGGTCAATGATTACTGGATAACTTTGATCCTGATTCTTTATTTCAATGGTTAATTTTTGATCAGGCAGCTCAGAAATAATCAAATCTACTATTTCTGCAGCTGAATACTTTTCGCTGTCAATATGAAATGGAATTTCTGCATAATATGAATTTCTTTCTTTTAAAAGCGACTGAACCACTGCTGAGGGCTGATCAACTTCTAAAAGCGGCCTCACTATCTCACTCTCTTTATTTCTTTCTAATACTGCTTCTGCAGTTATATCAAGACAAAAAGCCTCTGATTTATTAATAATCATCTTTCGGATTTCCTGATTTAAAACTGCACCACCACCTGGTGCAAGGACAAGATCTTCTTTAGAATTTAAAAGTTCGGCAATGACTTCTTTTTCTACTTTTCTAAAATATTCTTCTCCCTCTAACTCAAAAATCTGCTCAATACTCATTCCTTCTCTTTCAGTTATTAAATCATCACTATCATAAAACTTAAAATTTTTGCGGGCAGCCAATTTTTTGCCGACTGTAGTCTTTCCCGCTGCCATAAAGCCAGTTAAAACAATTTTCATCTGCTTCTTTCCTCCTCAAAATCTTCTCTAAAATTTATAATATAAAGAGCTGTATTTAGAGAAAAATTCAGGGTTTCCCCTGAATTAAATTTCTCTAAAAACTGTAAATATCCTTTTTTTATTTATTTAAAATTTCTTCTATTTCTTGAGCGGTTAATGTTTTAAATCCTCTATTATCTATATTCGTCTTTTCCCCCTTAATCTCCTGCTTTTTATCTGCAGTATTTATTGATTCAATCTCAACAGCATCTTCTACCTTAGTTTCATTTTCAGCAGCAGCTCCTCCAATGAATTCTTTTTCAGGTTTTTCAATTATAATTTCAGGGGTAATAAATATTATTAACTCTGTCTCAATATCATTTTTTTCTTCAGCTGAAAAGAGCCTTCCCAAAAGTGGAATATCTGCTAAAATTGGAACTTCTCTTACCGAGCGCAGCTCATCTTTTTTTATTAGACCTCCAATAGCAAGTGTTTCTCCGTTTTCTAAAACCACTGTTGTTTCAGCACTGCGGGAGTTAACAGCAGGCAGTCCATCTGCCAGGATCTGGCCAATGCTGTTTACTGAAGGTTTTATTTCTAATAAGACTTCATTATTGTTTAAGATTTTAGGCAAAAACTCTAAAACAATACCTGCTTCAATATAACTAATTGTTGAAACAGTCTGTTCATCTTCGATCCTTTCTAATTTGACCGGTATCTGATCGCCAATGATTAATTTAGCTTTTTTGCGGTCGACAGTCATTAAGCTGGGATTTGCCAATATATTAGACAAACCCTCTTCATTTAAAGCTCTTAATGTCTCAGGCCAGCTGGCTTTTAACTTATCTATATCCCCGGCTTCGTTTTTTATTATTTTTAACTCTGATAACTGGTTTGGATTGATTCCCAGCTCTTTAATCTTAGTTCGGCTTATTTCTTCAACTCTGGCTTTAATCATAATTTGTTTTTGCGGCTGGTCAATCTTTTTAATTATATTTTCTATTTCGCTGATATTGTTTTTCTCACAGCTGACTATTAGCCCCTCACTATTTAAATTAATTATTTTAATTTTTTCAAAATTAGCTATTAAAATATCAGCAGCCGCTTCTGAACTTAGATTCTTTAATTTAAAATTTCTGCTGATAACTTCTTTATTTCTTGCAGCTAACTTTTCGGCTGTACTGATATAAATTATCTCATTTTGGTAACTATAATCTAGATCAAAACTATCGGTTATTAAATCTAGAGCATTCTCGAATGGAATATCATTAAAGATTACAGTTAGTTTGCCGGCAACTGAACTATCACAAATCAAGTTTTTATCCGCTGTATTTGCCAGCATTATTAAAGCAGTTTCTAATTCAACATTTCTTAAATTTATAGAAATTATTTCAGCTGCACTACCATTTTCGATCTTTATGAAAGCAGATAACAGCAGTAAAAGAATAACTAAAACTAATATCTGCAGCAGCTGTTTATTTTTAGTTTTCATTTACTTCCTCCTTCCAGAGGCTGATTTTTATTGTTTCATTTTGATAACTAATAGTAATTTCCTGTTTTTTTATGGCTTCTATCTTAAATATATCTATCTTATCCTTTTCTTGCTTCAAAATATTTTTACCCTGATAAAGAAAAAGTGCAGAAGCGCTGTTCTCATTTTTTATTATTCCAAGCAGTTTAAAGGGTAATTTGATTTTTTGTAACTGCTCCTTCTGCTCTTTCTCTACAGAATCTAACTTCACAGAATCATTTTTTTTGTCATTTGGAAAAAGTTCAGCAGCTGATTTATCTTTAAACTTTAGTTTTTCTGCAATTATGTTTTTTTCTAAGAAAATCAGTTCTTTTCTCTGCTGATTTTTAGAGTTTAATTCAATTTTGGCTGCTTTTGTTTCTGCTTGGGCAGAAATCGCAAATGGATCTTTTATTTCACTAATTAAAGCAATGCTTTTAATTTCTTTTTTTTCAGCCTTTTCTTTTACTCCTGCAGCCTGCTTTTTACTTTCTTTCAACATCTTTTCCTCTTTTCGTTGCTGATTCTTTGCCTGCACTACTTTTTCTTCTTCTTCACCTTTCTTTTTTTTATTAAAAAACAACTCATCTGCTGAACTTTTATCTTTATTAAATAATTCTAGAAGAGAATGATCTGCTGTTTTAATGTAGTTTGAGACCAGAATTACAAGCAGAATAACTGTTAGCACAATTAAAATTATTTTTTTATTAAGAACTATTTTTTTCATTTTTGATCAGCTCATTTTTTAATTTTAAGAAGAAAAATAACTTATTACCATTATTTTTAATTTTAAACTCAGTTATTTCTAATTGATTCTGCTCCAGCTCCAAATATTGAATAAATTTCAATATTGAATGAAAATCACCCTTAAGATTTAAATTAAGTTCAGTTTGAGCACTGCTTAAATCAACCAAAACTAAATTTAACTTTTTTGACTGCTCGATTATTTCTGCAGTATTTTTTTTAAGAGTAACTGCCTTATTTCTCAGGTCTGGCCTCAACTTAAGCTGATTTTTATATTTTCTTTTTAATTTTTCATTCTGCAGCCGCTGATTTTTTATTTGACTCTGCAGGAGTTCCTTTTTATTTAAAAAATTTCTGCTGGCTGCTGTTTGAACTATAAAAACAATTAAGAGCAGAACAATCAACAGCAGTCTTATTAATTTCTCATTTTTAAATTTCATTAATTCCACCCTCTATCCTGCAGTAATTCATTCTAAAGTTTTTAGTTCAAGCTCAAAATAAATTTTATCTTTTTGGTTGATTTTAAGTAATCTTAAATCTTTAAATTTCTGATCTGCTTTTAACTTTTCTATTAACTTAAAAATCATTTTTTGTTCTAAACTTACAGCAGTAAGCTTGATTCCACTTTCTTTAAAATGAATCGAATTAAAGATTATATCTTCAGCCGCTTGCGCCAGCTGTATTAATAAAATAGAATATTTATTTTTACTGCTCTCAGCTTTTTCGTTCCCTAAATTATTAATTAAAAGCTGATACTTTGATTTTTCCTTATTTAAATTCTCTAAATCAACCTTGAGCCGCTGCACTTTTTTATTAAAAATAAAATTAATACTGGTTGTTAAAACCACTAGAATCAACAGTAATATAGTTATATTCTTAATCAATATTAAAAGTTGATCATAATGTCTTTCTTTAAAGATTATTGACATTTTTCAATACTCCAGAGCATTGAAGTTAGAAAAACAAAATCTTCATCTTCTAAATCCATAAACTCTTCTAAATTTAAGAGCGAACTCTTTCCTGCTAATACTTTTAGCTTGATATTTTTATTATTCAAATAATACTTTTGAGTCTTATCAATTTCACTCTGCAGCTCAGCTGGAGAAATTGAGGCCTGTAATAAATCTAACTTTTTATCTACGGCTGTCAGCATAGTATAACTGCCATTTATTTTGTAGTATAAGAGATAATTTGATTGAGCTACAACTTTATTAACAGTATTAAAAACAGCAACCGGCAGAGCTGAAATAAAATAATTATTTTTATATTTATCCAGATTTTCAGTTATACTGTCCAGCAGTGTTTTCTCTGCTGCAAAGAATTTAATTTCTCTTTCTTTTGTTTTCTCAGAAACTATTTCTAAATAATCATAGTAAAATTCTTCTTCAAAATTTTCTTTTACCTCAGCAAATTTACTCAATATGTTATCCTCACTAATTCGATAAGGATTTTTTTCAGCTAGAGGAGCTGAATGATAAAATAAAGATGCTGCTGGTAATAAAACTACATAATGACAGTTATAGTTAAACTTTTTTATTTTACCTATTGCTGATATTTCATTTATTCCGTCCATAAAATGGATCTGATCATTTTTAGCTCTTACAACAAGATTTTTTAAAGTATTTTCTGTTGGAATTGTTACTGAATAATAATTATTTAACATAGCTATTCACTCCTATATATTTTTTTATCTATTATTTTAAAATCTTCTTTACTAAGCTTCATTTCAGCGTTATAGGGAATCACATCATCCAAATAAGTATAAAAATAAATATAATTACTGTCCTCCTCTCCTCTCAGCCTGAGCTCTATTTCATTATCTAAATAAATTTTTTGATTACAGAGCTGAGACTTATTTTTTAAAAAATATAACTGGTACTGCAGTCCAGATTCAACTGCTTCTTTATTTTGAGCAGCCTTAATTCTGCTGCTTAAAATCCTATAGTTTATTTTTTGTTCCTGAATCACTAAGGGTATAAACAGTGCAATTAAAGTTATTAAAATTAAGTTAAGGAATAAAACATAACCGGCCTGGTTTTTTAATTTCATTTTATGACCCACTTTTTATTTAAATTTTAATCAGTCTGCTGACAGTTAATTTTTTAATACCGCTTTTCATTTTTTCTTTAACGGTTAAGCTTATTTTTAACAAACCGGGTTTAACAATTTCAAAACTCAAATCATCAATTCCATCAAATAAAGAAAGATTTCTGCCAAAATCTTTATAATTTAAGTCACTGCCGCCAATGCTTCGCCCTAAATTTTTATTACCATTGCTCTGATAGACATTGAACTTTAACCACTGATATTCTTCGTTATAATAACTAAAAATATCTAGTTGATGCTGGTCAATTATTTCTACTTTTTTAGAACTCTTAATCTGATCAGCAATAAAATCAACTGCAAGATATGCATCAAGCTGCCAGGCATTATTTAAACTAAAAAAATCATTTTGCTGATAAATATCTACCAGCAGCTGTAGAAAGACTGCCGCCAACAGAGAAGAAATAGTGATAACCAGCATCATTTCTAAAAGGCTGAAACCTGCTTCGTTACTAAAATCAGCTGATTTAGCGATAGAGCAGGCTGAAAAGTTCATTTTGATGCTCCTCATTCTGACAGTTAAATTTAACCTCAATTTTTAGTTTATATAAGCCTTCATATCTAATCCCATCTTCAAGATAGGGAATAATTTCAACTCTGGTCATTTCGTAATTTTTAGGCAGCGACTCACTTTCCAATATTTCTAAATTTCTGATAAAGCTATTACTGCTGTCTTCAATCCCTTCCTGGATATGGTCTCTATTTTTATATGCTTCAAGTACAGATTCTGTCCAATTGACAGCTGCATTTTTATCAGCTAAAAAACCCTGGACCTCCAAACCTGTTTTAATAGTCCTGCTCATTACCGCCAGCACAACACCTGCCAGTGAGATTGTGATTATAACCTCCAGCAGTGAAAAACCTTCATTATTTTTCAACTCTAACCCTCCCTAGTTGATTGACTGTAACTTTATATTTTTCGGCATTTGGGTGTGCTTTAGCCAGGCCTACTGTTCCTCCACGAGCAGTTGCAGTATTATTAAACCTAATCCACTCATAATATTCTGCTTCTACAACTTTTAAACTTAGTGTTTTATATAAGATTAAATCAGAAGAATAATAGCCCTTTTTCTTAATTATTTTTTGATCATTTTCTTTAACATAAAAGTAATAGGGGATTTTATTAGCGGCACTACTTTCTTTGACCGTGTAAATTCTGAAAATATAGGTCTGATTATCTAAGATTGCCTTATTCCTCGCCCACCTGAGGTCTGCTGCCAGGCTATCTAACTGCTGTTTTATTTCAAAATCACTTTTAAGCTGTGGTCTAAAACTAATCGTTAATAAAATCCCCATAATTGTAATTACTAATAATAACTCAATTAAGCTAAAGCCTCCTTCATATTTTTTCATCTACCTATAATGAAGGTGCTGTGGATTCAGGTCCAACTAAGGATGAAGCAGCAGTTGAAATATAATAATATTCGTCATCGGCTGCCTGATAAGAAATTAAATATTCTTCTCCATCTGCATCTGTAACATAATTGTAAGCTGCTGCAGTATTTTTAATATTTAGTTCATCTAAACTTTCTGCTACAGTAGTAAAATCTGCCTCTACAGCTTGAGCCGGATATGCTCCTGCATCTAAATAATACATCTCTAGGCTCTGCATTATATTATGCAGATCAGCCTTTGCTACTGCAGTATCCGCTTTATCTTTGACTCCACTTAAAGCCGGAACCGCCATTGACATCAAAATTCCGAGCACCACAATTACAATCAAAAGTTCAATTAGAGTAAAACCGGCCTCATGATTTTTTCTCTCGATTTGAGCAGCTTTCAAAATTTTAAACATTAACATTATCCCTTTCTATTTTTGTTTTCCTTTGATTTTTGTCTGTACTTTGTTTTAAAGCAAAAATGCTGTGAGTTGACTATATAAGAATTTTATAAATTAAATTATCAAATAGATTTGAAACATCGGCATCATTACTGCTGCAGCAAGTAAAGCTACAAAAATTGCAGTTAATGTTATTAAAAAAGGCTCTAAATACTGCAGCATTCTTGCAATTTCTTCTTTTAACTTTTGGTAATAATAATCACCTGCTCTTTCCAACATGGTTTCCATTTGAGCTGTTTCTTCACCAGTCATTATCAGATAATAAAAAAGATCCGGGATATACTTACTATCTGAAAAACAATCTGTTAAAGATGCTCCTTTTGAAATATTTAAAGCTGTATTTTGAATAAATTTTTGATAATGATAGTCTGTAATAATATTTTTTAATAATTCTAAGGCTGAAATTAATTTTAAGCCACTTTTTAAAAGCAGTGACAAATAAATTGCAATCTGAGTTAAAATTAAATCTTGATATAAACTAGAAAAAAGAGGAAGCTTCAATAAAATCTGGCTTTTTAAAGCCCTTCGCTTTTTGCTTTTAAATAAAATCACTAAAGTCATTACTAGAAAAATTAAAAAAATTAAAATTAAAAGGAAGTAATTATTAAATATAGAGCTTATCTTTAAAAAGATTCTGGTTATTAAAGGCAGCTCACCGCTGAATTCAGCAAACAGATCAACAAAAACTGGTAATATAAATCTAAAGATAAAGGCTGCTGCTAAAAAGACTGTAATAATCACAGTTAGCGGATAAAAGGAAGCCTGTTTAATTTCCTTTTTTAAATCATCCCGACTGCTGTAGTAGTTTTCCAGACTTGCTAAAACCGGGACCAGGCTGCCGCTTTCTTCACCTGCCTGGACAACTGCTGTAAAGAGATCAGTAAAAACTAATTCTTCTTTTAAAGCTTCAGCTAAACTTAAGCCTGATTCGATATTTTTTAAAATCTCATTATAGATATCTGCTTCACTTTCGTCTCTTGTCTGTTTTGAGATAATCATCAAAGATCTATTTAGATTCAAACCAGATTTGAGCATTATTTTTAGCTGTGAAGCAAAAAATTTAAGATCAAACTCTTTTTTTTTGAAGATAATTAGTCCCTCCTTTAAACAGCAGAATATTAAATATCTATTATAATAATTCGGCTATTTGATTTATAAAGTAAATTCTAAAGTTAAATTCTAAAGTTAAATTCTAATGATTTATATCGATAACCCTCATCATTTCGGCTGGAGAGCTCTGACCCGTTTTTATCTTGCTTAAGGCGGAGTCATATAAGCTGATCATTCCGCTGGCAGCTGCCGCGGCTTTTAACTCTGCATAATCTGCATTCTGATTGATTATCTTTTTCATCTGATCATTGAGCAGCAAGATTTCTGCAGCAGCTGTACGCCCAAGGTAGCCATCTCGACAGTGACTGCAGCCTTCAGCCTGATAAAAATATTCGAGGTCATCTTCTTTAAATATATTGCTTTTTAGTTTAGCTTTCTTTACTTTTTTTCTGCAGTGCGGACATAATTTGCGCAGTAATCTTTGGGCAACAACAGCGTTGACCGTACTGCTGATTAAATATGGTGGAATCCCAATATCTATCAGTCGGGTAACAGCAGAAATACTGTCAATAGTATGAATTGTACTTAAAACTAAATGACCAGTAACAGCAGCTCTGACAGCTATTTCCGCTGTTTCTTTGTCCCTGATTTCTCCAATCATGATAATGTCCGGATCCTGTCTTAAAATGGACCGTAAAATAATAGGGAAGCTTAAGTTTTGAGCTTCATTTATTTCAATTTGATTCAGCAGCTCCAACCTGTATTCAACTGGATTTTCAACTGTAATAATATTATTAGATTCATCTGCCAGCTGGTTTAAGATTGAAAAAAGTGTAGTTGTTTTACCACTTCCAGTTGGACCACAGAGCAGTATTATACCTGATTTATATTTAAAGATTTCTTTAAATCTCTTTAAATTAACTGGATCAAAATTTAATTCTTTTAGATCTAATAAATGTTCATTTCTCAAAAGCAGTCTCAAGACAGCCTTTTCACCATAAATTGTAGGCACAACTGAACTCCTAACATCATAATTTTCCTGCTGAAACACAAAATCAAGCTTTCCATCCTGGGGTAGGTGTCTGATTGTAATGTCCATTCCAGAAATAATTTTAATCCGAGAAATAACTGCTGCAGCTATTTCTACAGGTAAATTATAATAGCCCCTTAAAATACCGTCAATTCGGTACCTTATTTTAAAATAATCTTCCTTTTTCTCCAGATGAATATCGCTTGCTTTCAAAGATATTGCCTCAGTTAAAATTTTATTTAAAAGTTTTACAACTGGTGCATCTTCAACAATATTTTTTAGACTGTCAATATCTCTGCTGTCAATTTTTTTAAAATCACCAAAGTCTTTTAAAATTTCCTGCTGGTTGACCTTAAAATAACTGCTGTAAACTAATTTTTCTGCAGCTGAAAATTCAGCTTCTGACATCAGATAAAACTTTGTTTTGTTTTTGAACATAAATTTTAATTTTTCCTGCAGAAATAAATCAGGAGGATAAATACTTCCGAAAAAAATATATTCATCACTTTGGTCAATTAAAATTATTTGATGTTTTTGTGATTCTGCTAATTCCAATTTTCTGGCTTTATTCTTCTTTATTTTAAGTTTAGAATCATGATAAAGTTCAACTTCAAAATAAATTGATATGGCCTCTAATAAATCAGCTTCATTTAGGATTTTTTCTGTTTTCAAATAGTCAATAATTTCTTTTATCTCCTTATTTTCTGCAAAGAACTTTAATTTTAAGCGCCTGTCACCAGAATTAATATATTTTTTGTATAAAAATTCACAAAAATTTTGAATGATCTTTCACCTCCAGAAATTCCCCGCGTCTTTTGTTTACTTTTTTTCCTATTTTTATAATAAAATGTAATTAAAAGACTTAATTAGTTATTTACTTCACTATTTATTTAAAAACTCCTGCAAAAATTTGTAATTATTTTTAATTTTTTGAAAGTAATAGCTATATAGTTGTTAATTTTTGTAAATAATAACTATATGCTTAGTGAATATATACACAAAAAATATTATAATTACTCTTTTTTTTAAATTAATGCTCGGAAATATTTATTTATATTTACGTACCCAGTGTCTGTGCATAAAAAAACTGTGGATTTTACTCCACAGTTTTTATGCTTATTCTGCTTAAATTATTCTTGCTCCCTCTTTGATTAGGAGTAAATACTCGATACTATCTACTAGAGCATCCCATGATGCCTGAATAATATTTGTGGAAACTCCAACAGTTGTCCAGGATTTTTCCAGATCTGCTGTTTCAATTAAAACTCTAACCTTGGCAGCAGTTCCGTCATTTCCGTTCAGAACCCGCACTTTATAATCAATCAGCTTACTCTCTGATATTTCCGGATAAAAAGAAACTAAAGCTTTGCGGAAACAATTATCAAGAGCGTTTACAGGACCATCACCATCAGCAGCAATATGAACCTTCTGCTTTTTAACATTCATTTTCACAACTGCCTCTGAATAAGTATGATCTTCCTGACTAATACTGTTGGTTTTAAAATCTTCTATTTCAAAAAATGATTGGTAATCTTTAAATTCTCTAAAGGCCATTAAAATTAATGAGGCCTCTGCTCCTTCAAACTGATAACCCTGGTTTTCCAGAACTTTAACTTTCTTAACTAACTTTTTTATCATTTCATCAGAAAAATCATTGAGGTCAAATCCAACTTCTCTCAGTTTATATAGCAGATTGGATTTTCCTGCCAGCTCTGAAACCAGAACCCGACGCTCATTACCAACTAATTCAGGCTCAATATGCTCATAAGTATGAGGGTTTTTGCGGACTGCACTAACATGAATTCCGCCCTTATGAGTAAAGGCACTTTTACCAACATATGGCTTATTATTTTTAGGAATTAAATTAGCTGTTTCAGTCACAAAATAGTAGAGCGGTTTCAGCTGTTTTAACTGTTCTGCTGTCACTAGCTCCTCTCCATATTTTAACTGTAGAGCTGGAATCACACTGCATAGATCAGCATTACCACAGCGCTCACCCAGGCCGCCAACTGTTCCCTGAAAATGAACAGCTCCTTCTTCGTAAGCTGCCAGAGAATTAGCAACAGCCAGGTTACCATCATTGTGAGCATGGATTCCAATTGGCACCTCAAATTTACCTCTGATTTCCTGCATAACTTTTGTCACCTGTGAAGGCAGCATGCCCCCATTGGTATCACATAATACAAGCAGTTCAGCTCCAGCCTCAGCTGCTGTTTTAATTACCTCCAGCGCATAATTAGAATTATTAAAGTAGCCGTCGAAAAAATGCTCGGCATCAAAGAAAACCCTTAGGTCATTTTCTTTTAAAAATGAAATGGTATCTTTGATCATTGCCAGGTTTTCTGCCAGTGGAATCTGCAGTGCCTCCTGTACATGGAGATCCCAACTTTTGGAAAAAATAGTGACATATTCTACTCCTGCATCCAGCAGTTTTAAGATATTTGGATCTTCCTCTACCTTCATATTAGGTCTTCTGCTTGAGCTAAAAGCAGTTATTTTAGCATTGTCTAAATCCATATTTTGTACTTCTTTGAAATATGCTTCATCTTTTGGATTTGAACCAGGCCAACCACCTTCGATAAAATCAATCCCGAAACGATCAAGCTGTCTTGTAATTTTTAATTTGTCATCTAAAGAAAGAGCAATTCCTTCTCCCTGTGAACCATCTCTTAAAGTTGTATCATAAAGTGTTAATCCCATTTTGCATCACTACTCACCTTCTTCATTGCTTTTGAGAGTTTTAACCAAATAATCTCCAACTTCGTCTGTGTTTAAATCTCCTCCTTGATCTGCTGTCACCATATTGTTTTTTAAAGCACTTTTAACTGCTGCTTCTACCTTTGGAGTTAAGTTGCCATATCCGAGTTCTCTCAGCATCATTCCAGCTGCTAAAACTGCTGCCAGTGGGTTAGCAATATTCTGGCCTGCAATGTCCGGTGCACTTCCGTGGACGGGTTCGAACATTGAAATACTGTCTGGGTTAATATTACCGGAAACAGCCATTCCCATTCCTCCCTGCAGCTCAGCCCCTAAATCGGTGATTATATCACCAAAAATATTGCAGGTCACAACTACATCAAAAATCTCAGGGTTGCGGACCATCTTCATCGTCATTGCATCAACCAAAAAGTGATTCTGCTCTACCTCGGGATAATTTTTACCCATCTCTTTAAAGGAGCGCTGCCAGAGGTTGTGGGCATAAGTCAGAACATTACTCTTATCACAAACTGTCAATTTAGGTTCTCTACCAAATTTCTGGGCGTATTCGAAGGCATATTTAATCACTCTATCCACACCTTTACGGGTAGAAATCATCTCCTGGGTTGCCACCTCATCCGGAGTATCCTTTTTGAGGAAACCGCCGATACCGGCATAAATTCCTTCGGTGTTTTCTCGAACTACAGTAAAGTCAATATCCTCCAGCCCCTTACCTTTCAGCGGAGAAAACTCCTCTTTATATAATTTTATTGGTCTTAAATTAACATACTGATCAAAATAAAAGCGGAGCTTGAGTAAAATTCCTTTTTCCAAAACTCCCGGCTCAACTCTGGGATCTCCAACAGCACCCAGATAAATTGAATCAAAGGTCTCCAGCTTATTTAAAACAGCAGTCGGCAGAATATCTCCGGTTTTCAAATATCTTTCTGCACCTAGATCAAATTTTTCAAACTTAAGTCCTAAGTTATAGGCACCGTCAAGATATTCTAGTACCTTAATTCCCTGGCTGGTAACTTCTTCGCCAATTCCATCTCCCGGTATATATGCTATATTAGCCATTTATACCAGCTCCTTTTTGACATGTTCAATCAGGCCGCCATCTTTAATAATCTCCTGCATAAAGGGTGGAAATGGTGCTGCCTGATAGCTTTCACCTGTCCGCATATTTTTAATTTCACCATTATCGATATCCACTTCCAGCTCATCTCCGGCTTCTGCCGCCTTGGCAGCTTCCGGGCATTCTAAAATTGGAAGACCGATATTAATTGAGTTGCGGTAGAAAATACGAGCAAAACTTTCTGCTACCACACAGGAAACTCCTGCATATTTAATTGCCAGTGGTGCATGCTCACGGGATGAACCAGAGCCAAAGTTTTTACCACCAACAATAATATCACCTTCACTTACCTCATCGGCAAAGTTCTTATCTATATCTTCCATACAGTGGGCTGCTAAATTCTCCGGTGTTGAAGAATTTAAATAACGGGCCGGAATAATTACATCTGTATCTACATTATCTCCATACTTAAATACTTTTCCTTTTAGCTTCATTATTTAACCTCCTCTGGACCAGCAATATAGCCTTTAATTGCTGAGGCTGCTGCTACAGCTGGACTTGCTAGATATACTTCACTGCTGGTTGATCCCATCCGACCAACAAAGTTACGGTTGGTTGTTGAAATAGCTCTTTCACCATCAGCTAAAATACCCATATGCCCACCTAAACAGGGTCCACAGGTTGGGGTAGAAACTGCCGCACCTGCATCAATAAAAATATCAAAGAGGCCTTCGTGCATTGCCTGCTTGTAAATTGCCTGAGTCCCGGGGAAAACAAGACAGCGTACATTTTTATGAACCTTCTGCCCCTTAAAAATTTCCGCGGCTGCCCTTAAATCTTCAATGCGGCCATTAGTACAAGATCCAATTACAGACTGATGAATTTCTATCTTTTCTGTAATTTCATTAAGACCTTTAGTGTTTTCAGGTAGACTTGGGAAAGCAACCTGAGGTTCAATTTGGCTGACATCAATTTCTATAACCTGCTCGTACTCAGCATCTGAATCCGGCTTAACTATAGTGTACTCCCTCTGAGCTCTATCTTCCAAATAGGCTTCGGTCTTTTCGTCTGCTGCAATTAATCCTGCTTTACCACCGGCTTCAATTGCCATGTTGGACATCGTCATTCTACCGTCCATTGACAAATTTTCTATTGCCTCACCGGTAAATTCCATAGCCTTATATAAAGCTCCATCAACACCAATTTTACCGATTGTATAAAGAATTAAATCCTTACCGCTGACATGGGGCTTAAGCTCTCCACTGTAGACAATTTTTATTGTCGGCGGCACCTTAAACCAGGCCTTACCGGTAGCCATTGCAGCTGCCATATCGGTACTTCCAACTCCAGTTCCCAAAGCACCAAGGGCGCCATATGTACAGGTATGGGAGTCAGCACCAATAATAATTTCTCCGGGAAGGGTTAGGCCTTTTTCCGGTAAAAGCACATGTTCAATTCCCATCTGACCTACTTCAAAATAATTTGTAATATCATGTTTTTGGGCAAATTCTCTCACTACTTTAACCTGCTCAGCTGCCTTAATATCCTTATTTGGAGCAAAGTGATCAGGAACAAGTGCAATTCTCTCCTTATCAAATACTCTATCAACACCAATTTTATTAAATTCCTTAACTGCTACTGGGGCTGTTATATCATTACCTAATACCATATCAACTCTGGCATTAACTATCTCACCCGGTTTAACCTGATCCTGATCAGAATGAGCAGCAAGAATTTTTTCAATCATCGTCATTCCCATTTAAATAAATCACTCCTCTTAAAATCCTTATAATATTATCTTAAAATATTTTTTAGCAGCCCGCTAAAGTAAATAGGCTGCCCTTAATTTACTTGTTTTTATTATAGACTAGATACTTATTAATTGCTTCAATATAGGCCGCAGCACTGGCCTCAGTAATATCTGTCTGGGAAGAATGGCCTGTGTAGATTTTCCCATCAATTTCTGAAGCAATAAAAGCCTCACCAAGGGCATCCTTACCTTCTGTTACTGCATCAATTTTATAAGACATCAGCTTAATATTTTCCATTCCGGTCAGTTCATTAATTGTCTGGAATATTGCATCAACCGGTCCATCTCCATTACAGGCTGCAGATTGAATGATCTCACCTTCCTTTTTCAATCTAACAGTAGCTGTCGGCAGTAAACCCCGACCGGTTAGAACAGATATATATTCAAGTTCAAATGTTTTTTCATAATCATAAAGCTCATTGTCAAGCAGAGCTATGATATCAGCGTTGCTTACATTTTTCTTCTTATCTGCTAAATCTTTAAAACGCTTAAAGAAACCCTCAAAGCTTGCATCATCCAGCTCATAATCATATTTATCTAAGAAATCCTTCAAAGCATGGCGGCCTGAGTGTTTACCAAGTACCAGCTTATTATGGTCTAAACCAATAGTTTTGGCATCCATAATCTCATAAGTGGTTCTTTCCTTAATCACACCATCTTGATGGATTCCAGCCTCATGGGCAAAGGCATTAGCCCCGACTATTGCTTTATTAGCCTGGATGGAAACTCCGGTAGAATTTGCAACCAACTTTGATAAACGAGCAATCTGGGTTGTATCCTGAGTCACATCAAGGCCATAATAATCTTTTCTGGTGTAAAGAGCCATTACAATTTCTTCTAAAGCAGCATTACCAGCCCGCTCTCCAATTCCGTTGACTGAAACTTCGACCTGAGTTGCCCCATTTTCAATAGCAGCCAGTGAATTTGCAACTGCCAAACCTAAATCATTATGGCAGTGGACACTGATATCTACCTGATCTATGTTAGGAGTTTTTTCCCTAACATCTTTGATCAAAGCACCAAATTCAGAAGGTACAGAATAACCAACTGTATCCGGAATATTAATTACCTTGGCTCCAGCATCAATGGCTGCTTCAAATAAGCGGGCCAGAAAATCAACATCACTGCGGGAAGCATCTTCTGCAGAAAACTCAATGTTTTCCGTATATTGCGCTGCATATTTTACTCCATCAACTGCATTTTTAATGACTTCTTCTTCGCTCATCTGCAATTTGTATTCCATATGAATCGGTGAAGAAGCAATAAAGACATGAATCCTTGGGTTTTCAGCGTCTTTTAGGGCTTCCCAGGCACGGTCAATATCACCTTTGCGGCATCTAGCCAGACCTGCTACCTCAATTCCTTTTACGTTTTCGGCAACCATTTTGACTGCGTTAAAATCTCCTTCAGAAGAAATCGGGAAACCAGCCTCGATTACATTAACCTTCATCTTAGCCAGCTGTTTGGCAATTGCCAGTTTTTCCTCAGGAATCAAGGTGACTCCCGGGGATTGTTCTCCATCTCTTAAAGTTGTATCAAATAATCTCACATTAGCCATTAATTTTCACCACCTTTTCCAAAATCCTGAATTACTAGTCAATCCAGGACATCATTTCTCTTAATCTGCGTCCTACTGCTTCTATTTGCGAATTTTCATCTTTTTCGGTTAAAGAATTAAATACGGGGCGATTTGCCTGGTTTTCTAAAATCCACTCTCTGGCAAACTTACCACTCTGAATGTCTTTTAAAACTTCCTGCATATTTTCTTTTACATGCTCATCAATTACTCTAGGACCGGAAACTAAATCTCCGTACTGAGCTGTATCAGAAATAGAATCTCTCATTGTAGAAATTCCACCTTCAAACATTAAGTCTACGATTAATTTAAGCTCATTTAGACATTCGAAATAAGCAATTTCTGGCTGGTAACCCGCTTCAACTAAAGTTTCAAAACCAGCTTTTACAAGTGCTGTTGTTCCTCCACATAAAACTGCCTGCTCACCAAAAAGATCTGTTTCTGTTTCTTCCTGGAAGCTTGTTTCGATAACTCCAGCGTGAGTACAGCCGATTCCCTTACCATAGGCTAAAGCTGTATCATAAGCCTTACCTGTATAATCCTGATAAACTGCTAATAGTCCTGGAACACCCTTACCATCTACGTATAATCTGCGGACTAAATGTCCTGGTGATTTAGGTGCAATCATAAATACATCAACATTCTTCGGTGGTACAATCTGATCATAGTGAATATTTAAACCATGGGAAAAGACAAGTGAGTTGCCTTCTTCTAAATTAGGCTCGATATCATTTTTAAAGACTGAAGCCTGTTTGATATCTGGAATTAATATCTGAATTACATCTGCCTTTGCTGCAGCTTCAGGAGTGATTAAAACTTCAAAACCATCTTTTTCTGCAACCGGCCAGCTTGAACTTTCTTTTCTCAGACCAACTATTACTTCTACTCCGCTATCTTTAAGGTTTTGAGCCTGAGCATGTCCCTGGCTGCCATAACCTATAACTGCTACTATCTTATCTTCTAAGTACTTTAAATCTGCATCATTATCATAATAAATTTTCATTTCTATCTTCTCCTTTTATGTTCTGATTTTATATATTTTTTGAGAAATTGTTTATAAAATTAACAGGAAGTCTAATTTATTTAATTGCCTGACCTCTGCTTAAGGCTACTCTTCCTGTCCTGACAAATTCTGCGATACCGAAATCCCTCAGTAATTCTGTTAAAGCCTCTAATTTATCTTCTGTTCCTGTAGCTTCAATCATTAAGCTGTCAGGAGCTACATCAACAATTTGTGCTCTAAAAGTATCAGCTATCTGAATAATTTCTGAGCGCTGTTTGCGGGTGCATTTTACTCTGATTAAAATCAAATCTCTTTCCACAATTGCATTTTTATCAAGCTCAGTAATTTTTAAGACATTAATTAATTTATGCAGCTGTTTTGTTACCTGTTCTAATACTTTTTGATCACCACGAACCACAATTGTCATCCTTGAAATTTCAGGATTCTCAGTCTTACCAACATTTAAACTTTCAATATTGAAATTACGCCTGCTAAATAATCCAGCAACTCTAGTTAAAACACCAGGTTTGTTTAATACTGAAACTGATAAAATATGTGTCATAAATTATCCCCCTATCATATCTTTTAAGCCGGCTCCTGCCGGTACCATTGGATAAACATTTTCTTCTTCAGGTATATGAACATCTAAGATTGCTGGTCCTTTAAGTTCCATAGCCTCTCTAATTGCCCCACTAAGCTCAGATTTCTTCTCAACTCTTTTAGACCAGATTCCATAAGCTTCTCCCATTTTAACAAAATCAGGTGCCGGAATTTTAGTGGAAGAATATCGCTTTTCAAAAAACATTTCCTGCCACTGTCTGACCATTCCCAAATATTTGTTGTTAAAGATAATTATTTTAACCGGGACATTATAGGTCTGGATTGTACCCAACTCCTGAATATTCATCTGAATACTTCCATCACCGGCGATTAAAATAATCTGCTCATCAGGCTGTCCAATTTGAGCTCCAATTGCAGCCGGAAGGCCAAATCCCATCGTTCCTAAACCACCAGAACTGATAAATTGTCTTGGTTTTTTATATTTATGATACTGAGCAGCCCACATCTGATGCTGACCAACTTCAGTCACTATTGTTGAATTACCATTTGTGTACTTATCAATTTCTTCCATCAAATATTGTGGTTTAATCACTTCTGAATCATCATCATCATTATATCTTAGAGGATATTTTTCCTTGAGCTCTCTAATTCTATCCTGCCATTCCCCATTTTCTTTTTCTTCGATAAAGGGAAGTATCTCCTGCAGTACATCTTTAACATCCCCGACTATCGGTATTTCTACATCCAGGTTTTTACCTATTTCCGCCGGGTCAATATCAATCTGGATAATATCGGCCTGAGCTATAAACTCATCTAATTTGCCGGTAACTCGGTCGTCAAAACGGGCACCTATTGCAATAACTAGATCGGTTTCTAAGGTTGCCCGGTTAGCATATTGAGTTCCGTGCATTCCCAGCATCTCCAGCGCTAATTCTCTATCTTCAGGATAGATTCCCAAAGCCATTAGAGTTGTTGTTATTGGTATTTTTGCCCTTTCAACAAGCTCTTTGATCTCTTTTTCAGCACCGGAGATTATAGCCCCACCGCCAACATAGAGCAGCGGTCTTTTAGCCTCGTTGATGGCCTTAGCCGCTTTGTTAACCTGCAGTCGGTGTCCTTCAAAACTAGGCCTATAGCCCGGCAAATTAATTTTAGACGGGTAATTAAATTCGGCCTCTTTTTGGGTTACATCTTTAGCCAGGTCAATCAGTACCGGCCCCGGTCTGCCTGTTTTAGCAATAAAGAAAGCCTCCTTGATTGTTTTTGCCAGTTCTTCTACATCAGTGACTAAAAAATTATGTTTGGTAATTGGCAAAGAAATTCCTGTGATATCTGCCTCCTGAAAAGAATCTTTCCCCAGCATTGAGGTTGAAACCTGACCTGTAAAAGCAACTAAAGGAACTGAATCCATAAAGGCATTTGCCAGTCCTGTTACCATATTGGTTCCACCTGGCCCGGAAGTTGCAATACAAACCCCTACTTTCCCGCTGCTTCTGGCATAACCATCTGCTGCATGAACTACTCCCTGCTCGTGTCTTCCTAAATAGTGTTTTAAACCTGAGTTATATAAAGCATCATAAAGATTAATAACAGCACCGCCTGGATATCCAAATATAACGTCAACATTTTCTTGCTTGAGGGATTCAACGATTATTTCCCCACCATTTAATTTTGGCATAAATTCACCTCCGCTGTAATTTTGAAAAATAAGTAGATATAAAAATAGCCCTGAACACAATTATTCAGGGCAGAAAAATATCTAAGAATTCATACTTGAGAATTTACTGAAAATTGAATAAACTTCTCCTGCTGAGCAGATATAGTTTGTTTCAGTTTTGTTTGGAGCAGTTCCCGGCTAAAAGCCAGCTGGATAGACTACCCCCTAAAATCTCAATTTATAAAATTCTTAAATGAAGCCAACCCTTCTCGACTACTTGCTATTCTATAACTTCATTCAATATTCTATTTATATTGTACACTATACTAAATTTATTTCTTTTTATCAATCATTTTTTGAAAATATCTTTAATTTTTTTGGATATTTTTCAATTATCAAAGCATTTTTAAGCTTTTAATCCAAGACCGCTCCTTTGGAAGCTGAGCCAACTAATTTTGCATAACGCTTTAAATAACCGCTGACAGCAGGTACAAAAGGTTCTACTTTATCCATTCTGGCTGCTAATTCTGCTTCTGATAATTCTACTTCCAGAATAAATTTATCCATATCGATGTGGATGATATCTCCTTCTTCTAAGGCAGCGATTGGTCCTCCAGCAGCTGCTTCAGGAGAAACATGGCCGATTGCTGCCCCTCTGGTTGCTCCAGAAAAACGTCCGTCGGTAATTAAAGCTACACTATCATCTAAGCCCATTCCTGCTAAGGCAGAGGTTGGAGAAAGCATTTCTCTCATTCCCGGACCACCTTTTGGACCTTCATTTTTGATGACTACTACATCACCCGGCTTAATTTCGCCGTTATTGATAGCTGCAATTGATTCTTCTTCACTATTGTAGATTCTTGCCGGACCTCGGTGTTCCATCATCTGAGGAGCGACTGCTGCTCTTTTTACTACTGAACCCTCAGGTGCCAGGTTACCTTTTAGAATTGCCAGACCCCCCCGGTCATGGTAAGGATTATCTAAAGAACGAATAATCTCATGATCGACAAAGTTAATTGCTTTTAAATTTTCTTTGAGTGATCTACCGGTGACAGTAACTGTATCTAAGTTGATTAAATCACCTTTAACCAGCTCATTGATCACTGCATGAATCCCTCCGGCTGCATTTAGATTTTCCATATGGTTTTTACCGGCCGGGGTTAGAGAACAGATATGTGGAACCTGATCACTAATTTCGTTAAATTTATCTAAGGGTAAATCAATACCCGCTTCATGGGCGATTGCTGGTAAATGTAGAGCTGTATTTGTTGAACATCCAAGTGACATATCAACAGTTATTGCATTGGCAAAAGACTTTTCTGTTAAAATATCAGAAGGACGAATATCTTTTTCAACAAGCTTCATTACCGCTTTACCTGCTGCTTTAGCCAACCTGATTCGGTCTGCCTTAACTGCAGGGATTGTTCCATTACCTGGTAATGCCAGCCCTAAAACCTCTGCGAGAGAGTTCATAGAGTTAGCTGTAAACATTCCCGCACAGGATCCGACTCCCGGACAGGCCGAACGTGCAATCTGATCTAGTTCTTCTTCTTCCATCTCACCGGAGATAACTGAGCCTACTGCTTCAAATACATTGTGAAGATCAATTGCCTTTCCACAGCGGCTGCCGTGCTCCATTGGTCCCCCACTGATTACAACTGCCGGAATATCTAATCTGGCTGCTGCCATCATCATTCCAGGAACAATTTTATCACAGTTTGGGATTAAAACCAGACCATCCAGCTGATGGCCGTTAACTACTGCTTCAACTGAATCCGCAATAATTTCTCTGCTTGCTAGAGAGTAATTCATCCCGCTGTGACCCATGGCAATTCCATCACAGACACCAATAGTGGAAAAGGTTAAAGCTGTACCTCCAGCTGCTGTAATTCCGTGTTCTACAGCATCTTTGATTCTATCCAGGTGTTTATGACCAGGAATTATATCATTAGCCGAATTGGCAATCCCAATCATTGGTTTATCTAAATCATCATCGTCAAGCCCCAATGCATAAAGCAGGGATCTATGTGGAGCTCTTTCTATACCTTTTTTAATCTTGTCACTTCTCATTATATTCCTCCTATTGCTGCTCACTTCTTCTTGAAAAGCATCATTATATTTAATTAATCATTATAAATTTCTGTTCCAGTTGTCTGGGCGATTTCTCTGAATCTGGCAATAATAGCTTTTGTTTTTTCGCCTACACTGCCGTCTGCAATTACCCTACCGTCAACTTCTACTACGGGTATTGCCTCAGCTGCAGTTCCACTTAGGAAACATTCGTCTGCATTAAAGAGATCATGCCTTGTAAATAGCTCTTCTTTGACTTCTAATCCCATTTCTGCTGCTGCTGCAAGCACTATTTCTCTTTTGGTTCCTTTTAAAATACCTGCATACCTCGGTGGAGTTGTGATTGTATCTTCTTCTATAATAAAGATATTATCTCCTGTACACTCTGCTACATAACCGTCGGTATTTAAAATAATGGCCTCAGGTGCTCCCTGCTGGTTGGCTTCTATCCTGGCCATAATATTGTTTAAATAATTTAAAGATTTAATTCTGGGATTAACCATCTCTGGTCCATTCCTACGAGTTGGAACTGTTACTAATTTTAAGCCTGTCTTATATAATTCTTCTGGATAAAGCTGAATTGCACTGGCAATAATAACAACTGTAGGTTCCGAACACTTACGCGGGTCTAAACCCAGATCTCCTTCTCCTCTAGAGACTACTACTCTGATGTAAGCATCACTTAATTCATTGGCCCTGATTGTTTTTAAAATTGCTGCTTCCATTTCCTTTTTGGTTAAAGGAATATCCAGCATAATTGTTTTGGCAGACTGGTATAAGCGCTTGATATGCTGATCAAGCATAAACACCCTGCCGTTATAGGCTCTAATCCCCTCAAAAATCCCATCACCATAGAGAAAACCATGGTCAAAAACTGAAATTTTCGCCTGAGCTTCAGGGACAATTTCTCCGTTAAGATAAATATTTCTACTCACTACGTTTGTCCTCCTTAAAATGTTATAATTCTACTTTTACTACTTATAATTATTTTTTAATTATAAAGATAGCATTTTATTTAAGATATGTATTGGTTATAAATTATATAGTTTAATATTTAAAAAGTCAAGTTTTAGCAAAGAAAAAAACTCCCAATTGAGGGAGCCTTTTAAATAAATATTTATTCTTTCCCACCGGAGAATGAACCGCGAATTTCCAAACCTAAATAATAAATATTGTTTGTATCTTCTTCTTCATCTTCTAAAATATTATCACTATCATATTCTTTTCTCTTACTTAAAGCTCTGTTATAACCAAAAAACAATATCTTATCTTCTTTCATTTCATAGTTTAAAAATAAATCTGTTAGAGTTGAGCGACTTTCAAAACTATCGTTAGTAAAATTAGTATAACTATAATCTTCCCATGGTTGATAAATGAACTTGGAATGAAGTGATAGTTTTTCCGTAAATTTAGAATCGAAAACTAACATGTAGGCCATTGTATTGTTATCATAGTCATAGCTATAATCTCCGTTAAGATCATTTCTCTCATAATCATTATTGACTCTACCAATTATCGGAGCAAATCTAAATTCTCCTTTTTCTAGTTCATCTGGATCAATTGGTCTAATATAATCCAGCTACCAATCTGAAATTAACATAGACTCCAAACCGTAATAATCACCTATCCGAGCAAATACTCCACTACTTAAAGAAAAAAGAAAAAATAATGTTATCCCCACTGCAAATAATTTTTTTGACATAAAACTTCCCCCCTTTATTTTTTTGCAGGAATTTTGTCGATTATCCTGAACTATATATTTATCATAGCATTTTCTAGAAACTTTTAGTATTACCCAAAAGTGTAATTTTTAGGGGGGATCTCAATGGAAATTAACTGGGAAGAAATTATTGACTTTATTTATAGAACAGGTAGAATAATTAACTTACATAAATATTCATACTATTTTCTTAAAGAACTAAATCCACTTATTCCATTTTATGCTGCTAATTTTTTTCTTTTTGATGAAAAAAAAGAATTAATAGGAGATCCAGTTTGTTTTAATATTAGCGATAGTGTTTTAAAAGCATATAATGATTACTACTGGCAGCTTGATGATATTAGAAACCTTGCATTTGACCAGCAGGAACCTATTATCAGTACTCAATTAATGGACTATAAATGGTGGATCAATACTGAATACTTTAATGATTTTTTAGCTAAAAATAGACTTTATTATTCCTGTGGAATTGATATCCATGCTGAGCAGAGACTTTTAGGTACAATTAGCCTTTTTAGAACAAATAAAGATAATAATTTCACTATTAGAGATCTAGTTTATCTAAAAATTCTAGCTAAACACAGCAGCAATCATTTAAATAAATTATTTGAAATTGAAGAGTTAAGAAATTTAAATAATAGAAAAGAAGAAAACCTAATTCAAAATAAAGTAGAAAACTTTAATTTGAGCAAAAGAGAAAAAGATGTTTTAAGATTGATTTTAATTGGTAAAACTAATGAAGAAATTGCAGCAGAATTGTTTATTTCAATTAACACAGTTAAAAAACACCTCAGCCATATTTTTAATAAGACTGAGGTGCATAATAGGACGGAACTGGTAGCCCTAGTTTATAAATAAGAAAAAGATATTAGCTAAATTTAAGCTTATCTCTTTTTTATAATTTATTATTTTCAAAAGCTTCAACTATATCTTTAGTCTTTTCTAGAGCGGTAGAATAATTATCAAAAACCATTCCATAATTAATTGAATATTTTTCAATATAATTTTCAGCTTCTTTTAGATTTAATTTTTCAAAAGCTTCAATAAATAATAATAAATCCCCTAGTTGGCCTTCTCTTTTTATTAACGCTTCTTTTAAATTATTTGAAAGTGATATTTCAGCTAAAATATTTTCTAATTTTCTATCTAAATAAGCATCTATTACAGATAATAAGCCCAAAACAAATAGGTTTTCTCCTCTATTATCTCCAAAATAACCTGCTAAAGATTCTGCAAAATTAGCCCTTAAAATAGCTGTTTTAAATAAAATATCTGGCTTTTCATTATCAAGACCTTTTAGAAAATATAAAAGACTCCACTTCCTCAACCTGTCTACACCTAACAAAACTATAGCTTGACGAATAGATTTAACATCATAACCATAATGGGCAGAATTTATGATTCGCAAAAGACTGTATGACATTGACAAATCTGATTTGATTATTTCTTCTATTTTTTTTGTTTTTGGTTCATCTTTATTTAGTTCTTTTATCATTTTAAAAAATGTAAGAGCGTAGGAATTTGTTTTTTTGGCCTTTATAATCTTAGGCTTAGTAAAGAAAAAACCCTGAAAATAATCAAATCCCATATCTTTTGCTGCAAAAAATTCATCGTATGTCTCTACTTTTTCTGCAATATATTGAATATCCGAATTATATTGATTACAGATAGTAATTATTTTTTTTCGTTCAGCACCTTTTGTAATTATAAAATCTATTTTAATGTAATCAGCTAATTTTATTAAAGGAATTAGATCTTCAGAAAAAACAAAATCATCGAGTACTATTTTAAAACCCATTTCTTTATAAGTTTCAAGCCCAGAAAGCAGCTTTTGATCTACAGTTACTGTTTCCAAGACTTCAATATAGACCATTTCAGGTGCCAATAAATCAGGTATTCCCTGTTTTAATAATTCATCGGTAAAATTTATGAAAGCTGGCTGGCCTTCAGTTAAATTGGTAAATCCTATAGACTCCAAGGTATTCATAATAACTTGAGCAGTTGCTTGTTCTCCATTGAAACTCTCTGAATCTTTACCTCTAAATAGTAATTCATATGAAAAAATATTTAAATTTTTATCAAGTATAGGTTGTCTGGCCACTAAAGCTATCATTTAATCACCCCATAAGATTATAAAAGAAAAGCCCAGCTTATGAGCCAGACTTCAGTTTTATTAATCTTCTTTTTAATCTTAATTTGCTAATATAGATTCTAGTTCTTCAGGAGTTAGACCTTCAAATTCTTTTTCTTTTTTATCATTATTTTTTCTTAGGCTGTCTAATAATTCTTTTCTTTCTTTACCGCTTTCCTGTAAATACTCATTTATTATTTCTGCTTTAGTTTTTTCTGCTGAAGAATTTTCAGTATCAGAATCTACTTCTACATTGTCATCTCTGATATAATCCTGATTTTCAATTTCTTCTCCATATTTAATAATTCTTGGAGTTACAAAAATCAATAACTCATTAGTCGATTCACTTTTTGAGCGAGATTTAAAAAGTTCACCAAAGATAGGTAAATCACCCAAAAGAGGTATTTTAGTAATTTTTCCTTCTCCATCAGTCTGAATTAAGCCACCTATTACAAATGTTTCATTATTATTTAAACGCAAAGTAGTTTCTACACTCCTGGTTTTAGTAGCTGGAGGTGGTGTAGTGTCTATATTTGAATATCTATCTGGATTAATTTCATAAAAGCTGCTCACTTCTGGTGCAATTTTAAGTTCAATTTCATCATTTTCTGTAATCCAGGGTGTAAAAGTTAATTTAACTCCTGCTTCAGCATATTCCCAGGTAGTTGTAATATCCCCATCATCATCTTCTTCTTGAACTGCATATGGTTCTTTGTCAGTTATTGACAAGTTAGCCTCTTCGCCATTTAAAGTCATTAAGCTAGGTCTGGCTAAAGTTTTAGAGTCAGAAGATGTGTCTAACAATTTAAAAATTTCAGGCCATTTATAAGTTAAATCTTCTATTTTATCAAGATCTGTATTTCTTTCAATTATAATATCACCAATCCCTACATCCATTGAATCAGAATATTTCATTCCAATTTCTCTAGTTAAATCTGAGGAGATTTCTTCTACCCTGGTCTCAATAATAACCTGATATTGCGGCGTATTTATCTCTTTAATTAACTCTGATACTCCGTCAAGCTTATTTTTTGCCCCATTAATAATAATTTCTTTTCTTTTAGCATTAACATGAAGTTGAATGTCTGGATAAAATTTATTTATTATTTCAGTTATTTGTGCAGTATCTATATAGTCAACTCTCATTTTACGAGTTTCAGGCTCCAAACTCTGATCATAAGTTTTAGCCATTGATAAAATACTCTTAACTGATTCTTCTTCTCCACTTATCGTTATAGTTTCTGTTAAAGGGTTAACCTGAAAATTTAAGTTTGAATTAACTATACGTAATTTTGATTCTAAATCAGCTAAATCTGCATTTAAAACAGTATATCTCTCACTATATAGTTTAGTTTCTTCACTTTCCCTATTTTCAAAATCTGTTCCACCACTCCCTTTTAGTACTTTAGCAGAATCAAGCCTATTAATCATCTCTTTAATTTCTTCTACTCGATTACTCTCTCCTTTAATAATAAACTGCCTTCTTGATATGTCCATCGAAATTAATGTTTCAGGAAATATTTCTTTAACAATAATTCCTATATTCTCAAAATCACTTGAGTTAACTTTAACAAACTCTGTAACTAAATTAGAATAGATTTGATCGATTTTTTCAGGCTGAGCAACTACTACAGTGTTATTGTCCCATTTATAATCTAATCCTCTTGTTTTAGTTATTAAATCTAAAGATTTTTCAAAAGTAATATCCTGTAGATGAACAGTAATATTACCAGCAACCTGGCTGTCAGTTATTAAGTTAACATCTGCCACTTCTGCAATAGCTCTCAACACATCAACAATATCAGCATTTCTGAAATTCATATCTTCTATTTTGTCCTGTGGTCCTGCTGATGCTGCTGCTGTTAAAGATATAACCAATATTAAAATAATAAAAGAAATCTTCTTTATTTTTATCATTTACTTTGCCTCCAATCAATATGCCTCAAATTTTTTAATATTTAACTCTAATGGAACTGCCATTTTTTATAAATACTGCTTCTCCATTTTGATAAGAAGATAGTCTATAGCCATTCATCATATCTCCAATTTTAAGAAGATGTTTATCCTGGTTATAACTTACAATTAAAGCCATTCTAGAATTAGCAGCTTTTATTACTCCATCAATTACTATCTCTGGTTCTGAAACTGTCTCTTCTACTTGATTACTCTCCTCAACAGCAGTAAATTCTTCTGTGAGATAATTTTCCTCTGTCGCAATTTCATCTGAAATTTCATCAGTTTCTATTTCTATAAAAAATGGGTTTTTTAAATTTTTAATTTGAGTACTACTTAGTTTATTTGCAGCTGCAAATTCGTTTAAATCACTTTCCACATCAAGATCTAAAGCAGAAGCTGTACTATTAATCATTAATATTAAAATAACGATAGATAATAATTTGAAAATCTTCATTAAATCACCCCGCTGAATTTTCTATAAACTCTCTTAACTCATCTGACTGATGATAAAATAAATTTAAATTTAAAGAAATTAAATTTTCCTGCTGCTGAACATTACTGGCAGTCAAATTTTCTACAACTAATCTATAATCCCAGTTATCTAGCATTTGAAGAAAGGATAGTAATTCAAAATATCCACCCTGAATTTCAAAAGTAAAGGGATAACCATTATCTGTATTTCTTTTTTGATAACTTCTGATATCAACATTACTTTCCCTGGCAAAATAATCAACAGCAGCTAAAATCTCTTCAGCGTCTCTAACCACTGTTTCTAATCGTTCTTCTCTTTCTTTTTTTAATTCAACCAATTCTTTTTCTAAACTATTAATTTGATTTACTTTATTCAATACAGCTGTATATTCGCTTTGAATATTTGTAATCTGATTTTCTAAATCCTGCTGATGAGCTTTGATAGGTTGATAGAGCAAATAATAATAAGCAGCCATTACTACTGTGACAAATAAAATAAAAAGTAGTATTTTTTCTCTTTTAGACAAACTACTCATTATAAATCACCCCTCTATCTTTATTATCTAGCTCCACAATTAAATTAAATTCTAAGCTATCATTTTTTCTAAACCTTTCTAAAGAAATAATAGAAAAAATATCTGAATTAAAAATACGCGAACTAAAATCTAATAATGATCTAATAGTTTCAGCATTACCATTAATTTGAATCTGTCCTCTGCTGTAATCTAAACGATTAAAAGTAATATTATCACCAATTATTTTTGCAAATTCTATAAAAAATGGTGCAGTAGTATATTTTTCTAGTTCAACTTTTTCTGGGAGTTTAAAGTTAGCAATTTCATCTTCTAACTGAAAATAATATTCTTCCTCTGGACGCAGCACTTCTAATCTTGTTTCCCAATCGTTTCTGCGTTTTTCAAGATTTTGAACCTTTAAATAATTAAAATAATAATTTAAGGCTGGTACTGCAATAATTAAAAATATTAATAAGACAACTACAATTTCCATCCATTCAATTTTTACACCATCATCTTTTTCAAGGAGGTTAACTCTCATTATGCATCACCTCACTAATAATAGTACCAGCGGCAGTTGCCATAAAATGTTTATTGATCTGTTTGACATCATTCTTGAAATCAAATTCTTTTAAGGGGTCGATAATCGATATTTTATAATCTATCTGCTCTTTAAAATAGCTGGTTAATCCATTTAATAATAAGCCGCCACCTGTTAAATAGATATTTTCAACAGGATTTTCTTTATTTCTCTCATTATGATATTCTAAAGAACGATTTATCTCAAAAATTATCTCATCTACCAACTCTTTTACCCGTTTCTGTGTTGTTTCAGCAGTGTCAATATCTGTAAGCATTAAATCAAATTTTTTTTCTTCAACTTCTGCCTGCTCAGGAAAAAACTCAAATTTTTTCTTTTCAATTTCAGCCTCTTCATGACTTTTTTCTTCATTCAAAAATAAATTACTAAAATTATCGCCTGAAGTATCTACTTCTCGACTGAGATAAAACTTATTTTCAGCAGCAATTAAAATTTTAGAACTCCTAGCTCCAACATCTAAAATTAAAGCTGGTTTTTCTAATCTTTTATCTTTACTTAGTAGAGATATTAATGCCATATCTTCCAAATTGAAAACCTCAACTTTCAACATATTATTATCAAATATCTCTAAATAACCATTAAGAATATCTTTTGATATCCCTGTCACTAAAAGCTCATACTGATCATTTTCCTCGTTTATAATAATATAATCTAAAGCAATTTTTTCCACCTCAATATCCATAAAATCCTGAACTTCCCAGACCAAGGCCTCTTTTAACTCATCTTCAGGCATTTTAGGCATTTTAAGATTTCTAACAAACTCCTGTCCAGAAGCTGGTGTAACCAATAAAACACCTGGTTTCATATCTTTTTCATTAAAAATATCTGCAATAATTTTTGTTAAAAGATGAGTATCGATAATCTTACCATCTTTAATTGTTCCAGGAGGTAATTCTCTCCTACCAGATGCAAGCAGCTTTAGCTTGCCATTTTTTGCTCTGCTGCTTAAATATTTAATACTATTGTGTCCAAAATCAAGACTAACATACTTTATTCCTTTGATTAAAGATAATGGACTTACTGCCATATAATTCATCTCCCTTCTATTTTATTTATCTAATTACGCTCCAGTCTAATCTGATAGGACCAGTTTTATCACTATTATAGCTATAGTTACCACCATGAACTCTTGTTAAATCTGCTATACCAGGATCTATACTTCCCCTTAGAGGATTATCTTCAGAGTAAGTTTTAACACTTGAAATATCCTGATCTGTATAATTTATTTCATTAAATATCATTGAAGAAGCATAACCACCACTAAAATCATTACTTGTATAAGTTGCAAAAGGAGCAAAATATGCTAAATTAATATCAGATTCCCAAGGCATAGTAATATGACCATTTTCAAACGAAACTGTCTCAGCAGTTGTATAAAAAATTATATTTGCATTTCCATCAAGAGAAAGATTTGCATAAGGACTTATTTCTCCATCAACTAAAATATGAAGTACATCATCTGCTTTTGAAAAATCCATACTTGCTGCTACATTAGGTGTCAAATCTCCATCAATGTAAATATAATTTCCATCATTGTAAAATTGGTTATTGTCATCTATAAAAGCCTGACCTGCATTCATTTCTACCCAATAATCTCTCCAACCATTATAATCCTCTGAATCAGGTTCTAAATCAGGTTGTGGTTCAGGCTGTGGAATTGTAAACCACAAAAATCTATTTCTTCTTTCAGCCCTATAAACTTTTCCACTATAACTTATTTTTGTACCAACAGAATAAGATTGATTACTCCAATTACTATAACTTCCCTGATCATCTTCATAAGTGTAGCCACCTTCTTCATCTAATCTTCTCTTAAATTCTTCTACAATTTTTTCTTGATAATCATAATCATCAGGACTAGGAAGTGATGTTTGATTATAATCAACCTTTCCCTTAGCAAGTCCTACTTTTGATATATCTGGATCATTTATTTCCCAATAATCATTATTAGGATTATCAGGATCTGGTTGTGTTTCATTATCATTAACTTTACTTGTATAAATTTCGTTATCATAAATCACTTTTTCTCGTGATCTATAAATCTTATCATTATTCCATTCTTTAAAAGAATTATCAATCATCCAGTTATCCTGCCAGTTATCTTCTCCAGGTTCTACTGCTTCACCTGCAGAATAATCACCTTTACTGACATAAACCTTATTATCATGGACTACTAATTCTCCCTCAAAATAAGAGGAACTGTTAGACCATTTACTATATAAAACTTCAGCAGTTCCAAAACTGTGATCATCTACATTATAAAATCGATTATACCCATTGAGATTAATTTTATTTGCAAATCTAGAATATTTAAAATAATCAATTAAATGCTCAATTAAATATTCAACTCTAATAGTCTCACTTTCATTACCATTATCAGCTGTAATTTCATAGATATAAATATTATTTTCTTCATAATTAGAATGTGGATTAAATTCAATAGTAATACCATAACCCGCAATATTTAAATCATTTTCAAATTGGCTTTGCAATTTCTGCAGCTCTTTATAAATTTTTTCAGCTGAAAAAAAACCTTTACCAGCAATATTATCTTGATAAAATTTATTTAACTTTAAATCAAGATAATTTGCTCCACCTTCAGCTGCATAAAATGCCTGACTGCGTGCAGCTGCATCCTGTACTAAACCTATATTTGAAGAATACATAAGCATCATAGCAGTAGCTAAACTTCCAACCAGAGCTAATAATAAAATAACCATTACTAAGGCTATTCCATCATTATTTTTAAGATTTTTTTTCATAATGATCACCTCCAGAAATTAAGGTTACGAGGATATACAGTTTTTAATTCTTCAATAACATTACCATTTCCTAAATCTACTCTTATTTCAAATTCAAATGCATTGTTATTAAAATCAATTTCTGTACCATCAACAATAATTTTCCTGACATTATCTCGATTTATTTTTTTGTTATCTTTAAGTCTTATCTCATTACCTTCAATAAGCCTTATTTCAGTACCACCTGTAAAAGTTTTTTCTTTATTATTACCACTACTATCTACATATTTTATTTTAATATCATCAGTGAATTTTATCTTGTCATCTTCAAAAACTATTGTGGTTCCATTTTTAAATTTGATTATACCAGTTCCATCTTTGTATCTTTTATAAAGAATAATTTTCTCACCTGCATAATTTTTTAACTTAAATTCTACTAAATTGGTTAGAGCCCTTTCTTTATTTAAAGGTAGATTTTCAGCTACTTTCTTTTTTAATTCTAATTTATTAGTATTTTTTAGAATTACAAAATCTGCATTTTCAGCATCTTTATCAATTTCATCATACCAAAATTTCCAAGTATCAGGAGTAGTAAAATCAAAATATTTATATTCTCTAATATTCTGAGTAATATCTTCAATCATAATTTGGGTTAAACGATTATTACTAACCCGCTCTGTGCTATCTCTAAAAATATCAAATGACTGAACTAAAATAGCGGCCATCAAAGTCAGAACTATTAATAAGATTGTAAAGGTAATTAACACTTCAACTAAAGTAAACCCTCTATTATTTTTCATTTTAATCAGCACCCATCATTGTTTCGATTTCGTATGTCCCTTCCCCCTGCTCTTCCTCCCAAAAAATAGTTAATTTAATGTTATATAAATCTAAATCATCAGAAACTTCTGATTCAGAAATTTCTATTTCTGATTTTTCTAAATAATTAAATCTATTATTAGCTATATGATCATCAAAAATATCTGAAAGTTGTTGCTGTATTATAGAAGGCGAAACAGTATCTAAATCATCTTCTATAAAACTCCTTATATCACTTGAATAACTTCCACTGATTAGATCAACTCCATCTGAATTTATAATATTTTTCAGATTTTTAGAGTTAGCTAAATAATCAAGTATACTTGCAGACATTGAAGAAGCCAGATCTATATTTCTGGTAGTTCTTTCACTTCTAAATCCAACAAGAACAGCCCCAGCAAATGTTGTAATTAAGAGAATTATTATTGTAAAAGCTAATATAACTTCTACTAATGTAAATCCTTGATTATTTTTTAAAATCTTCATTTAGGCTTCTCCTCTCATTAAAAAATAAGTGATAAATACATAGCAAATAGTTCTTCTGAATAAAACCAAAGTATTAAAGAAGCCACAGCCAAAAATGGTCCAAAAGGTAATTTAGTTTTCATACCAGTTTTTCCAGAAATAACACCAGGTAGATGGGCCATCAAAGCAATTAAAGCACCTAAAAAGACTGCAGTTACAGCAATTACTGGCCCTGTAAAACTACCAACCATTGCCATCATTTTGATATCTCCACCACCCATACCACCTTTACTTAAAAAAGCTATTAAAAATAGTAAACCTCCAGCTGCCAGAACTCCTATTAAAGAATAAATAAAAGTTATATCAGTTCTAAAAAAGCTAAAACTTAATCCTACTACAAGACCACCAAGAGTTAATTGATCTGGAAGTATTTGATGATCAACATCAATCATTGTCAGTACTATCATTAAAGAAGAAAATACTAAACCTGCAGCTAATATGATTAAATCAGATATATAAATATAATTTATAATAAATATAATTCCGGTTAACAATTCTATAATAGGATATCTGATTGAAATATCTGCTTTACAGTTTTTGCATTTCCCTCTTAAAAAAATATAACTTAAAACTGGAATTAGTTCCAGCATACTTAATTTATGACCACAATTAGGACAGTGAGATGGTGGATAAATAATTGATTTCCCTGTCGGCAGTCTATAAATAACTACATTTAAAAAACTACCAATTACCAATCCTGTTATAAATAATAAAAATATCATATAAACCTTCCATTCATTTTATATATTTAAATAATTATTCTAAATTTAAATGACTGTTTAAACCTTCTTCTAAATCACCGTTAGATTTAATACCTACATATTCAGTTTCACTTTCACCTGGGAGTTTAACTGAAAAAACAAAACTATCACCATCACTGTTATAATGATATGGTTCATAACTTTCTATTCCTATTTCCTGAACTATACTATCTAATGCATTAAATTCATCTCTAAAATTAGTAATAAAAGTTGAAGTATTGGCAGCAGTAGGATATGTTCCTTCTTTAAATCTATATACTTCTATCTCTGTTAATAAGGTCCTGGTATTAAAAATTACAGCTTCTCGTCGAGCTTCTTCTCTAATCCCCATTAAATTAGGCATGGCTATTGAAGCTAAAACTCCTATTATAACTATTACGATTAATAATTCAATTAAAGTAAAACCACTATTACTAGTTATAACTTTAAACATAAATCAACCTCCAAATAATCTAATTTCCCTTTGCTAAAATCGTTAAAGAAATACCTAAACCTAATATAATCCAGAAAACAGGAGCTACAGATATAACACTGTCATTAAAAAATCCTGCAACTAAATAAGCAGTTACTGCTCCCATTAATGCAATTCCCAATCTATTCTTCCAGCTGCTTAAATCACTATTCTTATACAAAACAAATGACGAAAATATATAATTCCCCCATAAATATAATAAAGCTAATAGTGAAATAATACCTGTATTAACAGCTACCTGCAAATATAAATTGTGGGGTTTATCAACTATAATTTCAGGATTACTAAAAAATTTAAGTTTTCCGATTACATCATCTTGGGGAAAATACATTGCATAAGTATCAGGGCCATGACCAATAAAAATTGTATCTTTTAGTAATGGTAAAGTGCGTGACCAGATATAGGCTCTGGATGAACCCAATCTTTCATAACCCTTAAAGCCAATGCTTTCAACTTTCTTTAAAGGATATAAATTATTATGCATTCCTGCCATTAAAATCTGCCCATCCTGATAATAAAACTGGGCACTCTTAGCACCATAATTCCAGATTAGATAATTTTCCTTTTCATTTATCTGAAAGCTGTGATGAAGATATTGTTTACCCTTAAAAATAATTTCTTTAACTTCATCTTTTGAGTTGTAAACATTGATCGGCTGTTTATTCAAAAATTCAATCTGATCTGAAGCCATTATTATCTCAAATTCTGCTTCAGTTGTTTTTAATTTCAATTTACCAGCTTCAGAACTCACTTCTGTTATTGGCGGCAAAATCTCCCCTTCTAGATATTTTTCCTGCTCAGTTCTGGGAAATAGAACATCACTAAAAATTTCATCCAGATTTCTAGCATTCATGGTAATAAAAACTAAAGTAAAAACAGTAAAAATAACAAAAATTCTTATCCAGTGTTTTTTTAAAAACTGCCGCTGCATATATAATATAATTACTGTTCCAGCGATAAAACCCATAAACCCAGCCCGGGAGCGAGAACCAATTAAAAATGAAAATAACAGTGTACTCAAAATACCTGATATAAATAATTTATTTTTCTTTTGAGAACTGCTGTATAAACCAAGTGCTAATATCCCCACCATGGAAGTATAACTGCCCACATAATTGGGATTATACATGGTTGAATAAATTACTTTTTTACCAACAAAACTCAAACGATCTACAAAAAAATCCAGTCCATCAGGTGTAATTAATTTTCTACCAAATTCTGTTGCCAGTAAATCATAGTTGTAAAACTGAAGTATGCCGTGAATAGCTAAAATAAAAGCTGATATAAATAGAGCTTTTAAAATCAGTTTAAATGATTTTTTATTGTCAACTATATTAACTGCCACTACCACCAGCAGTAAATATCCCAGTAAAACAAATATATTTTCATAGCGATCCGGAAAACCCTTAATCACTATTTCTTTATATTCTGCCCTGAATGATGACAAAACTGCTAAAATACTGTAAACAGCTGCTGGAAGATAATAATTTGTCTTTTTGATTCCGTTTAAATCAACATATTTAAGAAAAGTAATTAAAAGAAAAAATGAGGCAGTTAAGAAAAATATCATCTTATAATATGAATAAAAATCAAGATTAATGAAACTGCCCCAAAATTGTGTTACTTTACCATCTAACATTACTAAATGACATCTTACTATATAAATAATTAAAGATGTAATAAATATAAAAAGAGCAAGATTAATAACTTTAATTGTATTTTTTAAACTCAATATTAATCGCCCTTTCCAATTAAGATTATAAAACTTAAAGAATCATTAATTTTATTATTTACCAGTAGTAATAGTTCCACCGGTTGTGATTTTACCTCCTGAACTTAGTGTATAGGAAAACCCATCCCCACCAGTCACATTTTCTTTTACTACAATTTTGTATCCATCGTATGTGCCATCACCCTCATTACTAACTGAAATACTATCCATATTATTTAACTCATTCCAACCATTATAATTTTCTAAACTGAAACCATCACCATTTGCCCTATGAGATTCAATTTCAACAGCTAAAGTTCTTAAATTTGCTCTAACAGCCTCTTCATTAGCACTATCTCCCAATCCAGCTATATTAGGTACAGCTATTGCCGCCAGCACACCAATAATAACAATAACAATTAACAACTCAATTAAAGTAAAACCTTCATTTCTTTTTAAAATATCTCTTATTTTCTTCATTTTTTATTCCTCCTCATTTTGTTAAAAAATTAACTAAAATTTCAACTACAAGCTCTTCTTTTAAGTCCTTCACCCCCTTTTTTAGCTTAGAAATTACTGTAAATACTGAACAGCGGCAAAATAACCGAAGCTACAATTCCACCAACAATTACAGCTAAAACAATTATCATTACCGGCTCAATTAAAGAAATACTGCCTTCAATTGCATTTGCAACTTCCATGTCATAATAATCGGATATTTTATTCAACATATCCTCTATATTACCACTTTCTTCACCAACTTTTAACATCTGGACTACCATTGGTGGAAATTCTCCGCTCTGACGAATTGGTTCCGAAAGTGTTGATCCCTCTCTAACTCTCATTCTGGTTTCTAATAAAACATCTGCAAAAACTTCATTATCTACAACTTCTTCAATAACAGGCAGTGCATTGATTATATTAACTCCACTTTTAATTAAAAGTGCCATAGTACTGGCAAATCTTGCTATTACAACTTTTCTAATCAAATCTCCTATAACAGGAATTTTCAATAATAACTTATCCTTATTTAATTTACCTTTAGGAGTTTTAATATAAGTGCTCAGTAAAAATAACCCTGCTAATAAGACAATTAAGATTGCCCACCAGTAAGAAGAAATAATATTACTGACAAAAATTAATATTTTTGTTGGCAGAGGAATCTCCCCTCCAAAATTAACCAGCATCTTTAAAATATTTGGCAGAACAAAACCAATCAATATAAATACAGCTGCTATAGCCACAATAACTATCGTAATCGGATAGTATAAAGCAGATTTAACTTCTTTATTTATTTTATCTCGTTTACGGTAATACTCTACTAATTCAGATAATACTTCATCTAAAACACCACCGGTTTCCCCGGCTTTTATTAAATGAATAAATAATTTAGGAAAATATTTAGGATGTTCTTTTAAAGCAGAAGATAATGTCTCTCCGGCTTCAACTCTGGATAAGAGTTTTTCTAACATATTTTTTTCATGTTTAGAATTTGACTGCTTTTTAATTATGGTAATGGATCTAACAATGGGTATCCCAGCTGTGATTAAAACAGAAAGCCTCTGCGCAAAATTTGCAAGCTCCGAAATCTTATAGCCACCACCAAAAATATTGAATTCAGATAAATTTATATCCCTTGTCAGCCTTGATTCTTTTCTTTCTCCACCACTTTCAACTGTTTTAATAGATACAGCATATAAATTTCTTTCTCTTAGCTGATTAGCGGCATCTTCTCTACTTGCTGCTTCTAAATTTCCATTTAAAACCTGTCCTGACTGTCCACGAGCCTTATAACTATAAAGTTGAGCCATTTTGCACCTCCTTTAACTTAGAAGATAAAACTACCGCAGGTTTTCATTAACATATTTAATATCATTACAGTGATGTAAAACTGATTCCCTTGATATTTTTCCCCGCTTATATAATTTTAGAAGAGAATTATCCATTGTAGTCATATTATAGCGACCTCCAGTTTGGATTGCCGAATAAATCTGATTAGTTTTCCCTTCACGAATAATATTTCTGATAGCCGATGTCGCCATCATTATTTCAAAAGCTGCAGCTCTTCCGTTTTGATCTTTTTTTGGTATTAACTGCTGAGCAATGACAGCACTTATTACAGATGCCAGTTGAATTTTAATTTGATCTTGCTGAGCCGCGGGAAAAACATCTATTATTCGATCTATGGTTGCTGGAGCACTGTTGGTGTGCAGAGTAGCCAGTACTAAATGTCCCGTTTCTGCTGCTTCTAAAGCAATCTGAATTGTCTCTAAATCTCTCATTTCTCCTACTAAAATTACATCAGGATCCTGTCTAAGACAGGCTCTTAATCCTCTCTTAAAATTATTAGTATCACTGCCAATTTCTCGCTGATGAACAAGGCTTTTATTATGTTTATGAAGATATTCTATTGGATCTTCTAATGTCATAATATGCAGCTGTCGATTATGATTTATTTCATTAATTATTGCTGCCTGGGTTGTAGATTTACCACTTCCAGTTGGACCAGTGCTTAAAACAAGCCCCATTCGCTGATAGGCAAGCCTTTTAAATACATCCGGAAGATTCATGCTGTCAATTGTAGGTACCTCATTGGGAATTATTCTTAAAGCAATTCCTACACTACCTCTTTGATGATAAGCATTAACTCTAAATCTAGATGTACCAGGAATTCTATATGAAAAATCAATCTCTCCTTTTTCCTTAAATTCTTTGTACTGTTTATCACTCATCATTTCTTTAGCTAAATTTTCAGTATCTTCAACACTTAATTCTTTATTATACTTATCATAGGGTCTAAGCTTCCCATTTTTCCTAATATAAGGGGGAGAAAATACTGTTAAATGAAGATCAGAAATCTGATCTTCCTGAGATACTATTTTTAATAGCTCTTCAAATTCCAAAAACATCACTCTCCAATCTATTGTTAATATATAATTCTTTCAACCTCAGAAACATCTGTTTCTCCTGCTTTAATTTTGGTAATTCCATCTTCTTTTAAAGTTATCATTCCATTGTTTTTTGCATATTCACTTATTTTTTCTTTAGAAATATTATCACTTATCATTTCTTTTACCCTATTATCTATCTCAAAAATTTCCTGAATTGCTAAACGTCCATTATAGCCAGTATTATTACACTTTTCACAACCGACTGCAAAATATGCTTCTTCAATTTCAGGATCTCCCAGGTATTTTAAATCAAGCTTATCCAATTTTCTTTTTTCTTTACAATGAGGACAGAGCCTTCTAACAAGCCTCTGAGCTACTACACCATTTAAAGAAGCAGCTACAAGATATGGTGCTAGCCCAATATCAACCAATCTAGTAATTGAACTAACGGCATCGTTTGTATGGAGAGTACTAAAAACGAGATGCCCAGTTAAAGCAGATCGGACAGCTATTTCTGCAGTTTCTTCATCTCGCATTTCTCCAATCATTATTATATCTGGATCCTGTCTTAAAATTGACCTAAGTGTTTTAGCAAAAGTTAATCCTGCCTTTACCTTAGCCTGAACCTGATTAATACCAGAAATTTGATATTCAACTGGATCTTCAATTGTAACGATATTTATTTTAGGGCTATTAAGTTCATTTAAAGCTGCAAAAAGAGTTGTTGACTTTCCACTCCCAGTTGGTCCAGTTAGTAATAGAACACCATTCGGTTTTTTGATTAAATTTCCAAATTTAACTCTATTATAATCTGATAAGCCTAAATTATCTAAATCTAGAAGGTTCGTATTTCTTGCTAAAAGACGAATAACTACCTTTTCCCCTTTGATTGTTGGTAAAGTAGAAACACGCATATCCAGATTTTCTCCTTTAAAAATCATCTTTATTCGGCCATCCTGGGGTACTCGATGTTCGGTAATATCTAGATTAGCAATAATCTTAATTCTGGAAACTAAAGCTCTATGAGAAGATTTTGGTGCTGTCATTTCCTTTTTTAAAACACCATCAATTCTGAATCGAACTCTAATATTATTTTCTTCAGGCTCAATATGAATATCACTTGCACCTTTTTGATAGGCTTTAGAAATAACATAATTTGCCAATTTTATTATTGGTGCTTCATCAACCATTTCTCTGAGCTCTGCCTCTTCATATATCTCTTCATTTTGGTTGTCAGATACATCTTCTACATCATCTAAATTAAAATCTTCGAAAATATTGGAAATGTCTATATCTTCACTACCATACAGCCTATTTATAGCTGAACGAATTTGATTAGGAGCACCATAAAGTGGTTCAATAGTTAAATTGCTTAACATTTCTAAATCATCTATAGCTACCAGATCTGTTGGATCTGCCATTACAACCTTTAATTTGCTTTCTCCTTTTTTTTCAATAGGAACCGCTAAATATCTTCGTGCCATATTTTCAGGAATTAATTCTGATAGAGAAGGATCAAAAAAATATTTATCCAAATCTGCGTGTGGAATTCCTCTTTGAAATTCCAAAACTTCTATTAAATCTTCTTCCCGAATATACCCTAATTCAACTAAAACTTCTCCAATTTTTTTTTCAGTGTTCTCCATCTTTTCTAAAGCTAGATCTAACTGTTCTCTATTTATATATTCATGGTCTAATAAAAGTTCTCCTATTTTTTTGCGGTTTCCGAAAGCCAAATTATCACCCCACAATAAAATTTTTTATCGATTTTTGAAATAATTTGTAAATTCTTTTGCTGTTATAACAAAATTCGACAGAATATTAATTTTTCCTGCACTTTTCTAATTTAATTTTAATCTTTTTGATATTTTAAGTTTATAAAGCAAAAAATTGCCATTAGTATATTCACTTTGGCAATTTTTTACACCTGAGGCAAACATAACAATCATAGGAATCATCCCTTAGACTTATGTTTTTGCGTCACAGCCTTTAAACTGCTTTGCTTTTAGTATTTAATTTATAATTCCCTCACTTTAATTTAATTATAAAATATTTTTTTATAAAAATATATTACCCAAAAGAGTAATTTTTTAGGATTCAGCCTCTATCTTGGCTACTGCTGTCTCTGCTATCTGATACCATTTTTTCTTGGGCGGCATCTCCTGTGTCCAGAGTTTAAATGAAGCTTCTGCTTGATAAATCAAAGTCGGCAGTCCATTTCCAATCTGAGCTCCTCTTTTTTCTGCTTCCTTTAAAATCTCAGTCTTTAGAGGATTATAAACTAAATCGATTACCAGCTGCTCTTTGTGTAGGTACTCAGGATTGATTACTAAATTATTTTTGATATTATTACTATACATCCCAACTGGAGTTGTATCAACTACCAGATCGGTTGCTTTTAGAGGGTCTGCATATTCCTGCTCTTCCAAACTGCAGAAATCAATATTTTGCTTAGGATTATCTTCTCTGAAAAGTCCTGCTAATTCTTCTGCATTCTCTACAGTCCGGTTAATTATCGTGATATCAGCTAAATCAAGCTGAATCAAAGCTGCAATTACTGCTCTTGCTGCTCCACCGGCTCCAATCACAACTGCCCGCTTATCTTTAGCAGCAAAGCCTGATTCTTCTACCTGTCGCTGAAATCCAATCACATCAGTGTTATAGCCGGTCAAACGGCCTCTTCGATTTAAAACGGTGTTGACAGCACCTGAGGCTCTGGCTAAAGAAGAAAACCCATTTAAATAGGGGATTATACTTTCTTTATAGGGAATGGTCACATTCCAGCCGGAAAAACCCAGAGTTTTTAGTGAACTAATATACTCTTCTAAGTCCTTTTCTTTTGTTTCCAGCATTAAATAAACTGCGTTCAGTCCTAAGTCTCTAAACCCATTATTATGCAGGGATGGCGAAATCGAATGGCTTAAAGTTTTACCTAATAAACCATATAACTTTGTTTCACTATCTGGTATAAAAATACTCATCTTCTGCCTCCTAAAATCTTAAATTAAAAATGTTTAAAAAATCAAAACACGCCAGAATGATATATTACCAGCGTGTCTGTTATGTATTATTTCAGACCACAGGAATTATCTCCAACTGAAAGTTAAAAAATTGTCTGCAGTCTTTCTCCCAGTGATTCAAAGTCTTTAATAATAATTTTTCTTTTTTTAATTGTAATCATGCCGTCATCTATAAACTTATTGATCAACTTAGTAACTGTAACTCTGGAAGAACCAATTAAATTAGCAATTTCCTGATGTGTTAAAACTAAATCGATAACTGTTCCCTCTTCAATTTCTCGGCCAAAATCTTCGGCCAATCGGGAGAGTAAACTGGCTAATCTTCCTGCAGCATCCTGAAACACTAATTCTCTAACCTGACTTGTTAAGAGGCGTGTTTTTTTGGATAAAGCCTCAATTATTTTAATTGCCAGAGAAGGTCTTTTAATAATCATTTTTTCCATTTCATTCCAGGGAATGATTAACAAACGGGCATCATCCATTGCCTCAGCGGTAAGTGGATGAGGATCTTCATCAAATAAAGAAAGCTCACCAAAAATATCTCCCTCCTGCAGAATTGTCAGCACTTTTTCTTTACCTTCTGCAGAAAGCATAGAGAGTTTAACCTTACCGTTTATTAATAAGTATAGTTTTTTTACACTGTCATTTTCAAAAAAAATGATCTCATCTTTTTCGTAAAGTTTAGCATAAGAATTTTGACATAATAATTCTAATTCTTCTGGATCCAGGTTTTGAAATACGATTAAATCTTTTAAACACTGTTTTGTCTCTTTCATAGCTCAACCTACCTCTCTTTACTTCTATATTATTATATTCTTTATAGATGAATAAATTCCTCTTTTCTGAATAAATTTCTTTACTTGCAATCTCTACAATAACCGTAAAATCTTAATTTATGCTCTGTAACCTTAAAATCATACTTAGCTTCCAGCTCTGATTCTAAATAATCTATATCTTGATCGCTAAACTCTACAAGTTTACCACATTTTTTGCAGATCAGATGGTGATGGTGTGATTCTTCTGAGTATAATTCATAGATGCGAGAATCTTCATTGAAGTCGTGGACATTTATAATCTTCAAATTCTGCATTAGCTCCAGAGTTCTGTAAATAGTGGCCATTCCGATATCCTGATCTTTTTTCTTGACAGCAGCAAAAAGATCCTCAGCTGTAAAGTGCCAGTTTTTATTCCCCAGAATGGTTCCTAAAATAACTTCCCGCTGTTTTGTTAATTTATAATTATTTTCGGCTAATTTACGCTTAAACTTTTCTTTTAGATTCTCCATAATTAACACCTCTTTTAAATGACTATTTACATTCTATCATAAATCTACGCAGATATTAATAAGTTTTTTGAATTTTTTCGCTTAAATATCCATATTTTACTTTAAAAAATAACATTTGGCTATTGACTAAGGATCTATTTAATTATATAATGTAATAAATAGAAATATTTTGTCGAAATATGTTAAGAAAGGAGAATTAACATGAAATCTACTGGTATCGTCCGTAAAATTGATGATTTGGGTAGAATGGTAATTCCAATTGAGCTCAGAAAAACTATGAATATCAATAAAAAAGATCCTATGGAAATTTTTGTTGATGAAGAAAAAATTATTCTAAAAAAATATGAGCCTGCCTGCATATTCTGCGGTAGTGCAGATGACACTATAGAATATAAAGGTAGAACTATCTGTGGCGAATGTATGGAAAATATGAAAGAACTGCAGGAAGAAAAATAAATTTTTACCTAGATAACAAAAATTGGATATCAATCTCTTAAAAAATAGCACCCTATTAGGGTGCTATACTCTTATTTATCTGTATTTTTTATTTTAAAATTCATCTTTTTGATAGTTTTTTTATAGTCTTATCTCAAAAATACATGTCCACCGATTCGGGTCACAAAGTTTCGCTGAGATATCCAGGCTGTATTTGTAGCTATATCCGGATTATAGAAATAGATCGAACCCATTGTTGGATCATAACCCAATAAAGCCGCTCTTGCCGCCTGCAGTTCTTCTTCTCCTGGATAGTAGTTAGCCTGACCATCCATTAAACTGCTGAACTGTCCCTTCTGTAAGATAACATCTCTAATAGAATTGGGAAAGTGGTTACTCTTAATTCTATTTAAGATTACCGAACCAACTGCTACTTTACCTTTAAAGTCCTCACCTCTGGCTTCTCCGTGGATTATTCTGGCCAGCAAGATTATGTCATCTCTTGATATGTTATAATTTAAATCTGCCTGCAGTTCAGGCAATTTATCAAATGAACTCTGACCAAAAACTCCATCAACCTGAAGCTTATTGTCTCTCTGGAATTTTTTGACAGCTTCGACTGTGCCACCACCGTAAATACCATCTATACTTCCCTGATAATAATTTAACTGCTTTAATTTCTGCTGTAAAACTGCTACATCTATTCCTTCGTCGCCTCTGCTCAACGCTCTGCTGCCAAATTCAGCTAAATCCAGAGCTTCTGCTTCCTCGAGATTGACAAAAGACACCATTATGAGGAGTAACATTACCGAGATTAAAACTTTATTTCTGCTCAGCATGATATATTACCTCCCTGTTGTAAACTGATAGTAAAATGTATAATATAATCTTCCTCCTTTAATTTTCTTCTGACAAAACATCATTTCCTTATAAGCTTATTAATAATTATATGTGATTAGTAACTTAATAATAAACAATTAACTGCTGCTTGTCAAATGTTCTTATTTTACAATTTTACAGCCTTTATTTTTTAATTCTATGATGCCTGTCAAATCAGGCCTCAAGCAAATAAATTATACTACAGTCAGCATTGACTATTCTTCATAAATTAATTTAACCTTAAATTCCTGCCCTAAATCAGCCATTACCTCTTTTACTTCTTTTTTAGTACCTTTAGTGACATCAATCCAAATTTGGCCGGGTTTATTATGGTCTACATTAACCTTACCTATTCCTTCATAGGCCTTAATTATCATGTCTATATAGTTAATTTCTGTGGGGTCAACCTCATATCTTAATTTTAGAGTATCTTTCATTCTAATTCTCCTTCTGGCGGCGAAGTAAGGAGCCGATTGGAACTTCTTCAGTCAGCGGTATTTTGATCAGCTGTTTTGGATGCGGAGCTGCTTCAATTTCTGCTCCCTCTTCATCTAAGAGATAATCAGCTCTGATAGTAAAGGTTTTCTGGCCAGGAACTATAAATTCCAGTTCATCACCTTTAAAAATCTTATTTCTAACCTCAACCACTGCTTCTTGGGCTTCAGGATCATAAGCTTTTACTACTCCCATAAAATCGTAAGTTCTTAAATAGGAAGAGCTTTCATATCTCTGACCTTCTGAACCAGGTTTACCGTAATAAAAACCTTTGGTATAATCCCTGTGGCTGATCTTTCTGAGCTCGGCTAAAAGTTTAGGATCAGCCTGATAGTTTTCCGGATCAGCATAGTACTGATCAATTAGCTGCCTGTAGGTGTTAACAACTGCAGCTGCATAGTGGACACTTTTCATTCTGCCCTCTATTTTGAGGCTGCTTAAACCGATTTCTATTAGCTCAGGTATTTCTTCTGCCAGGTTTAAATCCCGGGAGTTCATAATAAAGGTTCCCTGATCGTTTTCCTCAATTGGATAATATTCTCCTGGCCGCTTTTCTTCTACCAGATGGTACTTCCAGCGGCAGGACTGGGCACAATCACCCTTGTTTGCATCGCGACCGACAAAGTAGTTGCTCAAAAGACAGCGGCCGGAATAAGAAATACACATTGCTCCGTGGACAAAATATTCCAGTTCAACTTTGCCCTCTGTTTTAGCTGCAATCTCCTTAATTTCATCTCTATCCAGCTCACGAGCCAGAATAATTCTTTCCGCACCCTGCTCAGCCCAAAATAGAGCTGAAGCCCAGTTAACATTATTAGCCTGGGTGCTGATATGAATTTCCATCTCCGGCATTTCTTTTTTGACAAAGGCAAAAACACCGGGGTCAGAAATAATTAAAGCATCTAAATTAAGTTCTCTAATTTCTTCTATATACTCTGGAAGTTGAGCCAGTTCCTTATTGTGGGGAATCATATTTAAGGTCATATACACCTTTTTATCACGCTGGTGAGCAAATTCTATTCCCTCTTTTAGTTCCTCAACACTAAAGTTATCTGCTCCGGCTCTTAAGCCAAAGTTTAAACCTCCACAATATACAGCATCTGCCCCAAACAAAATGGAAGTTTTTAATTTTTCTAAACTTCCCGCCGGTGCCAGTAATTCTATTTTATTCATTTATATCTTTCCTCCTGCTAATTGCCATCCCATCACCTGCAGTTACAATTGTTGAATCAAGTTCTGGGTGGTTCATTATTATTTTTAAATATTTTTTTAAATTTTTTACCATTGTTCTAATTTTAGGCCGCTGTTCTTTCTTTTCTAAAACCTTTCCTTTATATAGAACATTATCTGCAATTAAAATTCCACCAGGAGCTAAAAGCTCCATTATATATTCAAAAAGATAAAAATACTGCCCCTTAGCAGCATCAAGAAAAATAAAGTCATAATCATTTTTTAAATACATTAAAACATCAAAGGCATCTCCAAGTTTTAAATCTATTTTTTTCTGATAATTATATTTAGCAAAGTTTTCTCTGGCCTTTAATGCCCGCTGTGAATCTAATTCGACTGCAGTAATCTTAGCAGTCTCTGGGCTTGCCTCGGCTAAAAGCAAGGTAGAAAAACCGTGGGCGGTGCCAATCTCTAAAATTCTTTGGGGCTGCTTTAATTTAAGCTGCAGCTTCAAAAGAGCCGCCGCATCTCGATCGATAATTGGAATATGATTTTTTCTGCATTCGTTTTCTACCTTTTTAAATTTAGGCTCAATATATTTGCTTTCCGAAAATTTGCTGTTGATATCAGTCAGTTTCATAATCTACTTCCTTTATGTTTTAACAATCTTAATTATTTGCCGCAGCTTAATTTAATTTGACAGTTCCCGCTGTTTTCTAAGGTGTTCTTCGTATGTTTTAGTAAAAACATGGCTGCCGTCTTCTTTAGCAAAATAAAAGAAATAATCAGTTTCTGCAGGATTAACCGCAGCTTTTAATGCCGGATCACCTGGGCTGGCAATCGGAGTTGGCGGCAGCTTATTCATCTGATAAGTATTATAAGGAGAATCAACCTTTAAGTCAGAATATAAAACTTTATCTCTCCGCTCAATTAGAGCATACTGCACAGTTGCATCCAGCTGGAGGGCCATTCCCTCAGCTAAGCGATTATAGATTACAGAAGCAATAGTTTTCTTTTCCTCTTCTATTTTGCCTTCCTTTTCAATTAGAGAGGCGATAATTAGAATTTCATAAGCTGAATATTCACTTTCAGCTGCTGCTTCTTTTAAAAAGGGAAGTCTGTTATTTTTAAAATAATTGATTAGAGAAACAGCTATATCTTCTTCCTGATAGCTCATTGGAAAATTATAGGTAGTAGGCACAATAATTCCTTCTGCCGGATAAATTAATTCTGGATCAGCTTCGACTGACTCCAAATTTTTTTCTAGATCCAGTTTTGAAATTTCCAGATTAATTTTTTCCCGCAAAAGCTCTTTTTCGTATTCGGGAATTATTAACCCTTCAAAGCGGTTTAAAATCTCTGCCAAAGTAAAACCCTCTGGTATTGTAACATTAAAATTTTCTTCATCTCCCCGACGCAGCTTATCTATGATTTCCAGAGAGGAATCTGAAGTTGAAAAACGATAATATCCGGCCTGTAAATTATTAAAATTCTGCAGACGCAGCAGCAGATAAAAGGTCGTCGAAGATTTAATAACTCCCTCTTCTTCCAGCAGATTGGCAATTGCTCGGCCGCTCATCCCTGGTTCTATCTCCACCATGATGTCAATCGGCTCAACCTCATTTATAGGCTCAATTAAAGAATAAACCCTCAGCGAAAAGCTGAGTATTATAATAAAGATTAAAAATATAAAAGCTGCTCTTTTCAACTTCAAAATCTTCCTCTCATTTAAATTAACTAAAACTGCTGACCTGCTTTAAAGTGCTGCTGGCTTTAATGCTTAAATTTATTCCATATCTTCTAAATAGGCTGCCTGTACCTTTTCGAATTCTTCTTTTTCTTCAACCGGAACTATAATTTCTTCTTCACCTTCATTTAAAATCTTAATTACTGTTGCATCTGCATCTTCGCCGGCTCTAGCATCAACAATAATTAAATACTTAACTCCATCAATCACTAAATCATCTTCTATAATAAAACGGCTTTCACCTGTGCCATCTGATAAAACTAATTCCTTTTGATCTTCATCGATCCAAAACTTACCATTACTCATCTTAAAATACCCCTTTCATTTTGTTGGTTTGTGATTTAATTCTTCTGTACCAGGTACAAATCAGCTGATTTGTACCTGGTACCTATCGTTTGGTACCTATCGTTTTACTTTGAGTTAAGATAGGACTGCAGAATTAAAGCAGCTGCCATCTTGTCTATCACTTTTTTTCTGCCTTTACGGCTGACATCTGCCTCCAGTAAAATGTTTTTTGCCTGACTGGTTGTCAATCTTTCGTCCTGAATTACAATTGGAAGCTCCAAATTATTTTTTAAAAAATTAATAAAAGCCTGAGTTATTTCTGCTCTCTTGCCCCGGCTGCCGTCCATATTGAAGGGCATTCCGACCACTATTTTTTCTACATCATATTTTTCTAAATAAGCTTTAATCTCTGTTAATAACTCCTGATGTCCATGCATCGCAAGAGTATCCAGCGGCTGAGCCGTCCAACCCAGAGCATCACTAACAGCAACCCCCACTCTTTTATTTCCATAATCTATTCCTAAAATTCTCAAATCAAATGCCTCCAATTTCATACTTCGATAAATTATTATATAATCATTTGCAGCAATAAGCAAATTTATCGACTTTAAATTTTTGCTGTATTTTGAACAATATACTATGACAAAAAAATTAGCAGCTGAAATTTCCAGCTGCCTTTAATCTGTCTGCTGCTAGTCATTTAAATAACTGCGCAGTAATTCTTCTATTAACTCATCTCTATCAATAGTTCTAATCATTGTCCTGGCATCCTTATAACTTGTTATATAAGCTGGATCTCCAGAAAGTAAATATCCGACAATTTGATTAATAGGATTATATCCTTTTTCTTCCAGGGCCTTAGATACCTTATTCAAGACAAATGCGGCTTCACTTAATTCTTCTTTATTGATTTTAAATCGCATTGTTTTATCACTAAAATCTTCTGCGGCCATTTATATCACATCCTGTATTTAAATTTGTCTTATTTTAATATTTCTGCAGTCAGCTTAAAAATCCTTGTTTTTTTTAAAATTTAATTTTAATTTAATTTTAAAAAGATGCCTTAGAAATGATTAACCAGCTATTTCTTTAACAATTTTTTCTACTTCTGCTAGTGCCGCAGCAGTTTTTTCCGGTTTTGAACCTCCTGCCTGGGCCATATCAGGACGTCCTCCACCACCACCGCCGGCAACTTTAGCTGCTTTGGCAATAATATCTCCAGCTTTAAAGCCTTTTTCGATTAAATCCTTAGTTACCGAAGCAACAAAAATCACCTTATTTTCGCCTTTGCTGGCCAGTACAATCACTGCAGAATCAATTTTATCTTTCAGCTGATCATTTAAATTCCTCAAAGCAGAGTTATCTAGATTTTCAAGTTCTGCTGTCAGCACATTAATTCCTTCAATCTGCTGCAGCTGATCGATTAACTCATCTTTTTTAGAACCCGCTAACTTTTGTTTTAAAATTTCAAGTTCTTTTTCCAGCTCTTTTTGGTTTTTCTGCAGCTGTTTGACTCTATTTAAAAGATTATCAGGGTCTGTTTTTAATTCAGCTGCTGTCTGATCCAGAATTTCTAGTTTTGAATTAAAATAATCCAGAGCATATTCCCCGGTTAAGGCTTCAATTCTTCTGACACCTGCTGCAATACCGCTTTCAGAAACTATTTTAAAAGCTCCAATATCTCCGGTTGCATTGACATGGGTTCCTCCACATAATTCCATGCTGAAATCTCCCATTCTGACAACCCTAACTTCTTCACCATATTTTTCACCAAAGAGTGCGGTTGCTCCCATTGCTTTGGCTTCATCCAGAGTTTTGTATTCAGTTTCTACCGGATAGTTTTCCAGCACAGCCTGATTTACCTTTCTCTCTATCTCATCAATTTCCGCTTCTGTCAGAGCAGAAAAATGAGTGAAGTCAAAACGCAGTCTGTCAGGAGCTACCAGAGAACCTGACTGGTTAACATGGTCACCTAAGACTTCTCTTAAAGCTTTATGCAGTAAATGGGTTGCTGAGTGATGTCTGGCTGTTGCCTGACGTCGATTATTATAGACTACAGCTTCTACCTCATCTCTGAGCTCAACCTGACCTGATTTAACCTCAACCCGATGTACAAAAACTTCTGCTTTTTTTACTGTATCATTAACTTCTGCTTCGAAGTTATCAGTTTTGATTACACCTTTATCACCGATCTGGCCTCCACTTTCTGCATAAAATGGAGTTTTTGCAAGTATAATCTCTCCCTGATCTCCCTCTGTCAGTTTACTTACTTTCTGATTATCCCGAAGCAGCCCTACAACTTCGGTTTTTTCCTTTAATGAATGATAACCGGTAAAGTTATCTTCTTTAATTTGATCTTTAAATTCAGCGTATAATTTTTCTACTTCTCCACTGCTGAAAGAAGTTTCGGCTCTGGCTTCTCTAGCTCGCTTACGCTGAGCTGCCATTTCTTTTTCGAAACCTTCCTGGTCAACCTTAATTCCAGCTTCAGCTGCAATATCTTCTGTTAAATCAAGTGGAAAACCATAGGTATCATATAATTTAAAGGCACTTTTTCCACCTAAAATTTCTTTACCTTCTGCTTTGAGATCATTCAGCATAGTTTCTAAAATATTTAGACCCTGTTCTAAGGTTTTGAGAAAACTTTCTTCCTCAGATTTTAAAACATTTTTAACATGGGCCAGCTGTTTTTTGAGATTAGGTGCGACTCCTTTAACAACTTCAGCAGTTTTTTCTACCAATTTATATAAAAAAGGTTCTTCAAAACCTAATTTGCGGCCGTAGCGGGCTGCTCTTCTGATTAAACGGCGGATTACATAGCCGCGACCTTCGTTTGAAGGTAGTGCTCCATCAGAAATAGCAACAGAGGCTGAGCGAATATGATCAGCAATAACCCTGTAAGCAGTTAGACTTTCCTCATCCTTTTGGTAAGGAATACCTGCCATGTCTACTGCCTGATCAATTATCGGCTTAATTAAATCTGTTTCAAAGTTGGTTTCTGTTTCCTGTAAAATAGAAGCTACTCTTTCCAAACCCATCCCTGTATCAATATTTTTATTAGGGAGTTCCTTGTATTCTCCCTCTTCAGTATAGTTGTACTGAGTAAAAACCAGGTTCCAAATTTCTAAATATCTATCTCCCTCACCACCAAGTACATCTTCTTTACTGTCACCGGCTTCTGCACCGCGGTCATAATGAATTTCAGAGCAGGGACCACAGGGTCCAGTTCCAATCTGCCAGAAATTTTCTTTTTTACCCATTCTAACGATTCTTTCTTTGGGGAGGCCAACTTTATCGTGCCAGATAGCAAAGGCTTCGTCATCATCCTCGTAAATTGTAATCCACAATTTATCCGGATCAAGCTCCAGCACTTCAGTTACAAACTCCCAACCCCAGATAATAGCTTTTTCTTTAAAGTAATCACCAAAAGAAAAATTACCCAGCATCTCAAAGTAGGTGTGGTGGCGTGCTGTTTTACCTACATTTTCTATATCATTTGTACGGATACACTTCTGGCTGGTAGCAATACGTTTTTTAGGTGGCTCAAGACTGCCGTCAAAATAAGGCTTAAAGGGAGCCATCCCCGCATTTATCCATAACAGACTTGGGTCATTCTTTGGAACCAGGGGTGCACTATCTAAAATCAGGTGTCCCTTTGATTTAAAAAAATCAAGATAAGCCTGTCTTATTTCATCTCCACTTTTAATCATTTAAACCTTCCTTTCAAATTTATTTATTTCTCTCAGATATTAATCTCCACGACGCTTTTCATTGAAAATTAATTATGAATTATTCTAACTCCTTCGCTTTTATTAAACTCAAAACTATTTAAAAAGCTCAGTTTGACGCACCGCTGTGCAAATGCAGAACCGTCCATGCGTCTATAAAAGAAGGTTCAGTGAGACATCGAACAATCTATTCCATAATTAATTCTATTCAAAGTTGTTCCGATTTAAAATATCTAAGAGAAAGCAAAAATTTATCCTTCTCCTTGTTACTTAAGTATATATTCTTCTCCTAATAACTGCTGAGTTAAAATTTAATTAGTTTTTAAAGAATATTTTTTTTCTGTTCTTAATTATATTTAACTGAAACTAGAGCTCAAAATCTTAAATCGACTGACTTAGCAACTTTTTTAGAAAAACTTTAAGAATATAAGCAATTAATAAGACCTGAGAACAGGACGTTCTCAGCTGACCGCAGAACACGAGGTTCTGATCAGGAAGGTAGTCTTATTAATTGCAAAATATGATTATTAGTTTTTCTTAAAGTTGATCTGGATGGAGATTTAAGATTTTGAGTCCCTAGACCTTTTTAAATAATTAGTTTTACGAACAGAAAAATAAATTATACCCCATTTAAACTAATTTAATTTTAGCGAAGCGGCGCTTTCCAATTTGAATAATCATTCCATCTTTCACTTCAAGGTCCAGATTTATTTTTTCATATTTTTCGTCATCTATTGTTACAGCCCCCTGTTTAATCAGCCGGCGGACCTGACTGTTGGAATCAACTAAACCGGTAGCAGCTACCAGCTTAACTATCCAGAGTTCACCATCTTCTAAATCAGATTCTGCAATCTCAATCACAGGAATATCTTCCGGTAAATTACCCTTAGAAAAGACACTTTCAAATTCCTGACGAGCCTCAACTGCAGCTTCTTTATCATGATATTCTTCTACAATTTGAGCTGCCAGTTCTTTTTTGAGCTCCATTGGATTAAAGTCATCCCGCTTAAGTGCTGCTTTAATCTCATCAAGACGCTCAATTGAAATATCGGTTAGAAGTTCAAAATAACGGACAATCATATCATCCGGAATTGACATTACCTTACCAAACATGTCGGCTGGCTCATCGTAAACTCCGATATAGTTGTCTAAACTCTTACTCATTTTATTGACACCATCTAAACCTTCTAAGAGAGGCATCATTAATACAACCTGAGGCTCCTGACCGTATTCCTGCTGCAGCTTACGTCCAACTAAAAGGTTAAAACGCTGATCAGTTCCACCAAGCTCAACATCAGCCTCAATTGCAACCGAATCATAACCCTGCATTAAAGGATAGAAAAATTCGTGAATACCAATTGGCTTACCTGCACTATAGCGCTTGGAAAAGTCATCACGCTCTAACATTCTGGCAACTGTATAATGGGCTGAAAGTTCTAAAACATCGGCAAAATCCATTTTACCTAACCACTTACCATTAAAAACAACATTAGTCTTTTCCGGATCTAAAACTTTAGAAAACTGTTCCTGATATGTATGCGCATTTTCTAAAACTTCCTCTTTGGTCAGCTGGTTTCTTGTTTCAGATTTGCCGGTTGGATCTCCAATCATACCGGTGAAATCTCCAATAATTAGATAAACCTCGTGACCTAAATCCTGAAACTGCTTTAACTTGCGCAGAACCACTGTATGACCTAAGTGAATATCCGGGGCAGATGGATCAAGTCCGAGTTTAACTTTTAAAGGTCTCCCTTCTTTTTTAGCTTTTTTTAATTTCTTTTCCAATTCTTCCTCAGAGATAAGATCACTTACCCCTCTTTTTAGTATCTTTAACTGTTCATTAATTTCCATAAAAAACACCTGTTCCATATTCTGAGCAACAGGTACTTCACCTCCTGTATCCTTTGTCTTTACATTATAACAGATAGATTAATTAACAACAAGGGGTACCATAAACAGCTGTTTTATGTTATAATATTTTAGTGACGGGAGGTTAAGTAATGAAGAAAAAAACAAAGGCAATATTTTTAATAAGTTTTTTAATTATTTTTGCCCTGGGAGCAGGCGCTATCTTAGGTGCTGTCACCTGGATTATTCAGGATTCTCCTGATATTACAGATTATAAGGGTTCAAGTGAGGCAACTATGATTTATGATGCTGAGGGTGAACTTTTAACAAAATTATTTAAAGAAAATAGAGTTTATGTTCCTTTAGAAAGAATTCCGGAAGATTTAAAAAATGCAATTATAGCTATTGAAGATACTAAATTTTATGTGCACCACGGTATTGATTTCTGGGGCATCGGAAGAGCAATGATCAATAATATAATTAAGGGAGATCTCACAGATCAGGGTGCAAGTACAATCACCCAGCAGCTGGCGAGAAATGCTTTTTTAAGTCTGGATAAGACCTATCTGCGTAAAATTCAGGAGGTTTATCTGGCGATTCAGTTTGAAAGGCTGTATACCAAATCTGAAATTTTAGAGATGTATTTAAATGAAATCTTTTTAGGCCACAGTGCTTATGGAGTTGAAACTGCTTCTCTGCAGTATTTTGGCAAAAGTGTTGAAGATTTAACTCTTGCTGAATCAGCTTTAATTGCGGGACTGCCGCAGTCACCGAATAATTATTCTCCCCTGCGCAACCCAGAATTAGCAGTCAAAAGAAGAAATGTTGTTCTGGATAGAATGTATGAACTAGATTATATTACTGAAGCTGAAAGAGATCAGGCTAAAAACGCAGAATTAAACTTAGATACTGCAGAAGAGGAAGAAAAAGAAAATATAGCTCATTATTTTATTCTTTATGTTAGAGATCAGCTAATTGATCGTTTTGGTGCTTCTTTGGTCTATAATGGTGGTTTAAAAGTACATACAACTTTAGATCCCAAGATGCAGAGATTAGCAGAAACTACAATCAAAAATAAGATTAAAAATGGCTTTATTCCTTCTTTTCAAAGCAGAGGCAGTCAAAATTTACAGCCACAGCTCTCACTAGTCAGCTTAGATGTTAATTCCGGTGCAGTTAGAGCGATGGTTGGGGGTCGAGGTACTGATCAGTTTAATCGTGCCTATCAGGCGGTAAGACAGCCTGGTTCAGCTTTTAAACCCTTTGTCTATTCTACAGCCCTAATTGAAGGGGGTTATACAACCGGAACTATAATTAATGACCTACCGATGCTGGCTTCTGACAGCAATAAAGGTGATAAATTAAGTATCTGGCCCAGAAACTATGGTGACCGCTATCGGGGTTTAATTAATGTCAACACAGCTCTTACCAATTCTGTTAATGTGGCTGCAGTTAAGTTAATCAAAGATGTTGGAGTTAAAAGTGTAATTGACTTTACCGAAAAGTTAGGTATTTCCACCTTTACTAAGTCAGATGGACATAGTGACCATTATTCTCTGGCACTTGGTGGCTTAAATCGAGGGGTAACTCCGATTGAAATGGCTGCTGCTTATAGTGTTTTTGCAAATAAGGGAATTTACACTGAGCCACATGCCATCACAAAGGTTTATGATAAACATGAAAACTTAATTTACGAAGCAGAACCTAAAAGTAAAATGGTAATGTCTCAGGCTGACAGCTATTTAATTAAATCAATGTTAAAAAGTGTTGTTGATAATGGAACCGGACGTAGAGCTCAAATGGACCGTGATGTTGGCGGTAAAACAGGTACAACTAACGATTATACTGATGCCTGGTTTGTCGGCTTTACCTCCCAAATTGCAACAAGTGTCTGGATTGGTGAGGATACAAGACGCTCAATGGAATATGATATTAAAACTGTTGGTAGTGGTGAAGCAGCTCAAATCTGGGGAGATTATATGCGGGCAGCTGTTAAAGATATGCCGATCATTAATTTCCAGATGCCGGATAATGTAATTGAAGTAGATGTTGATCCATATACCGGTTTACTTTCAAATGAATATTCACCAAGAATCGATGTTTTACCATATAAAAAAGGAACTGAGCCAACTGAAAAAGAGAGCCTGCACGGTCCTGTAGAAACTGTTAGAGTTGACCGCCAAAGCGGCCTTCTGGCGACAGCTGACTGTCCTGCTGATCAGATCGAAGAAAGACATTATATCAGAAAATCTGGAATCAGAATAGGACCAGCTCAAAAATCTTTTAGAGAAGTCAATTCTGCCAAAGATAGTGAGGATCTGGTAAAAGGTACTTATACCATAGCTGCCGGAGAACCGGTTCAGCAGATTGATCAGGAATACGGAATTCCAAAAATGCAGAGAAATGGTAATCCACGTTATGAAACTAAACCAACTCGAAGCTGTAACATACATTCGGGTGGTGGATCATCAATTCCTTTCTTAAATAATGATAGTCAATCAGAATCAGAATCAGAACCAGATTCTGGTGGTGGCTCTGAATCAGAAAGTGAAGAGGAAGAAGATGAAAGTCCATTCAACAGTATCTTTGATATTTTCGGTAATGATTAATTAGACTAAATAATCTTTGATACTCTTCGGCCAATAAAGTCTAAGCTATTTTTAAATCAAATAAAAATAAAAGGGATTTCCCAGTTTTAAAGCTGGTGAAATCCCTTTTTAACAGCACTTAAATTTATTTAAATTAAGCTGATTATTGGATTTTAACTATAGTAACTCCCATTCCACCTTCTTTTTGCCTTCCCAGACGGTAATCTTGAACGTGAGAGTTTTTTTCTAAGACTTCTTCAACAGCATTTCTTAAAGCACCAGTTCCCTTTCCATGAACAATTTCAACTTCATTTAAGCCGGCTAGAAAAGCATCATCTAAGTATTTATCAACCTTATACTGAGCTTCTTCATATCTTTCACCTCTTAAATCAAGCTTTGGCGAAACATGCTGGGCTTTTTTTACACGATAATTTTTGAGCTGTTTTTCTTCACTATCATCAGGAATATCTACCTTTACCAGGTCGGCAAGTGAAGCTGTAACCTGCATGATTCCTGCTTGAATTTGAGCTTCTTTTTTGTCGCGGTCAATGGATGTTATCTCACCTTTGCGGCCGATACTGCGGACCCTGACCTGATCTCCTTCTTTAAATTCATCTGCATCAATTTTTTCTTTTTCCTTTTCATTTTCAGCTTCTAAAATCTCGCTCAATTCTTTTAAGTTCTGGTTGGCAGAAGTTTGAGCTCTATCAACCTCAGATCGCTGGGTAAAATCTTTTGATTTCAGATTAGAAATTATCCTCTTAGTTTCTTTTTTAGTTTCTTCTACAATGGCTTCTGCTTCTTCCCGAGCAGCCTTCATTTCTTTCTCATGTTTCTGCTGCTGTTCTTCGATCATTTTTTCGTATTTTTCTTTTAATTTTTTTTCATGATCTCTTAATTCTTCCATTTCCTCCCGCAGCTTCTGATAGCGATTTCTTTCCTGATTTAATTCATTTATAATATCTTCTACTTTAATTGATTCATCACTTAAAAGGGTTCTGGCTCGGTCAATTATTTCCTGAGGAATTCCTAACCTTAGTGCAATCTCAAAAGCATTTGAACCACCTGGAACTCCCATGATCAGCTTATAGGTTGGTTTTAAGGTCTCAATGTCAAATTCAACCGAAGCATTTTCTACCTCATCAGTTGTATAAGCATAACTTTTAAGCTGGCTGTAGTGAGTGGTAGCAATGGTCACTGCATTTTTCTGCTGCAGTTTTTCTAAAATTGAGATACCTAAGGCAGCACCCTCTTCCGGGTCTGTTCCTACTCCCAGCTCATCCATTAAAACCAGAGTCGAATCATCAGACTCAGCTAAAAATTCTCTAATCCTGTGCATATGAGAAGAAAATGTACTTAAACTCTGTTCGATGCTCTGTTCATCACCGATATCAGCAAATATCTTTTTAAAGACTGCTACTGTAGAATTAGCAGCTGCCGGAATATGCAGTCCAGTCTGGGTCATTAAAGTCAGCAGACCAACTGTTTTTAAGGCAACTGTTTTACCACCTGTATTAGGACCGGTAATTACTAAAGTCGTAATATCATCACCCAATTTTAAATCTATAGGTACCGGATCTTCCTTCAGCAGTGGGTGGCGGGCCTGATTTAATTCGATTAAACCTTTTTCGTTGATCTCAGGTGCATTACACTCAAAATCAAGGCTGAATTTTGCTGCAGCTGCAATACTGTCCAGTCTGGTGATAATCATTAAATCTCTTTTGATTATTTTTTCATCCTGGGCTATTTTAGAGCTGAGCATCTGTAAAATACGCTGAATTTCAGCACTTTCTTTGGCTCTAACCTCCCGCAGCTCATTATTTAAGCGGACCACTGCCATCGGCTCCATAAAAAGGGTTAAACCACTGGCAGACTGACCGTGGACTATTCCATCAAAGTTATTTCGCTGCTCCTGTTTAACTGGAACCACATATCTATTTTCTCTTCTGGTCACGATATTTTCCTGCAGCATATCCTGATAATGATTGCTTTTGATGATCGAATCCAGCTTATCTCTAATAGAATTTTCTATAGAATCCATTTTAGAGCGCAGTGACTTTAGTTTAGCGCTGGCATCATCTGCAAGCTCACCGTATTCATTAATACAGCGGTCGATTTCTCGGGCCAACCCTGGTCGGTTCTGCAGATCAGAGCATAAGTCATAAATTAGCTGGTATTCCCTCTCTACTATTCTGGGATCCAAATCAGCTTTGATACTTTCTAAATACCGCTGCAGCTCTGAAACTCCCCTGAGCGTACTTCTAACCCTGCTGATTGCATCTGTGGAAAGAACTGAGCCCTTAGCTGCTTTCTTTAAGTCATCTCTAATATCACGCACTCCACCAAAGGGAGGAGTAGAAAACTCAGCAATCATCGACTTCATGGCGGTAACTTCAGCTAATCTCTCATGAATATAGTCGGCATTATTTACCGGCTTTAAATTATTAACAATTTCCTGACCTATATTTGTAGCTGCTCTATCGGCTGTCATTTTTATTATTTTTTTGTATTCTAATACTTCCAGACTGTGCTCTTTCAACTTAAATACCTCCGGAATAAATTACTTTTATTTTTTTGAATTTAAAAACTCCATTAATTCTTTCACAGAATAAGTGTTAATTACATCTTCTTTTTCCAGCCAACCGCGGCGGGCTGTGGCAATTCCCAATTCCATATCAGCATACTCTTTGTAGTGGTGAGCATCTGTATTAATAGATATTTTGCCTCCCGCTTTTTTAACCTTACGGGCCCACTCAGCATTAAGATCCAGCCGCTGAGGTGAGGCATTGATTTCTAAGGCGGTATTATATTCAGCTGCAGCTGCAATAACTTTATCTAAGTCAACTGCATAAGGCTCTCTACCGCCAAGCATTCTGCCGCTGGGATGGCCGATTAATTTTACATGGGGGTTTTTAACCGCTTTAATTATTCTGGCTGTCATTTCTTCTTCTTCCAAATTAAAGTAGCTGTGGATAGAAGCGATAACAAAATCAAGCTGATCTAAAAGGTCGTCTTCAAAATCAAGTTCCCCATTTTTTAGAATATCAACTTCTACTCCTTTCAATACTTTGAAATTTTCTAATTCTTCGTTTAAAGCGTCAATTTCCTGCAGCTGTTCTTTTAATTCTTTGATGCTCATGCCGCTGGCAACAGTTAAAGACTGAGAGTGGTCGGTTACTGCAATATATTGATAGCCCATTTGATCTCTGGCAGCTTCTGCCATTTCTTTGATCGAAAAAGCTCCATCACTATAGCGAGAGTGGAGGTGCAGATCCCCTTTAATATCTTTGAGTTCAATACTTTTTGGCAGCTCTCCTTTTTGAGCTGCTTCAATCTCACCCTGATCTTCTCTTAGTTCAGGAATGATATAGTCCAGGCCCAATCTGTTAAAGATATCCACTTCAGATTTAATTTTTTCCTTTGTTCCATCTTTTTGAAAGAGGCCGTATTCACTTAATTTTAAACCGTTATCCTTAGCCAGCTGCCGCATCCGCACATTATGAGCTTGAGAACCGGTAAAATAGTGGAGGGCAGAAGGAAATTCCTCCTGGCTGACCAGACGAAAATCAGTCTGCATACCTTTGTCAGTTCTGATGCTGATTTTGGTATCACCAGCACCTATTACTTCGGCTGTAAAATTTAAGTTTTTAAGTTTTTTAGAAAGTTCTTGCGGCTGATCGGTGGCGATTAAGATATCCAAATCACCTGTTAATTCTTTAGCTCTCCGGCTGCTGCCGCAGATTTCAATAGTTGAAAAAAGTTTGGAGTCTAATTTATTTTTTATTGTTCCAATAATTTTTTGGGCTGTTTTTAAGGCCTGGGCCAGCATTATTTTATCAACATATTTCTCATGATTTTTTAAAGCATTTAAGAGCTGTGCTTCCGATTTCTTACCAAAACCCTTAAGTTTCTGCACCCTCCCCTCAGTCAGAGCCTTTTCTAAACTGATTAGATCTTCGATTTCCAGCTCATAATAAAAGCGGTGAGCAGTTTTGGGTCCTAAGCCCTGAATATTTGTCATCTCAATGACCCCGGGTGGCAGCTCCGCTTTGATTGCTTCCATCTCTTCAATAACTCCATTCTGCAGCAGCTCCTGGATTGACTCGGCAATTCCACTGCCAATCCCCTTAATCTCTTTTAACTGATCTGCTACTGCCAGCTCTGCAATTGCTTCCGAATAAGACTCAATTTTACGCGCAGCATTAGTATAGGCTCTAATTTTAAAATCATTTTCTCCCTTAATCGCCATTAAATCAGCAAATTCAGAGAGAACTTTAGCAATTTTTTTGTTGCTCATTTCCTGCATAATTACACCTCAATTTCTTTAAAATATAGATTCAGTTAAGATGGCAAAAGGCCATGAATAGTTCATGGCCGAAAAATTTCTTCAATCTTTGATTGTATTAATGGTGATGCCTCAATGATTCTTTCAGCAAAAAATGACTGGCTTAAAACATCATCAACCTTTGGGTGTGGTATTTGGGCCAGAATTAGAATCAATAAATAAACGATTATTCCGGCTTTAAATATACCCAACAAAAAACCGGCAACCCGATCCACCGGCTGCAGAAAAATAGCATCTACAATTTTTTTGAGTGTAATACCTAAAACATGAATCACAATATTAACTACAATAAAGATTACTGCAAAAGATATAAACTGAAGCAGTGAAGTAGATAAATCTAAATATGGTTTTAAAAACTGGGTAAAATAAACATACTGTCTGACTGCAACAAATAGGGCGGCCAGCAGTCCGAGTATTGTACTTGTCTGGTCTATAAAACCTCTTCTAAAACCATTATAAGCGAAAAAGAGTGTAAGAACTAAAATAATGATATCGAGGAAATTAATGATATCCAATTAATCTACCTCCTCAAGTAGATTAGTTAACTCCTCATTTTCCTGACGCAGCTTTTTTAACTCCTGATGCAGGCTCTGATTAGCTTCTTTGAGTCTTTCTTTTTCTTTGCTCAAATCAACACACTGACTTCTGAGCTTAAAATATTCATCAGCCAGATTGATCATCATCAGATATGAGAGGCGCCTAAAAGGAAGCTTGGGATAGGCGTTTCTAATCTCGAGACCAGTTTTTTCTACATGACCAGCCAGTTTTTCGATATATTCTTCACTGAAATCTCCGGTTACAGTAAAGCTGTCTCCCAAAATATTCAATTTAAACTTCTTTTTATCTTGATTTTTTTCTTCTAGCATTAGCAACATCTCCAACTATAGTAGTCTACATTATTATATTCATTACAAAAGTCTAAATTCCTGCCTGAAATTTTAATTTCCTCTAATTTCTGCGGAATATTCTTCTTTAAGATGTTTTACAATCTGATTAAAACGCCTATTTACCTCCTGATCGGTTAAAGTTCTGTCATCTGCCTGAAACTTTAATTCGAAAGCTGCACTCTTATGACCTTCTTTAATTTGGTCTCCCTGATAGATATCGAAAAGCTCTAAGTTTTTAAGCATAGCTCCCCCAATATTTTGAATTGCCTGATGAATTTCTCCAACTGCGATTTCTTCTTTAAGCACTACAGCTAAATCACGTGCAAGTACCGGGTACTTGACCAATTTTTGGTAACTGTATTCCTTAGCAGCAGTTACTTTAAATAAGAAATCTAAGTCCAATTCAAAAATAGTTGTACCTTGAGGTAAGTTATTCTGATCAGCCAGTTCCGGATGGATTTCACCAATAAAACCAAAGGTCTGAATCTGATTATATTTAATCTCAGCTCTGCGGCCCGGATGCAGAAAATCTCTATTATCATTATCAGGGATAAACTGATAATTATCAAGCTGAATTCTTTCAAAGAGCATTTCTAAAACTCCTTTTAGAGCAAAGAAGTTAGGAGCACCCTGCTGCCAGATATCATTTTCTACTCCAAAAATTCCACCACCAAGCATATTTAGTTCTTCTGGTCTGTTATTTCCACCTTTATTTCTAAAGACTGTTCCCGTTTCAAAAATAGCCATCTCAGATTCCTGTCGGCGGGCATTGGAGGATAAAACATCAATTAATCCCGGCACCAAAGTGGTTCTTAAAACAGCAAAAGCTTCACTCAGCGGATTTTTTATGCTGACAAACTTAGCGTAATCTTCAAACTGACACAGATTTAAGTCATCATAGCTTTTCTTAGCCTGCAGACTGTAGGTGATAACCTCATCTAAGCCACCTGCCTGCAGCAGTTCTTCTACTCTTTTTTCAAATTTCTGTTGGGGAGTTCTTTTACCCCGCTGCTTGGAGATTGGCCTGGTAGAAGGTATTTTATTATAGCCGTAAACTCGGGCAATTTCTTCAACTAAGTCAGCTGCCTGTTCAACATCTGTTCTATAAGAAGGGACTGTTACTTCAAATTTATCTGCTGCAGCTGCTTTAACTTCAAATCCTAAACGTTCCAGACTTTTTCTAACATCTGCTGCTTTTAATTCGATTCCTAAAAGTTCATTTACTCTTGTAGTTTCCAGCTCAATTACAGCCGGCTCATATTTTAGCGGGTATTGATCAATAACCCCCGGCACAACTTTAGCACCATCACACTTTGCCAGCATCTGGCAGGCACGGTTGTTGGCCTCAACCGCCTTTTCAATATCTACTCCTCTTTCGAAGCGGTGAGAAGAATCGGAATGCATTCCTAATTTTTTAGCAGTTTTACGGATGCTGACAGGGTTGAAATAAGCGGACTCAATTAATACATCAGTAGTTTCTTCGGTTACCTCGGTGTTGGCTCCACCCATAACTCCACCAACTGCAACTGCTTTTTCTGGATCAGAAATTACGAGCATTTCGTCATCTAAAGCTCTTTCTTCATCATCTAAGGTCATTATTTTTTCTTCAGCTTCAGCCCGGCGGACAACAATTTTTCCGTCTTTAATTTTATTATAATCAAAGGTGTGCAGAGGCTGATTGTATTCCATCAAAACAAAGTTAGAAATATCAACTACATTGTTAATTGGTCTGATTCCGGCTGCTTTAAGTCGACGTTGAATCCACTCCGGTGATTCTTTAATTTCAACATTTTTAACTAAACGAGCTGTATAGCGGGGACATAAATCAGGGTCTTCTATTTCTACCTCAACATAATCATTAATAGTTCCCAACTCTTCCGCTTCTTCAAAAGAAATTGGAGGTGTATTTAAAGTTTTTTCCTGTGCATATAATGATTTAAGTTCTCTGGCTACACCAATCATCCCTAAACAGCGGGCATAATTTGGTGTTAAGTCCAGTTTGAATACATAATCATCCAGCCTTTTATATTTAAGAAAACTGGCTCCCAGTGGTGCAGATTCTTCTAAAACCATAATACCTGCTGCTCTTTCTTCCTGCAGTCCTAACTCATCTTTGGAACAGATCATTCCCTGGGAAAGCTGACCTCTGAGTTCTATTTCTTCAATTTTCATTCCGTTTGGTAGGGTTGTACCTACTTCTGCAAAAGGAACCATCTGTCCTGCTTCAACATTTGGAGCTCCTGTAACAACAGGGATTGGCTCTTTATCTGCTGCAGTTTTTACCATACAAATTACAAGTTTATCTGCATCTGGATGTGCTTTGATTTCCTCAATTTTTGCAATTTTAATATCTTCTAAACCTTCTCCTAAGTACTCTACTCCTTCAACTTCCAGGCCGGCCATTGTCAGCTTTTCTGAAAGATCTGCTGGAGTATAATTTATATCAATATATTTTTTTAACCAGTTATATGATATCTGCAAATTTATCATCCTTTCTCAATTCAACCTTTATCAATTATATTTCAATTATTTAGTGCTGCCTTAATATTTATCTATTTCAGTTATTTTTTAACCAGCAGTACAATTAAAACTGATGTAAAAAGCGCTTGTCATTTTCATATAAAACTCTAATATCATCAATTCCATATTTCAATAAAACCAGACGGTCAAGTCCAACTCCAAAAGCAAAACCGCTGTAGACATCCTTGTCATAACCGGACATCTCCAGAACATTTGGATGAACCATACCAGCTCCCATAATCTCCAACCAGCCCGTGTGAGAACATAAAGGACAGCCTTCTCCTCCACAGACAATACAGGAAACATCTACTTCAGCACTTGGCTCTGTAAAAGGGAAATAGCTGGGACGGAATCTTACATCACGCTCCTTACCAAATAAGGCTTCTACAATTAACTCAATTGTTCCCTTCAAATCACTAAATGAAATATCCTTATCAATTACCAAACCTTCAGTCTGATGAAAAATTGGTGAATGAGATGCATCTAATTCATCTGAACGGTAAACTCTACCGGGGGCAATAATTCTGACCGGCGGCTCTTCTGCTTCCATTGTTCTAATCTGAACCGGTGAAGTGTGGGTTCTCAGCAAATAATGGTCATCAATATAGAGCGTATCCTGCAGGTCACGAGCCGGGTGATGAGCCGGAATATTTAAGGCTTCAAAGTTATAATACTCACTTTCGACCTCAGGTCCCTCTGCAATATCAAAGCCCAAACCAATGAAAATGTCTTCTAATTCTTTGGTTACTAAAGATAAGGGATGGCTTCTACCTGCTTCAACCTCACTTCCGGGTAAGGTGACATCAATTTTTTCTGCCTCAAAACGCTTTTGGACAGCTTCTTTTTCTAATCTTTCCTTATGCTCACCCAACCAGCCTTGAATTTTTTCTTTTAAAATATTAGCTTCTTTTCCAACTACAGGCCGCTGGTCAGCCTCAATCTTTCCCATCTGTGAAAAAATGGCTTGGATTTTTCCTTTTTTACCTAAATACTTAATTCTCATTTCTTCTAGTTCGTCAAGATCGGCAACCTCTTTTAATTCTGCCTCTGCTTCTTTTTCAATCTTTTTTAGATCATCTAATAGATCCAAAACTAACACCTCCATGTTATATGTATGTGATTAATATTTTTATAGCCTAAATACAAAAAATCCCGCCCTAAAGGGACGAGATACCGTGTTACCACCCTGATTATCCCACAAAGATTGTGGAATCACTTTTATTTGTTAACGAAAGCATTTACTTCCGGACAAGCCTACTGATTTCAGCTCTCAGCTCCAGAGCGAACTTCACTAAATTCAATATTTTAACTGCTTTCAGCTGCTGCAGTTAATCTCTCTTAAAATCTTATTTAGTTACTTTCTCCTTCTCTGCCTTTAAATATTAGATTCTTAAACGATTATACCATAGAAAAAAATATCAAACAAGCTAAAAATATAAAATTACTTATCTTTCTGCAGCTGCTGAGAAAGTATTTCAAAAGAAATTACCGATGCTGCAACCGATGCGTTCAGTGATTCAATTTCTCCAGCCAATGGAATCTTTATTTTAACGGTAGCGGAGTCCATTAATTTAGAATCAAGGCCATTTGCTTCATTGCCGATCATTAAAATTAACTTATCCTGATATTGATGTTCAAAATAATATTCTTCTGCCTCAATGTCAGCTGCCAGCAGCTCGTAATCTGCTGCCTCTGCTGCAATTTCTGTTAAAAATTCTTTTTGACTCAGCTTCTGCCTAATAGCTATTGAAAAAATTCCGCCCATAGTAGAGCGTATAACCTTTTGATTATAAATGTCTACAGATCCTTTGAGAGCAATTATGCCGTCAAAGCCTGCAGCGACAGCTGTCCGAATCATGGTTCCCATATTGCCGGGATCTTGAATTCTATCCAAAAGCAGTATTTTATCTGCCCGCCTGTAAAAATCATCACCTTTAAAAATAGATTCTTCAACCACTGCTAAAATCCCCTGGGGATTAACCGTAGAAGCTATCTCTTTTAAAAGATATCCTTTAAGATAAATAAATTCTGCCTTTGATTTTAAATCAGCCAGCAGTTCATCATTTTCAGCTGATTTAAAAAAAGCAGGAGTGAGAAAGACCTGCTTAAAATCTGCTCCTCCTGCTGACGCAGCCTCAATAAGTCTTTTACCTTCGAGAATAAAGACACCTTCTTTGCGCCTGTTTCTACCCCGATAAAGCTTATTTAGATATTTTACTTTATCATTTTGAGAACTGCTAATTATATTCATCTAATTAATTTCCTAACTTCTCTTTTGCTAAATCTACTAAATCAGCAAAACCATCAGAATCATTAACTGCTAAATCAGCTAACATTTTGCGGTCAATTTCCACATCTGCCTGTCTTAAACCATTGATGAAACGGCTGTAAGAAAGACCTTCATTTCTAGCTGCAGCATTGATTCTGGTGATCCATAATCTTCTAAAATTTCTCTTTTTAGTTCTTCTATCTCTATAAGCATAATGTAGAGACTTCATTACCGCCTGGTTTGCAGGACGATATAATTTACTGCGGGAGCCAAAATATCCCTTAGCCATCTTTAAAACTTTTTTTCTACGCTTACGCGCTTTATTTCCTCTTTTTACACGTGGCATCTTAAATGACACTCCTTCCAAAAATTTAACATTTATTATTTTTTATCTTATTTTTATTATTTACATTTAGGACAAATATCCTTATTTATAGTATTTTAAAATTACAATCTATCGATGTAGTAACTGCTTGTAACGCTTCTGATATGATTTGCTTAATAATTTAGCTTTACGCAGTTGTCTTTTTCTATTACCGGATTTCTTGGTTAAAATATGACTGTGAAATCCTTTATGGTGCTTAAGCTTACCATTAGCTGTAGTCTTTACTCTTTTAGCAATACCTTTGTGTGTTTTTTGCTTTGGCATGATTTAACCTCCTAATACTGTAATAATTATAAATATAAACAGCAGCAATCAATGAATAATATTGGCTATCTAATTATTTATTATTTGTCACTTTCTGGAGTTAGAAACATCATCATATTTCTACCTTCCATCTTCGGCTTGCTTTCTACCTTACCGATATCTTTTGTCTGTTCAATTAGACGCTCCATTAGATCATAGCCTAATTCTTTATGCATCATTTCTCTTCCTCTAAACCGAATTCTTACCTTAACTTTATCCTTGTTGTTGAGGAATCTGCGGGCCTGCTTTAATTTAACATTAAAATCATGATCTTCAATTTTAACACCCATCTGAACTTCTTTTACATTCATTACATTCTGGTTCTTTTTGGCTTCTTTTTCTTTCTTAGCTTGTTCGTACTTATACTTACCATAATCCATAATTCTGCATACAGGTGGATTAGCCTGTGGAGCAACTTCTACTAAGTCCAAACCCCGTTCTGCTGCACTATCCAATGCTTCATTCAGTGACTTGATACCAATTTGCTCTCCTTCTTGATCGATCAGACGAACCTCTTTTGCTCTAATGCGATCATTAACTCTTAAATCATTAACGATATTTATGCACCTCCTGAGTGATATAAAAACGACAAACATACAAAAAACGAGTGGTAGAAACCACCCGTTAAATTCAATAATCAGCTAAAGCTAGACTATCCCTAAAGATAAGCCTACTATTCCCACAGAAAGCCTAAAGCTCCGGCGAAAATACTGATATTAACCAGTTCTGACTGGTGAGAAACAGGTGTTTCTACTTTCTTTTCCTTAATTAGTATAGCACAGCGGTCTGACTCTGTCAAGAAAATTTTCTGCCGATTTTAGCTGTCTTTTAAAAGCAGCTCCAAAATTTCAGCTGCTGGATCAATAATTTTATTAAAATCAGCTTTAATTTCACTTTTTAGATAAGGCAAATGGGTACAGCCCAATAAAAGCTGATCTGCCCCCACTTTTTGAAAAGAATCAATTAGTTCTTTCAACCCGTATTGCTGATATATTTTTTCCGCCTCAATCTCTGCTTCAATTGCATTAATAATCGGCATAATTCCAGCTGTTATAAATTCCAACTGGGGGTTATTGGCCGCTATAATTTTCTCAATTTTAACTGCACTCTGAGAATTAGCTGCCAGAACTGCTATTTTCTGCGGCTCTGAAATTGAAAGAGCCTGGTAGACATCTAAAGGAGTCAGCAGCGGTAATTTTGATTTTTGAATTAAATCACTCTTATCTAAAACCGCACTTAATGAGTTGCAGTAGATAATAACTGCTTTGGCTCCAGCTGCCTTCAACTTCATAATTTTATTTAATGTAATCTGCTGCAGTTTCTCTGGATTACTGTACTGGAGTCTATTCTGTTCAGCCGGGCTTTCTGAGGTGTAATCTGAAAGAACTTCATATCCCTGAGAACTATAATAACTTTTTCCTAAATATGTATCATAGGGAGTACCTGCAATTACTGCTAATTTAATATCTTTCAAAGGCTCAACTCCTTTCAAAAAGTTTAATTATACCCCGTTCTAAAAAACCGGGGTATAATTAAATTTATTACTTATTAATCAAACAGCTGCTTATTTAAACTGCTGATCATTTATAAGCTATTTCTAGATATTTTCCTGACTAATAGCTTTAGCTTCAATTTCTTCTAAAATTTTAGCATTGAATTCGGAAAGTTTACTTGTACCCAAATCGCCTTCACGTCTGTCGCGAACAGAAACTGTCCCGTTTTCTTCTTCTCTACCACCTACAATTAACATATATGGAATCTGCTTTACCTGAGCATCTCTAATCTTATATCCAACCTGCTCGGAGCGGCTGTCCACTTCCACTCTAATCTTTTCTTTGCTTAGAGCTTCTTTAACCTGTAGTGCATAATCTATCTGATCATCAGAAACCGGAATAATTTCGACCTGTACCGGTGCAATCCAGGTTGGGAAGGCACCTGCAAAATGCTCAATTAAAATTCCGATAAAGCGCTCAATACTACCATAAATTGCTCTATGAATCATTGCCGGACGGTGTTCTTCTCCATCCTGACCAATATAGCTGAGGTCAAATCTTTCCGGCATTTGGAAATCAAGCTGAATAGTTCCACACTGCCAGGTTCTACCGATACTATCTTCTAAATGGAAATCAATTTTAGGACCATAAAAAGCTCCATCACCTTCGTTTATTTCATAATCTAAGTCATTTCGCTCGATTGAGTTTTTCAGGGCTTTAATTGCTCTGTCCCACTGCTCATCAGATCCCATAGCGTTTTCGGGCTTGGTACTCAGCTCAACCTTGTAGTTAAAACCAAAGGCACTATATAATCTATCTACAAGCTTAATAACTCCACTGAGCTCATCTTCAATCTGATCTGGCAGACAGTAAATATGAGCATCATCCTGAGTGAAGCTGCGGACTCTCATTAGACCATGTAAGGCACCTGACATTTCATGGCGGTGAACTAATCCTAATTCGGCCATTCTAATAGGAAGCTCACGGTAGCTGTGCATTGAGTCTTTATAAACTAAAATTCCACCAGGACAGTTCATGGGTTTAACAGCATGTGTATCACCATCTATTTCAGTAAAGTACATATTATCTTTGTAGTGATCCCAGTGTCCTGATTGATGCCAGAGTGATTCATCAAGAATAATTGGTGTTTTAATCTCTTCGTAACCAGCCTTGCGGTGCTCTTCTTTCCAAAAATCAACCAGTTCATTTCTTAAAGCCATTCCTTTAGGATGGAAAAAGGGGAAGCCCTTACCTTCATCCTGAATACTGAAGAGATCTAATTCTTTACCTAATTTTCTGTGGTCACGTTTTTTAGCTTCTTCCATTCTATTGATATATTTTTCTAAATCTTTTTCACTGGCAAATGCTGTACCATAAATTCGCTGCAGCATCTCATTGTTTTCATCTCCACGCCAGTAAGCTCCTGCCACATTCATCAGTTTAAAGGCTTTAACATAGCCTGTTGATGGAAGATGAGGTCCGCGGCATAAGTCAACATAATCACCCTGAAAATAGAGGCTGATCATTTGATCCTCTAATTCATCAATTAATTCCAGTTTATATTTTTCATTTCTTTCTTCCATTAAAGCTACTGCTTCAGCTCTCGGCAGAACCTTTCTTTCAATTTCAATATCTTCCTCAATAATTTTCTGCATTTCTGCTTCAATTTCTGCTAATGATTCATCATTAATTGTTTTATCTAAATTAAAATCATAATAAAAACCGTCATCAATGGCGGGTCCAATTGCTACCTGAACATTATCATATAACCTTTTAACAGCTTGTGCCATTATGTGAGAAGCAGTGTGTCTAAGAATTTCTAATGCCTCATCACTATCAATTGTAATAATTGAAAGCTCAACATCTTCTTCGATCGGATAATTAGCGTCTACCTTTTTCCCGTCCACTACACCAGCAACTGCATCTCTACCTAAACCACTACCAATTGAATAAGCTACATCTTCAACTGTTGTTCCAGCATCATATTCCTTAACTGATCCATCTGGTAGTGTTACTTTTACTTTTTCCATTTAATTTCCTCCTCAAATTTTCACTAATCCTTTTTTTAATGTAATAATCTTATATAAACTAAAAAAATCCCTCATCTCAGATTAGAGACGACGGATTCGCGGTTCCACTCTAGTTAACAATAATTAAAAACTAATAAATTATTAAGCAGCTTAAATTATTATTCACTTAATAAGATAACGGTTTAACCGGACAGAAATACTTGCTTCTTTCTGTCAGCTCCAGGGTGGTTTTCAAATTAATGATCAGTTATGTGCTTTCAGCCGTCGGCACAATTCTCTTTTAACTGCCAAATAAATTTACTCTTCCCTATCAAAGCTTTTATGATCTTTATTTTTTATTATTATATTCCTAATTGCTATAAAAGTCAAATATTTTCTTTAAGATTTTTGACATAAAAAAAATTCAGAGCAGAAAACTACTCTGAAATATAATTTATAATTAAACTATATAACATCACTTCACAGTTCAACAATAATTAACCAAAAAGTGGTGCCGGGGGTCGGGCTCGAACCGACACGGGAATAAATTCCCACCGGATTTTAAGTCCGATGCGTCTGCCAATTCCGCCACCCCGGCTTGTTATTAAAATGGTGTTGGTAAGTGGATTCGAACCACTGGCCTCTACGATGTCAACGTAGCGCTCTGACCAACTGAGCTATACCAACTTAAAAAATTAAGTCAGCATCTTTCCAAAAGTTTTACTTTACAATTATTATTCTTTGATAATATCTGAAATTAAATAATAAAAGTTAAATATGTATAAAAGTGGTGCCGGAGGTCGGGCTCGAACCGACACGGGAATAAATTCCCACCGGATTTTAAGTCCGATGCGTCTGCCAATTCCGCCACCCCGGCCTATAAAATATTTAACTTAGAGCATTATGTATTATATCAGTGAAAACTTGATTTGTAAAGTAAAATTGGAGGCGGCAGACGGATTTGAACCGTCGAATAAAGGATTTGCAGTCCTAACTACCGTTTCCGCTTCGCTTTTTTCACTTGCGACATTTTGTATTATATCAACGGTTCATAGGGTTGTCAAGAGAAAAATTAAAAAATTTTTATAGTGTATATATACCCTTTCCGAAAGAAAATGGCACTTTCCCGGCACTTAGCTTGCCGGGAGTGCTTTTTTGATTAAGTTATACATAAAAAGAATTTTATTGATTAAATGTAATTATTTTAATCCTCCAAACTCTCTTCAACAATATGGATTTCTTCTTCAGTTAAATTGTATAATTTGTAAACCATCTGATCTATTTCATTATCAATTTTTTCAATTTCATTTTTTAAATCGATAATCTCCTGCTGCAAACTTTCCCATTCTTTAACAACTTTTTTTACTACATGTTCTTTATTATAATCAGGAATTTCAATTTGTAATGTTTTCTTTAGAATATTACCACTGAATTTATTATCAATTTCATCTAACTGTTCATCAGTTAAATTTTCAAGATAATATTTGATATATTGTTTCTTATATTTATCATTTTCTTCAAATTTCAATACTTCATATTTTCCGCTACTTGATTTATCAAGATAAATAGTAATAACATTAGTATTAATATTTACAGTAAAGTTTCTTATTTTACTTGCTCTACCAGAGTAAATTTCGTTTTTAAATTCTACATCATTTATTATAGAATTAAAACTTAAATTATTAAGCTTTGAAGTATATTTATCTATAAAATAATTTAAATTAGTTTTTCTCTGTTTTTTTAATTTGTTTTTATTATTTAATATTTTCTCCACCTTTAAATTTAATTTATCTTTGAGATTTTTATCTAAATTTCTGGGAATAGAAAATTCTAATATATATCTTGGTCTAAATCTATAATATCCACCTCTAACAACATTACTATGATTTTTTATAAAATAATGAAATAAGTTTGAATTTAATATTCCTAATAGTTGTTTGTATGTTATCCTATGTTCCTCATTTTCTATAATTTCTAAACTTCCTATCGTTCTTACATGCCAAACAAAATCTTTTTCATCTAAAGAAAAAGCAGGTTTAGATGCAATATCTGCCCATATTATTCGTTTTGTATCATATTTATTTAGATTTTTTGGATAAACATAACCATACCACTTCTCATTTTCCATTTTACCAGATTCTCTACCTTCAAGTTCTTTTTTATACGACTTTAAATACTCATAAATTTCAGGATATTTATTATCAATAGACGCTAAAGAAAATAAATTTCCATCTTGATTGTAAGGAACAATAACAATATATCTATTTTTATCAAAATAATATTTTTCTAGATTTTTCCCTTTTAAAACTTTATGAACTATATCACCTTCATATTTTAAAAACTTATCATAGTTTTCATTCTCATTATCTAAAATATATATACTATCTGCCCCAGTTTCTATTCCAGTAAATGTATTAACAAATTCTTTTAATTTAACACCATCAATTTTTTCTGAAATATTAACATGACTATCAGAAAACAACCATCCTGTTTCAGTTTTTATTATAAAGATGTTTTTTAAATCATATAGTGAAACTTTTTCTGGTTCTTCTTTATTTATTTTTAAATATTTGGCCTTTTCTTGTTTTTTCTTGTTTAAAAATAATAGACACGTATAAGTGGTAGCATCTGTAAAAACCTGAAAATCATCAAAATCAACATACTCAGCGATATTATATTCATCTTGTATTAATTCTCGTAGTTTTGTCCCTGTCTGTGTTGTAACAAATTTTGAAGGTAAGATATATCCTAAATAACCATCATCATTTATTAAACTCGCACCTTTTTCTAAAAATAACATATACAAATCAAAATTATAATAAGCACTTTTATAATTATCCTCATAATAGGTGATTAAGTCTGCAGAGTCTATATTTTGTCTTTTTACATATGGTGGATTCCCAATAACAATATCAAAACCGCCCTTTGACATTATATTTTTAAATTCACTTTTCCAATCAAATGCTTTATCTTGAGAAAATTCAGGATCTGAAATTAATGAATTACCACATTTAATGTTTTTATCTAGATTAGTTAATGGTTTTCTTTTATTAGCTGTTTTTAACCATAAAGATAATTTGGTGATTTCAACTGACTCTTCATTTAAATCAACACCAAAAATATTATTCTTTAAAATATTTCTCTGAATTGCATCTAAAGCAAAGATACTACTTTGTCCACCTTTAAGTAAATCTCGCTGTTTATTAAGCCATTGATGTTCTTTTAATAAATAATCAAAAGCTTGATTTAAAAACGCACCACTACCACAAGCCGGATCTAAGACTTTAATGTCTTTTAGTTCTTCTTCATATTTATTATAAAAATCTAAATGCTGATTTGTATATATTGTCTTCCAGTTTTTACTTCCAGCGTCCTCAATATCAGGTAATTCATAATATCCTAATTCTTCTTTAAGGTCTTCTAAATAACCGCCTATAGCATTTTCGACAATATAACTTGTTATGTATTGCGGTGTGTAAAAAATACCGTCTTTTTTCCTTTTAGATTTATTTTTATCAAACTCATCATCTTTGATATCTGATTTCAGTTTTTCTAAATCACTAATAGACTGCTCAAATATATGACCTAAAATATTAACATCTACATCACTATCAAAATCATAATCTGATATTTTATAAATAGTTTCAAAGAAATCATTTGCAATTACTAGACCATCTAAATCTTCATCATACTCAAATAATCCACCATTGTAGGCGTTGATATTGTGTGCAGCATTACCTTTATCTATAGAGCGGAAAACCCCTCTAATTTGGTCCCAGACAGCAGTATCGCTGGGTGAAAAAGAGTCCTTCCCTCTTTGAATGGCTTCATGCAATAGGTCATTAGGTAATAAACCTTTATCTTCGCAAAATCCGATAAAGATAATTCTATCTAAAAACTTTTGAGCTTTTTCTAATAACAATTCAGGATCTTTGTCATCATTATTTTCTTTTAAGTGTTCAAACAAATTAATCCTTACATTCTTATAAAGGTTATAAAATTTAACTGAAATGTCTTCTTCTTTTTTTAGAGTTTTTTCTGATAATTCTAATGTAATACTGTTTCCAGTTTCTGATAACAAATTATCCTTATTTAAAAGGTAATAAAACTTTTTGAAAGTTTCTATTTTATCGAGATCATCTAAAAGAAAAACCTCAAAATATTCTTTGCTGCGACCAACTTTATATAATCTTATTTCCATAAAATTAGACACTATAACCCATTTACACTTATCAAGTTTATTAGTATAGCTGAAAGCCTGATCAACAGGTGATTTATATGTAGTTCCCTGACGTTTCTGATCTTTATCTAAAGAAATTTGAGGTCCCTTTAATTCAATTACTGCTTCATGGCTACGAATTTCTTCATTATCTGTTCTTTCAAAAAAGCCAATAATTCCATCTGGATGTTTAGCATCAACATCAGTAGTAGCTTCAATATCTAAAGTCCAATTATCTTTTTGAGGTGTATTTTCATAACCTAAAATATCTTCAAAAATTGCTCTAAGAAAAGCTCCCTGTAGTCTTTTCTCGTTTAAACCTTTTATGCGGCCCAAATTTTTCTGCCATTCTTTTATTTTAATAATTTTATCGTCTAAATTATTAATTTCATAATTTTTTATTCTCTCATCTAAGATCTTTTTATTAAATAATCCTGGCACATTATCATCCTTTCCCTAAAAATATCATTAATATAATATTTCAATAGAAAAAGAGAAAGTCCTTTATTAATTTAGGTTATAAAAAAGACCAGCCCTTTTATTGGTTGGTCTAATAAAAACTTTCAATATTTAATTATCAAAAATAATAATATTTTTTATGAATTTAAATATTTGTCTTAGCAAAATGATTATTTCAGCTATTGTATATTTGACTTGTGGGGGGACACTACCCAATCCACAATTAATTAAAATAATAATTATTCTATAATTTTTATAAACAGAATCCTAAATGGACTTTTATATTTTCACCTATCAAACTTATCAATTATTTTATCTGCTTTATCACAGTTTTCTAGTTGTTTATTTAAAGCATTAATATAATGTTTTGCTTTTTCCATTATTTTTTCATTTGAACTATCAACGTAAAACATTATATCTTCTTCCATTTTTTTAATTCTCTTTCTCATTTGTTTATTTGACTCACGATGCTTTTTAGGTTTAAATTCTTGATTTAATCCAGCAATTATAAAATCATGACTTAATTTTTTGAAAGGAAATAACGCTGTTACTTTATCATCACTCAAAACAAAATCATTAAACTTTTCTTTAATACAAGAATCCTTAACAGTCTCAATATAATTACAAATCTCAGGATCTATTTCTACAAATGGTGTCCCTTTTTCTTTTTCATATGCCTCCTGATAACCTGTACCTAAAAATAACCCTTCTTCTTCATCCGATCTATTAGTATGATAAATGTTTCCTCTAAGAATATATCCTCTACACATTATTCCTTCATCTAATAATTTAAAAACAGATTCCCAGCAATAACTTAACAGATTAATTAGACCTGCTGGTGATGTCTCACTTGAAACTATAATACAATCGGAAACACGAGTAATCTTGAAATCTAAATCATCTTTTATATAAATGCTTTCAGGACAGGTAATAGGACCATTCTTTTTATATTTTTTCACATCTTTATCTGAACCGAGACATTTAATTATATTTTTTAACTCTTCTAAAGTTAGACCTTTACTATTTTCTACTAATTCAATCTTATGTTTAAAACCTAAAATATCAATAAAAGCAATAAATTTTTCTTTTATTTCATCATTCATTTTTTATCATCCCTAGATAATTTATTTACTCATCTTTCCAATACACTCTTTACAGACAGTTCTACCTTCAAATTCAACATTATCATCCATACTTCCGCAAAAAATACAGGCAGGCTCATATTTACTTAAAATAATTTCATCACCGTCAACAAAAATCTCCATCGGATCTTTTTTGTTAATATTCATTTTCTTACGCAGCTCAATTGGAATAACCATCCTACCCAGATCGTCAATTTTACGAACAATACCTGTTGATTTCATTAATAATCGTCTCCTTTTTTGTATTATTGTGAATATTTTACCATAAATTTTCTTTATATGCAAAAAGAAAAACCAGCTCTAAGGCTAGTTAGTTATATTTATAAAAAGTTTGTGTGTTTATCCTTTGTTCAGCAAATTGAAATTCATTATCCTTTCTATATTCATCTAATCTATTTTTTATGACTTGTAATTCATCTTCAGATAATGATGTACCATTAGCCATATGAGTTGTTTTTAATTTTTTATTTTTTTCTACAATATATAATGCATCCAACTTAACAAAAGACGGTTTAAAAAAAGGTGGATTATAGTCTTTTATAATTCTATTTTTAGTTGATCTCATCACCTTTAATTCTTTGCCTTTTAAAGATGAGATATTCAATAATTCCACTGATTTTTTTCTTGCTTCTACAATTAGAAAAGGTCTTGGATAATGAGATTCTCCCCCATCTGCAAACGGCAATTTGATAAAAAGTGCTTGTCCTTCTTTATAAGACATTTAATAAATCACTAAACCTTGAGAAGGATCTTCATAAACTGTATATGAATTATCTTCTCCTTCAAAATTACTAAGAATTTCATAGATTCTATCATTTAAAGAAATATTAGAAGGATCATAATAAAACTCTTTACCATTTACAATTTCACACTTATCATTATCATCAGAAGTCATTTTTTTAGCTTCTATTACTTGTTTTATCCCTGGCAAAGCATGTTTCTTCATTTCTTCTATCGGTATAATACTATCATTTTTAGAATGAAAACCATTAGATCTTGTTGAATTTTCTAAAGCTTCCTCCCAACAAGCATGAGTATGAGTAAATTCAGATAACTCTTTCGCAGTATATTCACCAAATAATTCAACCGTTAACTCTAATGTTTTTATTATTTTCTGATTTAAATCCATAAACATTGTTTTAGCTTCTTCAATAAAATTAAATGTATCATCCCTATATCTGATACGCACTGCTTCTACAACAGGACCTTTTTCAAAAGCCATTATAGGTTCTTCAAACAACTCTTTATCATATAAATACAAATGAACTAATTGAGCTAAATAAAGCAATTTCTGCAATTTCATATTTCCATCAAAATTATTGCGGGGATTATCATAATTATTTTTAATAAACCATTTTGCAACTTTAAAAACGTTAATAACTTTCATTAATTATCCCCTCCTTTTTTCATAACTTGTTAATACATTATACTACTTATATAATATATTTCAAGGGTTGAAGGATAATTCCTGCTTAAAAAGCACAAAAAATCGCATAATTTTATTAAATTTAATATTTTTTCAAAATTTTCAGATTTAAATAGACATAAAAAAACCTCCAGAGCTTTCGCCCCAGAGGTTAAATAATAATTTATTTATCTGTCTCCAACGGCTTCTGCAGTTCTTTACCGATACCTTCCAGCATCTTCCCTGCAATCGGCTCAATATCATGTCCTGGTATTTCTTTTTTAGCCTGGTCAGCTAAATATTTATAAAGCTGATCATCAAGTTCTGTTTCATCCATAATAAAATTAGCAGCCTCAAAACCTAAATTCTTAAGATCCATTTTGCCACCTCCTTTCTCAAAGAGGAACAATCCCCACTTAATAGCTTCATTAAGCAACAGTTCTTTCATATTATCTGGCCTGCCTAACTCTTTGTATTTCCAGATTAAAAACTTCCAGTACCCATTATCATTGATATATTCTTTATCCAACTCTTTTCCATAATCTTTTAAAATTTTATTAGCTGTAGCAATATTTTCATCCACCGAAGGCTGCTCAGGAGTCAGGTTGCTATTATCTCTACTGATTGATAACTTCATTTTCTTATCTCCACTATCATAATTAAGAACTTTCTTTGAGATAATCTTCAACACCTTCTGCAACTGCTTCCATAAGCAAGTAAAGGTATTCTCTTTCATTAAGAAGTTTTTCCTCTCTCAAATTAGTTATAAAACCCATTTCTACAAGAATTGCTGGCATATCTGTCTTACGCAACACCCAGATCTTCTCTTTTCCTTTAATACCTCTATCAGGAGTATCAGTAACAGCAATTAATCTCTTTTGAACTAAAGCAGCTAGTCTTTTACCTTTTCTACTTGTAAATCTCGTAGAACTATAATAGAGAGTCTCTATACCCGCTGCAGTTGAGTTAGAAGCTGCGTTAGCATGTAATGAAATTACTAAATCCACATCATATTCATTGGCCATATCAACACGATCATATAGATTTACGTAAACATCTTCAGTTCTGGCCATTAGAACTTCATGACCATTTTGTTCTAACATTGGCTGCAAAATTAATGCTGCAGCTAAATTAATATCACTCTCTTCAGAATAAATATCATCCTGATATATCCCATCATTTTCTTCTAATTCAATTGGATCAACTGCACCTGGATCACTTCCCCCATGTCCAGCAAACACTGCAATATTCATTATTTTAGCTCCTCTCCAAACTTTTTTTCCTTAGTCTGCAGCAATTTAGTTCTTAAAAAGTCAGGTATAGTTATCCCAAGCTCATCACAATTCTCCAAAATGGAGATAGCTTCTGTAGCTCCCGCCCATAAAAGAACAAAATCTCTCATCCCTGTCATACCAAGTTGAGTAACTAAATTACCTAATAAAATAACAATCACATAAGTCGATATTTTACCCCAACCTTTTCTAGACATCCAACTAGATAATTCTCCCTTTTTTCCAGCCTTTATAAGCCCTGTAATATAATCTGCAGCAATAAGTATTAAAAAGCTCTGCATAGAAACGTTCATATCGCCGAATAGCATTGTTATTACAGTTCCCCCAGATGCCAGAAAGCCTTTTGTAGTTGGATGCTCAATTAATCTTTGAATATAATGGTGTACTTCTGTTATAAATAATCTCCATTTATCCCTCAAATTTACCACCCCAAATTAAAAAAGCCACCCGTATATTAAAGGTGGCAATTATATAATATATTTAATTATTTATAGTCTTCCACTTATCGAATCTTTATCTGCTTTAATTTTAGAAACTAAATTCTCAAATTCTTTACCTAAGGTTAAAGTGTATTTCTTACCCTCTTGAGTAAATTCTTCTTTGACTTCAATTATTCTGATCATTGCTCTAAAAACATTTGGGTATTCAACAACTATAATATCACCTAAATTGAAGTCAACTCCATAATTATAAGGTCCGTACTGATTATACTCCACCTCAATAGATGCATCATTATTGATTGTAAGTTCTAATCTAGATTTCATAATACTCTCCCATTTATCAAACGGAAAATTATCTTCGAAATCCTTAAAACTAAATTCATTAGTCAGCATAGTAATTAAGAAATCTTTAACTTCTCTTTCAGTCCAATTCTCATAAGCTCCGGAAGGCTCACCAGTTAATAATCTAGCAACTAATTTCGCTATATCAAACGCCCAAGAATTTATATCATCAGCAGTTACTATATCGAGTTTATCTTGAATAATCTGTTCGATTTCTTTTCTGCTGTAATTGTTTACCAAGTCTTGCTCTGTGTAATCAGTTATCCCCACAGCTATTTTAATTATTTCAGCTAAAGTCATTGTTTCAAACTGCGGTATTTCAATATCCTTAAATTCTTCCCAAGTCCATTCTTTAAATTCTTCTAAGTTCCAATCTTCTAAGCCCATTTCTTCAAATGTTAACTTTGCCCTGTCGAATAACTCGTCTTCAAATTCTAAATCTCGAGCGTCGATAAATAGCTCTCCCATTCCTATACCGGTGAGTGGCTCGGTTTCATCGATACCGAGTTTTCTCTCTCCACCATAAAACCTAAAAGTAACTCTTTCACCAGTAGTGCTTAATTTAGTGTCTATTTCAATTCCAGCCCTAAATAAATATTCAGTTCGCTTTCCAAGTGGTATAATTTTATCATCCCAAGTTAAAGACATTTCTAAGGAAGATGAATAAACAACTGTATCTTCACCTACTGAAAAACTTTGTGCTGTTGAAGTTCTTAATCCTCTTTTAACATCCATAATTACATATTCACCATCTAAAAACCCAGTCTGACTATAACCAATTATTTCATCTCTATTACCATCTGTAATACCTAAATACTTAAATTCATTCTCTGAATCTATCGACCACTCATTTGGTAAATTTTCTAAATATATTTCTGTATCATTAGAATGGATATCTCTTGATATATGCACAGAAGTAGTTTCAGCACTTTTAACAGGAAGTCTAATAGGCATTGTATCTTGAGCTGCTAAATCCTCAAATGTTTGTGTATTTGGTACATATTCAAAAAAACCTTTTACACCACTATTCCAAAGCTCATCTTCATAAGGCCCGGGTCTTAACAGAGTGCCGGAAGCAAAAGCACCATTAGTAATTCTAGAAACCATATTAGTTCTAATAATCGGAAACCAGGGAGTTATTTCTGAGATATATTCAGTTTGTGAGTTTAAATTAATGAAAAAAGCTGTACTTAATTCTAAACTATTCAAACTAGAATGTGCGTTAAATAGCATATAAAGCATTCCGTCTCCACCAAAAAATGGGTAGCCTTCATTTACTTCCTCTTTTATATCCCAAACTTCTTCAAAATCCCAGCCAAGATAAATACTCTCATAATCAATTGGAAATATCATTTCCTCTGTGGTTTTACCTTCACCTTGAGTGTAATTTAACGAGTTTACTAGCTCTTGATTGTAGTAACAACTATTTACTACATAATAGCTATTATTTCCTACTAAGCTCCCCTTCATACCGGTTGTGTTAATACTGCTTGCTGAATAACAGTTTATTAAACTTGCACCATTGCTATTTCCTACTAAACCACCTAATACACTTGTACCTGTTAAATTGCTTCTTGAATAACAATTAATTATAGAGATATCGCCACTACCAACCAAACCCCCAATATTACTGCTTCCATTTATATCACATACAGAGGAAGATTTTTCTATTAAACCACTCGCTTCACCAGCTAAACCACCTACATTATTTTTAGCTTCAATTTCCCCTTCAAAATTACAGCTAATTATTGTAATGTCTTCCCCTGTTCCAACAAGACCTCCTACAAAGTCTTGTCCAACAATTTTTCCGGTAACAGTTATATTTTCTAAGGTTATACTCATATTACAACACCACCACTGTCATCAGTATCGGGTATTGATAGTGAAAGAATAGACCCGATAACATCGTTACCCAAGATATCTACATTCTCTATATTTAAATTACGAATATAACAATCATAACTTCCGCTTGCTGCGCCATTCATACCAAAAAGCCCGACACCATTGGAACTATATTGACTATGATTTTTAAAATTACTAATAGTGTGGCCATTCCCTTCTAGTGAAAATTGTGTTCCTGCCTCTTCTTCATAGTAATTAGTTATGGGCGGGAAATCTCCCTGCTCTGTATTAGCTACAATATTAGAGCCTCTTATAAATTTATTCTCTTCCGGAAAATATTCCGGTATCTGATAGTTACTTAGGTTTATATTACTCATTAGTTCAAAGTTACCGTCTTTACTAAATCTCATATTAAACAAATCATCAGAGTTTCTTATTTTATCACTTATTGGTTCAAGCTCAAAAGTAACCGCCTCTTCAATTGATTCTATTCTATTATTGATTGGTAAGTCGAAATTGAAATCAACTTCTTTTGGAACATACCCATAAGCACCAACAAGCTCATCAAGAAAAGGAGTCTGATTAACTCTTTCAATATCATAAAAGAATTTGTCAATACTATCAGAATAAGTGTCATTATACTGCTCAATCAAATCTAATTCTCTAGCAGTGTACATATCATTCTCAATAAAATATGGTAAATAAGCGTCTTCTAAAATTCCTTTCGAGCCTAGCTGTAATTCATACTTACCCGCTTCCACAGGAGTTAATTTATCAGTTTGAAGAATCAGCTCTTTACCGTCTTCAATATTAGTTTCTATTGGTAAAGTAAATGTAGTCGATTCTGTAATATAATAAAACTCGATTTCAATTTTTGCTGGGGTAGTGCCAAATATAGGTGCATAAAAGTTAGGCCCGAAACCCCCTGTTATAAATGCAACCTTATTAGGTCTTACCGGCACACCGTCCACAGTTTTTAGTATAAAGCTATCTTTTGGATAAAAGTGTTTTTCTTGTACACCCATACTCCACACTCTTTTTTCCCCGTCTAAATCATACCACCATTCAGCTGTGACACCAAAATTACGTTGTATAGTACTCTCATATTCCTCACCCTCATTCAAAGTTATATGATAAGAGCCTTCCTCAAGATTAATATGCTTTGCACCTAAGAAAGCTACAACATGCCCTTGTAAATCGAAAACCTTCGTATTTGTTTCCTCTGTGTCTTTAATATTAAAAGAGAGAGTTTTTTGAAAATGTCTTATTTCTAAACCCATTACTACACCTCATTTCTTGAAACTGTTCTAATCATTCTGTCTGCACCTTCACCTTGACCTGCCACAACAACTTTATTTTCCTGTGAGCTTTTATTTTCCTCAAACTGTATCATTTTTACACTGTCAAAATTTGGACTTAACCTTACACCTTTTCTAATTTTAGCTGTCAAGACTTTAAAAATGACCTCTTTAGTTTCTAAATCAATTTCTAATTCCCAACCAAGTCCTGTGGTCTTAGAAATTTCATATAGTATTTCTGAAATTTTTTGGAATCTTGCTCTATAATTAATAGTTGCACCTTTTTCTCTGTCAGTTTCATTTATAAGATTATCTACTTTTCGGTCAACCTCTGTTGGATTTATAACATTTACATCAACATAATGTTTCATAGCACTTTCAGCTGGCCCAGAGAAACTATCATAACCACTATCAGTATTTACCTTATTGAAAGCGATTCTATTTTCAAATATTTCTCCAAGCCCTTTTCCGGAAACTGTTATTAATTCGCTGTCATTTTCTTTTTTAAGATTTCTTTTAGCAATCCTACCAGCTGTAACTTTATCACCCTTTTTCACAGCAATATAATTTTCAAGTTGCAAATATTTAGAGGAAGGTAGTTTTTTAGAAATTGTTAATTGAAAATCATCAACACTACGCCATTTTCTATTCCACACAAAATCTTGATATTCTTCCAAAATAGCAAGTAAATCAAAATCTGGTGTGAGAATGTATATTACAGTATTATTAGTAATAGACTTTACAAATAAACTGAATTCTGAAACTGTTTCAAATTTGAAAGCCTCTAATAACTCTTTTAATTTTACCGACTGTATCTCTAAATTAGAAGTTGCCAAATATTTAATTGATTCGAAAGTACTGCTAATCAATAAACTAAAATTAGAGTTAATACTGTTTTCTAAACTATAAGCCAAGCTAGTACTAACTTCATAGTTTGTAACTGCTTCAAAACTCATTTCTAAAACAGGTATCTCTGTTAACTCATATTTAATAGTTAAACTGTTTTGATAAGTGTCAGCCGCAACTTTGTTGTAATTTAGTGTTAGTTTATTTAGATATTTAGCTCCAGTATAAATTAAGTTTAAACCATTATCAGAGAGATTATATTTAATAGACAAAGGAACAGCTAATTTATTTTCATAATTCAATTTTAATGAGTACATTTCTGAATTAAGATAATTAATACCAAGTTTATTATCCTGTATTTCATAATTAGCTTTTAAGATATTAGTACCCTTGCCATTATAAACCAAGTCTAGATTATTGATAAACCCATTAAAATAATTTAGATTGACTGAATTATCAACTTTAGAAAAAAGTAAGCTCACAGTTCCTACAAACTTATTTGAATAATTAATATCTAAGAAATTGTGAGCTTGTGTATATTTCAAATCTAAATCATTCACAGGAGGATTGTAATATTTAATTTGCATTTCTTATTCCTCCTCCTATTTTTTAAGTCGCTAAATTACCAACAACAAGTAATTCTAGTGAAGCACTGCCCACAGTCTGTACTTCATCAGTAGAGAGTTTCAAATAAATTGTAACTGTGTCTTCATTTGTAAACGGAATTGTAATCTGCTCTAAACTCTCAAATGGATCTTCAGTTGCTGACATTAAGCAATTAACGTTGTTTTGAGTAGTACCTAAAGTAACACTTTCAAATGTATCTGTTGTAATATTTGTAGCAATTTTCACTGGGTAAATATCTGTGTCTTTGATTGGTGAAAGCTGTCCTACATCAAGCTCTGTAATTAGAGTATCCGTTTCATCAAAGAAATATATATTTTCCTCTGTTGGAAATGTTAAGCTAGGCTCAGATGCTGTAATAATACCCTCATAAACTTTGACATCAGAAATTTGCTCATCTTGTGTTTGATAACCAGTTATTTCTAATATCAGAAATACCTCGCTATTATTAGAAACTACAAATTTTGGAATATTAGTAACAGTTGTAATTACAGTATTTAAGTCTTGTATTTCAACAATATCAGTAGCATTTTTATTAGCTATAACTGTATCTTTGTCCAATATAGCTGTATTTATTACTTGTCCATCGGTGTTATAAGCAGTTTCTGTAATTGTAGTGCTATTCAACATAGTTTCAGAAGCTATATTAAAATCTATGATTTCTGAATATTTATCTTGACCTCCACCAGACTCATCAAAACCATATAACAATAATTTAGCAATTTTATCTCCAGTAGCAGAATCTTTATATAGTTTTATTTGTTTAAATGTACTCATATTAGTAATAACACTGCTAATTAGGTCAGCATTCTGTATTTCAATTTGAGCAGGAATTGCTTCATTCTCAACTATCAATTGCAAAAAATAAGTGGTGGTACTATTATTATAACCAGGATAAATTAAAGTTGTTTTAGATACAGTTTCATCATATAACAAATCAAAATCTTCTATCATAGGTACATCTATACTAGTATAACTAACGTTATTAACGATACTAAAGTTAGAAGGATTTAACAACATTATATCAGAGTTATCTTGAGAAGCGTATGAAACACCAATTCTAAAATCTGGGTTGTTAAAATCTAAACCATTATCTTTTATTTTTAATGGTATTTTACCAGCAGCTACACCAAATGTATCTGTAACAACATTTGTTGCTTCTGTTATCATATTTGACAACTCCATAAAATGAATGTTTCCAGTGGAATCACCTATAATAACTTTTTCGTTTCCTTCACTACCAGCAATAGTTATACTTAATCCGGTTATTGAAGGTAAAGTTGTGTTAACTTCTAGAGCATCTGTTTCTAAATTATATATATAATAATTGGTAGCTCCCATCATATCTCCACCATGCAAAGCAACTACATATTTCCCACTATTTGAAATTGCTACAGAAACAGGCATTGGTAATGAGTTTAAATCTTTTTTTAAGTCTCCTAAAGCCATTTTTATCACACTCCTAAATATCTGTTGTAAAACTTTATTTTAAAATCTGTTTCTTCTGTCGTGTATGCACCCTCACAAAATAGACTATTAGTACCCTTCTCTAAATAAAATAATTCAGAATCTAAATCAAGAATACTCATTGCCCTGCGATTCTGTCCGTCTTCATTGATAAAAGAAATATTTTTATTGCCAAATTCTGTATTTACAATTACCTTTTCACCGGCTAGCAGTTCTCTATTTATTATAATGACTTTCCCAGAGGTTAAATTATATATTTTTGGATTCTTGACCGGCCCAGTAATCTCAATTTCACAATGGGTTTTGGTGTCGCCATTATTTAATAAAGCAACCTCTGAATCTAAAAGTAAGTCAATTTCAGTAATTTCAAAATCATACCAACGAGGGTCTTCTGCTAGAAAACTCACCTGTACTTCTTGGAAAGTGTTGCTTTGAGCATCTCCGGAAGGCATTTGTAAATTGTCTAATTCAGCGTTAATTTGAAAAACTGTGCCGTCATTTTGTTGCCACACAATCTTTCCTTGACCTAACATTGGATTTAATTTAGAAATTACTTCCCGTCTTAGATTAAATAAATTCTGCCTGTTCTGACGCACCATTCTAAATTGCAAATCAATTACTCGAGAAGAAAAAATCCTATTAATTATAGTTGTACCTATTTGTTCCGGTGCTTTATTCTCTTTCAAAGAGTGAGAGGTGTTCGCAAATCCAGCCCAGTCGTTCAGTATAAACTTATTATTTTCCGGGAGTGTTAGAACACCTCCCTCTGAATTTATAAAGCTAATTAACATAATTTCACCTACTTTAACTAATACTGAATTTACAACTTCCTTGAGTTACAATTTGTGCTTCTCCCGCTAAAGGTGTTTTAGCTGACGTAAATTCATATAAGCCAATCACAATTCCGGAAGTCCCAGTCTGTGAATCAGTTAAGAAAGCATATACAATTCCAGTATCCTCGTCTTCTGCCCACGGCCCGAACTCAATTTGAGCATTATTTTCAATTTGAAAAGCATCATTACTTTCTACTGGAGCAGTAAATATCACTTCTTTTCTTTCATAACCAGCGTCGTCAACCTCTGTTAAATCTGAAAGCTGTACTGTTTCATTAAGACTTCCTCTAGCATTAGTTGCAAGTCCTAAATATATATTTGCTGGTAAGGAGCCGGTATTTCTAAATAAGGCATTTAAAACTAGTTTTTCTCCGTCATTTGTTAAACTTGCCATTTAAAATCACCCTTTCAATTTATATTGTGCACCAAGTTTTCTTAACATCTGTTCCATTTGTCTTCTTCTTTCTGATTCTGTATCTGTATTTCCGCCACCTAAATTAACAGTTGGCCTAAAGTCGTTGTGAATATTGCTAGAATTGTTTGTAGTTCCAACAGCTTTTTCAGCTAACGGATTTACTTGCATACTTTCCACATTTATTTTAGAAGTCATTAGGTCTTTAACCTGTGTTATTTTATCAGCAATATCCCTTTCTTTACCTTCAATTCCCTGTTCCATACCTTCACCTATATTTTTTCCTATTCCAGCAAAAACTTTCGAAGGAGAATTAATTCCTAATGCTTTTTTAGCAGCATCTGTAAGTCCCGAAGCAACATTTTTCACAGAATTTACAACTTTGCTCATTGCTGCACTAATACCGTCAGCTAAACTGGTGATTATATTCCTACCCACAGAATATAAGCTCTGGTTTGAAAGGTAGTCATAAACATCAGTCCAAAAATCTTTAATTCCACCGACAATCTCGCCAATTTTTCCCGGTATCCAGTCAACTACATTATTAAACATTTCTTTCATATCGCCTGCGATACCTTTGAAAGCGTCAGAAGTAAATGTAATCACATTACCCCAAATTGTACTTATTTCACTTGGGATTTTCTGAAACGCTCCTAAAAAATCAGTTACAAAGTCTGTAAACATCCTAACAGCAGATTGCCAAATAGCAGAATTTGTAATCGCATTTGTGATTGTTTCCCAAGCATTTACAACACCATCTTTCATAGCAACAAAACTGTCTATAATAGCAATTTTCATATCAGCATAAAGATTTATTACTGTTTGTATAAATTCAGAATTACCAATAAAGTCCATAATAGACTGCCAGATATTTATTATAAAATCTTTAATTTTACCCCAAATATCTTTAGTGTAACTAAGAATCTCATCCCAGTATTTAATAATTATACCTGTCGGTGTCCAGTTCAAAAATAAAGTCCAGATTACGTCAAGTATATCACTCAACACATTTTTTATCCCTGTCCAAATAGTTTTGGTGGAAGTTCGAATTGCCTTCCAAGCATTACTAAACACAGTTACAATTTTATTCATTAAACCACTCATAGTATTTCTTAAACCTTTTAAAGCATTTGTGATTATTCTTGTGATGTCATTCCAAATTTGAGGAAAGTATTCCGGAATTTTAAGCCAAGTTCCTATGAATACATCAACCAAATACTTTACAAAATCTATTATTTCTTCGTGCCATTTAGTGAAAATTGCAATTACCCCAACAACTGCAGCAACAATTGCCACTAATGGTCCAGCACTTAAGGCCATAATTGCTGAACCTACTGCAGTAATTGTAGGGATTAAGGGAGCTATTGCAGTCATTATAGAACCAACAACTACTAAAACTGGTCCTATTGCAGCAGCAAGCATTCCAAAAACTCCAATAACAGCCTGTACTGATTCTGGTAAATTACCAAACCATGCTGCTACTTTTCGGATTCCTCCAACTAATGCTTGTAAAATTGGAAGTAGGACAGTTGAAATTGCAGGCTCCAACATATCATAAATTGACAATGCTGCGTCAATAATCCCATCTTTTAATAAGCCTAATTGTTTTTTCATTGATTTCATCTGTTTTTTAGCTATTTCTTCTGTAGCTCCACCAGCATTTTCTAGTTCAGTCTGATATTTTCTAATTTGATCAGAGGTACCCATTAAAAGATTAATTGTTTTTTGAGTTTCAGCATTAAAACCTAATTTTTTAAGCAACGCAGTTTGCTCCGCAGTGGATAGTCCCTCCATTCTGCCTTCTAACATTTCAACAATATCAGCCATATTTTTCATATTACCTTCAGAGTCATAGATACTCATATTCAATTCGTTCCACTTATCTGCATTTTTATTTTGAGCATCTTGTAAATATGTTAAAGTCCTGGCCAGTGTGTTTCCTGCTTCAGAACCTTTACGGCCCTGATCAGCAAATACTGATAGTACTGCAACTCCTTCTTCAATTGATTTATTTGTAGCTTTCAAAGAAGCAGCTGCTTCATTAGTTAATGCTTCCGAAAATTGCTGAGTACTTGCATTTGCCATGTTTTGTGCCTGTGTTAATACATCAGATACTCGCTGCATATTCTCCATATGCTCTGCAGTATCTTCTGCAGCAAGTCCCAATGCACTTTGAGCGTCAGTTAAAAGATCAGTGGCAGTGGCCATATCAAAATTACCAGCTGTCGCAAATTGTGCTACCTTAGGTAATGCCTCCATGGCTTCAGCTGCATCCATTCCAGCAGATGCCAGGTAATAATACGAATCCGCAGCCTCTTTTGCTGATTTATCAGTGGATAAAGCGACCTGTCTGGCTGTTTCTTCCATCTGGGTTCTCATTTCATTAGAAACATCCCCCATAATAGAAAGAGATTGAGTCATAGAATTTTCAAACTCAATCCCAAATTTACCAGCTGCAGCTCCTATAGCTACAAGTGGTGCTGTTATATTTTTTGTCATTGTAGAGCCAACTGATTTTAGTTTAGTTCCTGTTTTAGATACTGATTTAGCAAAACCAGATAATTCATTTTTAGCTGTTTTAATACCAGCTTTAAAATCTTTAACTCCTGCAGTAAAATTAGTTACTATTGCACCTGCATTATAGGCCATAAGCTCACCTCCTGATCTTTAAATTAGGATTATGATTTTTTAGTTCTGTATCTGAACCAACTCCTACACTGTTCAGATTATTATTTTCTTTAATTTTTTTATTATTATCTTTTGTTAAAAATTCATCTGAAGAGTTTTGAGCTCTACTTGCCCTGAGCATCTTATACCTCAAATTAATTTCGTCTATTTCTCTATTTTGTATCTGCCTAAAAATCTCAACTATTTGTTTTTTGGTATATCTCCAAATCACTTCCTCAGGAGGCATTGAATAAGTACTGGCAATCTTCTCTATTACTTCGAACTCTGTAATTTGCCTGTTATCTTCTGAATTACCGCCTTCTTCCGAAGAACTTTTGTAAAATTTTCTATGATCGACTCAATATCATTTACTTCTAAAATGACACTAAAGAGCTTTATTTCCTGAGGCAGCAATAGATTATTGTTTACCCACTCTTCATTTTTATCCAATGCTGCAGCGTATAGTTTCAATAAAGCCTGATCACTAATAATAGTAATTAATTCATCTATATGTTCCTCGGCATTTTCTAAGACTTCTTGATCTAAATTTAAAACTAATTCTGCAAAAACATTTATCAGTTTTCCATATTTAGCTCTAACAAGTGGGCCAACTTCAAATTTTTCTTTACCAACATAAACCTCTTTAGTTTCGGGCATTAAAACTTCATCAACTTTAGTACTCAAAATTATCTCCTCCTATAATAAAAAGCAGGGTTTCCCCTGCTTTAATCAGTCTTATTATGCTACTGTGGTAAAACTGGTCCGATAATTATCGCCCATTGCATTTCCAGCCATATCCCTTACCTCACCAGATACAAAAGCTAGATATAATGTGTCATTTTCTAAACTAGATTCCGGAGTGAATGTAACTGTAAAATCATTAGGATTATAGGCTAATTCACCTTCAATTTCAGTTCCAGATGTATTAACAATATTAAAATTACCAGTAGTAATATCCCTTTGTTGAATAGCTTCAGAAAATGTCCATTCAACTTCTATATCTACAGCGACATCAGTATCACTGTCAACAGGAAGTATAGAATCAACAGCGGGTGGAATGGTATCATCATAAACATCAACCCTTTTACCGTATCTATATTTTTCTGGTTTTGTTGTGTCTTCTATAACCAACATTGTCACTTCATAAACTGCATTATCATCTTTAGTCTGTTCAACCTCTGATGCTGAAATAGGAAACGTCTTCCAGAACTCATAATTTGCAGTTCCTCCACCAGGTGCCGGGCCATCAATAAATAATTTCTTATATTCAATTTTTGAAGAAGCACCAAAATATAATGTATTATTCTCAACATCAAGCGCTTCATCAGGTAATCCCCAGGCTAACTTCATATTTTCTAAAGTATTTTCTTTCATAGTAAAAGTTATTTCCATTCGATCACCGATTTTTGCCAGACCAATAACACCTAAATACTGATCAGCATCATCAAATTCTTTAAATTCTAGTTCATTACTATAACTAACTCCGCCCTGAGTGATACCAACATCTCTAGCATCTTCTTTATTACAGCCATAAGGGCCTTCGTAAATATCAGATGGTCCAACCGTAAAGTTACCAGGATTTCTTACAGCTTTAGTAACTGTCATTTAAATCACCTCTCTTTAATTATTCTTTTATCCAAATATTATAATTCGAACTGAATAAATGGTTTCCGTTTTCGTCTCTTCCAATATGGCCCGGTTCATTTTGGGCTTCTAGTTTAATCACCCAGGTATCACCAAGCCAGAATTGATATAATTCTTTTAAAACTTTTTGTACTTCTCCAGCTTTACCTATTCCCAGAGGATAACTTTTATTTCTAGTTATTACCTGAAATGTTCTATCTGCTGTACTGTCTTTTCTCGGAGGCCTACCAGGTGTATCGTAAAAAGTAATGCAGTCAATCGGCTTAGATGGCCTCTGACCGATAAAGATATCTTCACTAAAAGTTCCGACATCATGAGCTTCCACAAAATCAACAACTTTTTTTAATAAAATACTCAACTGACACCACCTTCTTTATCTAAAGCAGCTTCTATTGCTGCAGCCAGGCCTTTAATATATTCAGGAGATTTCTCTTTAAGAGAATTCTCTAAATATTTAGCTTCACCATCTATATGATTTAAATCCTGTTCTTCATGCTGATAAGTAGCATAAGGAGTATTAAAGGCTACCTCTCCCATTAATTCATCAACAAATTGCTGCAGTGATATGTTACCTGCTTTAAAATCTCTAACTACCTCTGCTGCATTAGAGCCAGAACTCTCGGTATGAGCTACCTGATCATCATTTAACTTTGCAATACCAGACCCTCTTAAATATCCAGTGTCTTTTGGTGCTCTTCTCATTGCTTCACCTAATAAGTCCATAATAATTCCGGCCATTTCATCTGCAGCAGCTTTTAAAGCAATATCTTCCGCTTTATCTAAGGCCTTCTGAACTCGCTTAATATCCTCTTCCATTTTTTCAATATCTAATTCAAATAAAGGCTCATTTTTCATTTCAAATTCACCCTCAAATATTGATCAGCAACTATACCTGGTACATGGCCAGAATTAATCACAGTATTTTTTTCTCCATTAAATACTATTTCACTTTCTGGCGGCAGCTTCTCAAATTCAGGTGGAAGCCAGACCTCTATTGAAGAAACAACCTCATTCCCTTTATCATTTCTAACCAGTTTTGTTCTTTCGATTTTTCTACATTCAATATTTTCAGCTATATCTTCAAGTTCAGGCTCTCCATATCCATCACTACCAACTTTTTTGCTTATTTTCTCTGCAATAGCATTAAAATAACTTCTTATCATATAAGATTACCAACCTGGTATTTATATTTCTTTACCAGCTGCTGTACTGTTGGAGCATAAGCAATACCATTTAATATATAAGCCTCACTAACGGATTGAGAAATATTAATACTCTGAACACCCTGAGCCTGCAGATTAAGCCTTTTTCTATCTTCAGGACCTAGATTAAGTAAGAATATTGCCTGCTCAAATACGGCACGACTATAGTCCTCTCGTGACATTCTAGAGCTAAAACTTAAGCTGTCAACCTCTCTTTGAGCGTGAGCTAAAGCTGCCTTCTTCTTTTCAGCATTTGAGTCATCCCATTCGGAAGTCCATAGTCTTCTTGAAAAATAAGCATCTGCTCCAGCTATTGTAGGCATTTTTATCACTCTCTTCTCAGTTCTTCTAAACGATCAGTTAAATACTCAATAGTAGTCTTTCTGTCCTTATTTTTCTTTTCTTCCTGAAGCCAGTCTTCTAACTGTTTAATATCTTTGCAATTATCAATAACTTCATCTGCTTCATCAACAGTTAGCTCAGTCATTTTGATAACTGGTTCTTTCTTTTTCTCTTCAACTTCTTTCAGAATATTAACCCTACCCTGTTCTGCTTTCTTGTGGCCCCAATTATCATCACAGGTAAACACATCACCTTCTAAATAAATCTTTCTTCCCGGGCCAGCTGGATAACCAACCTTCCAATTAGCTTTCACTTTTAACATAATTTTCACCACCTTAAAATAAGAAAGAGCACCAATTAAGGTGCTCACATTATTTATTCAGATAATACATCCATATAGAAAATATATTCAGGATTATATACTGCTGGCCACATTTCAGTCTTCATAAAGTGCCAGTACTTTTTAGGGTCATTTTCCTCATATATAGTAGTAAAGATACCTGGCTGGAAATCATTTTCTGCTACAGGACCCATGACTAAGCGACCAATATCTTTTATAGCCTGATTGGTTGATTCTTTAACTAAAATAACTCGTCCTTTCGGTACAAAATATTCAGTAACAGTGGGTCTTCCTTTTTCATCTTCAAGTTTTGCATACTCATCATAAGTAATAATTTCTGGATAATCTAAACTGACAAGATAATCATTAACTACACTTAAAGAAATACGAGTAGCATTATCCGAAAATTCACTTGCTACTTCAGCAGATCCAGTTAACTTTCTTAGTTCAGATCTCCTCATTACAATATTAGATGGCATTTCTTTATTTGTATCATGATAAGTCTCACATGCCGCTATTAAATCACTTAGTGGCTCAGGGGATGCTCCATTCCATGGATCTCCTTCTAGAGCAGAACTATCAATTTTATGGCGATCAGGCACTCCAAAATCAACAGCAAGACGCTCGTTCTCTTTTTTATCATTAAAAGTAATGCCGCCTTTACCCATAACCTGCCATCTAAACCATTCACATCTTGCCTGAGCAGAACGTACATTACGAGCAGATTCATCTAAAACCTGGCGCAAGTTTCTTTTTAACTCATTGTCATTACGAGGATTAAAAATCTTATTTAAAATAGACTTATTAACCTCAAACTTTTGGCCAAATGGAGCTACAGAACCTGCAACCTTTTTAATAGCTGGTCCACCAACTATAGGCGCCTCTGCATCTCCTCTGGACATCAACTTTGCCATAGCTGTAGTGTTATCAAAAATATGATAAACCCAGTCATAATCAAACTCATTTTGAACAGGCAAATAAGAAGAACCAATATACTTATCTGGCTCATCAATTTCCTGCAAAAATCCTAAATAATCTATCCCAAATTCATTTTCAATTGTTTCAATTAATTTTTCTCTAGGCATTAAATCTCACTCCCTATCTTTTTATTTTAAAATCCTATTAAAACGAGATCATTATTAAATCAGCAGCAACCTGTTCATCATAATTGGGCATTCTCGAACCATAGACGGCTCCATGTACAATACCCCCAACCAAGGCATCTTCTTCAGACACATCTACTAATTCAGTACAAATAAATTCTGATTTAGCAGATCCATCATTTTTTTGAATTACAACATCCTCAGCATGACCAGTTAAAATACTATCTGCAGTTAATTGACCAGCTGCTGCATCAATTGCTGTTATAACAGCTGTTTCTTCATTACTGCCACCAGGATCACAGATAATCTCATCACCAATCTGCCAGTTATGCCAGTCCTCATCATTTAGTTTTTTTAAAGGAATTGTATTTTCAGTTGCATTAGCTCCACCAGCTGCCACTTTATCTCTCGTAACAGGTGCATATTTGCCTGAGTTATTAAGTTTACCCATTGCAGCTCCTGGTGGCACATAATCACCATTAACAGCTTCTTTACTAATAACTCTTACTCCATCAATATAGCGTGCATGTCTAGACCTCAAAATTGTTACAAATTCATATTCTTCACTGATACTAGGTTTTAAAGCCATTATTATTCACTCTCCTTCTTAGATTTGTATCCTAATTCCATGGCCAAACTTTCAGTATTCTTTTTCTTATCTTTTGGGCCACTCCCACCGGGATTGCCACCGCCTCCGATGTCTTTGCCATCTTCTTTCTCTTCACCAAAGATATCTGGCTTTTCTTCTTTCATTTCATTAATTAAAGCAGATGGTCCAAGTTTTTCCCCATCTTCAGTTAAAATATTACCCTCTTTATCAGTAGCAACTACTTTACCGTCATCGTCAGTTATTAATCTATCTTTAAGTCCTTTCTTCTCTACCAGAAACTCAAAGTATTCTTGATCCTTAACACCTGCATCTTTAGCCGACAGCTGAAGTTCATAATCTATTTTTTGAGATGTCTTATATTTTTCGAGCTCCTCTTCAGCTTCTTTCTTAGCTTTTTTATATTCTTCGACTTTTTCAGGTGGGATCATATCTTCCATTTTTTCTTCCAGACCTTTAATCTCTCTTTCGTGCAGTTTTTCTTCCCGGGCCAACCTCTTTTTAACAATTTCATCAACGTCATCCTGGGTAAATAGATCATCTTCATCAGGCAGATTACTATTCCAGATGTTTTTTATTTCCTTTTTGAGATCATCTGTAATCTCAACATCATTCTCTTCTAAAAATTTAATTAGTTCATCCATTTTTAAACAGCTCCTTCTATAATTCCTATTTTAGGTCTGTCGACCTCCGTTTAAGCTCGTCAGCTATATACCAGGAGCTTTTAATGTCTTCCCCAGTCTGGACATAAAAAAAGCACCCCAGCAATGGAGTGCAGTAAAAATATTAAATTTAGGCATAAAAAAAAGACACCCTCTCAGGTGTTTAATTATTTTAGTTTAGTTGTAAACTTTCTTAGCAGCCAGTTAATTCCTTCTAAAGCCATAACAATCGGCTGCACATAAATTCTATGATACCACGGCAGGTCCTGATAAGGTGTATCCCAGATGGACATTATTCTTCAACTCCCGGCGGTGCTTCTCCATACACTTTTTTATATCTCTCAATATAGTCTTTTTTATTCTCTTCTTCAGATTTATTATAATCTGGTTTATCATCAACTAAATCTAATCCGATTGGTTTTTTATTATTATCATCAGACATATATTATTCCCCCTCAGGAAGAATTCTTCTATAAACCCATCCCAACTCATCTGCTAAACTAGTCATAAGCTCATGACTATGCTCTTGCCAGGCCTCTTGACTCGATAATTCACCATTTAATACTTTATCTCTAAATTTTTCATGATGTCTATATTTATGCTGGCTGTATAAGCGATTAACCTTACTATCAGAATTAACTTTTTTGCCATCACTCATCATACAAGAATATTTTCTACCATTATGACCTTCTATTGTCATACTGTAAATTGAGTCAAAGTTATTTAGCACTTTTAAATCATCTGAAGAAAATGAAGAACTTCCCGGATGATTATGTACCATAATTATACTATTTTTAGATGAGTTTTTCAATTTATCTACCAGTTCTGGAGTAAACTCAACTGAACTCTTACCTCCTGATAAATCTTTAAAGGCTGGCAAACCATCAGATTTATTAATTAAAGAAAGGTGCTCAGTTCCTGTTTCTTTTCCTCTTTCTAAAACCTTAAGATGTGTTTTTTCTAGTTTTTCGATTACATCATCATTAAGTTCTGGATGTAACTTTTTATATTCTTTGCTATATCCGGATGCTCCATTATTATCAGGACTTATATTCTCTTTTACTTTCTTCTGATATTTTTCAATCCAGGGAGTCATCACATGGGCGCAATTAGGATGAAATGGTGGCCTTGCATCAAGTTTTGGATAATCAGGATGATCACCTGATAAAGAATAAACATTTGATTCGTATATATTACAAATATCCATACCATCAATATCTACATGCTCACTTATTTGCACTAAATCAAAGCCATAATCATTCATTCTATTTTCAATACCCTGAGTCTGCAGCTCTCTAGTCCTCGTACGGGCAAACATTCTTATATATCTGTCCGGCTCCCACTTGCGGCCAATACTATCAATTAATTTTAAGCCACTGTTTCTGATTTCCTGATACAATCTGCTGCCTATTTCTTTCCCTGTAGTTGTACCACCTCTAATACCTGGCCTTTTGATAAGATTAATGCCTCTGACATCATTAATGCCACTCCTAACAACACCATCAAATCTTTTGCGCCAGGAGTCATTAATCATCCTGACATCTCTAAGCATTTCAGCAGTAACTTTTTCTGTGATTTCTTTTATCTTTTCTCTGTCTTTAGGAATTAGATCAAAGATTTGTATGACTTCACCCTTATCGTCAACATACTTACTTTGTTTTTTAATAAAGTTATTTGCTAACTCTCTACCAGATAAATTGCTTTTAGGTGCAGCAATACGGGCAAAGTTTTCAGCACTTTTAGCCAGTTCAGTTAAATCTTGAGCAGCCCTTTTTCTCAACCTGTTCAACTGGGCCAGCATATCTTTTTTATTACCCATCTGCTTTAACTTTAAAGCCTCTCTGTCAATAGAATCAGTAATTTTCTTATATTTATCAAGTATCTGTAGTATTTCTTCTTTGGCCGGATTAGTTTCTATTCCATTAATAATATTAGATAACTCATCATACATATCTGCCATTTATCTCACAACCTTAAATAGTGTATGGTGAAGTTGACTGCTGTTCTTCTATTTCTGACTCAATCCGAGCTATTTCTTTTTTAATTCTATCTTCAGACCAGTCAGGATTGTTTTTTCTAACCTTTTCATTAATGCTAATTGCTTTTGCTCTATCAAGTATTTCAGTCTCTTCTGCTTCTTCTTTAGAATCATCAGGTATGCCATCTCTCCAGGTAGCTGATGGCCTTTCTGCTTCATATTTCTTCTTATTATGATAGATATCCATCAATTGTGCTTTATATAAAATATCCTTAATACCATCATCATAATATCGTTTCTTCCTTGCAATCTTAGAAAGCAATCTCATCAATCTATATTTTAAGGCTCTACCAGAGTCAGCAACATTACTCTCACTTAAACCAAAAGCATCAGGTGAAGTTTCAGTAACTAAAAACATCATTTTAAGAATATAATCTATCTGTTTAAATGCCATCTCAAGTTTCGCTTCCCAAGTTATATAGCCTGGTTCAGCTCCGTCTTTTTCATAAGGGAAATACTTGCTGCCAGATACATCAACCCGACCATCTTCATCTAAAGCTTCTGCTGGCCCTTTCATTTTTGGATCTGCATGCTTATCTAGAACTCTAGAAATCTGACTTATTCTATTATTAGCTTCATCCTGCAGGCTCTTAATATCTAAATAGTCACTATAACCCCAGAAAACTTCATCATCACGCCAGTTGGGTATATGAGTTATTATAAAGTCATCTACTCCTGTTTGCTGCATTTTATCAAGCTCAGGGTATAAAGTATCAAGTGAGACCTCTTCCTGAACTGTATACCCACTAATTTTATATAAAAAGTTAAAAATTTTGCCTGGCTCATGGACTTCCAGCTTTAAAAACCTGGTGTCTTCTATATCATCGCCATTCATATCCTTCATAAAATCCCAACCAATGATCTGTCTATTGATTTGTCTAATATTATCGTCTGCCTGCTCAACAAAGAAATAATTAGGATTTTGAGATTCAATGATTATGCTGCGTTCATCAGAAAACTTATTTTTTCTTGCATATCTAACTTTATAGCAGGAGTCGCCTCGGTAAGAATTACCTAAAGCTGACTCATAAAGACCTGTGTATAATTTATTTTGAGTAATTAGCTCCTGCAGCTTAGAATCTGTTTTTTCATCTTTAACTTTAAATTTAGGTTGTTCACCAAAAAGCATATCTGCTGAGAGCTTAGAAAGCAGGCCACAATAGTTGGCAACAAGATAGGTCATAGCTTTCTGATCAGAACTTTCTAATCTCCGCTGCACATCTTTAAATATTTCATCATGTCTGCCTCTGAATAATTTTTTATTTTCTTTATATTTTTCTATTCTTTTGCGATCATCATCAGTAGGTGGCCAACTATCACCTTTACTTAAATAACTCATAACTTCATCAACTCCTAATATCCTGCAGGCTTGTTTTTTCTTGGTGATAAATCTGGTTTTATCTCCATATCTTTTTCGCATGCATAACGAGTACCATCGATAGTATGGTTATCTTTGTCAATAAGTTTATTTTTTATATTGCCGTCTCTATCTGTTTGATAATCTATATTTTCAAACTCTCTAGCAATATTGGGCGTTCTTTTTGGATCAATAACAATAGCATTTAAATCATCTAGCCATTTTTCTCCATACTCAACTGATCCAGGTCCTTTTTTAGCTCCTATTATTTTTATCCCATAATCTTTAAGTTCGTCTATAGATTTAGGCTCAGCACTATCGGCTATAATCAAATCATTTTCATAACCCTTATTCTTAATTCTTTTTGCCGCTTCTCTATTGCTTAATTTAACCTGGTATATCTCATCTATTGCGTATAATATTCTTCTGGTTGAATCATAATGCCACCTAACATAAGAAAATGGATCAGCTCCATAGCCCCAGTCAATCCCAGGTCGAATATTATCAAATCTATTTATTTCTTTATCAGTTATTTTCCTAAACTTCAAATTATTAAAAGGCACAACTCCAGACCCTATAGGTTCTCCCAACCATGTATGTCTATACTTTCGTTCATTTTCTTCTTTTAAAATATCAATCTTTTGCAGAGTTTGTCTTGCTATATAAGGATTATCTCTATAATCTGAATGATGAACGTAATATAAATCAGGCAAAGTCACACTGTTAAATCTCTTATTGCACCAGTTAGTTTTTCTTTTTGGTGGATTATAAGAATAAAAGACTTTATAATCAAAGCCTGTCTCTTCTCTGACTATAGAGTCCTCTATGGTTCCTACCTCATCTTCTGTTTTAAATTCAGCCAATTCTTCAATCCAGAGCCATGTATATGGATATTCTTCAGTAGCAAGTGATTTAATTCTAGTTGGATCATCAGCACCTGCAAATAATATTTTATTACCTCGAGGCAAATATATTACCTGCATAGGACTAACCTGAAATTTAAAATATTGATCAACATCTAACAATCTTGCTGCCCATTTGAATTCTGTAAAAATTGATTCTCTTATATATTTTGCATGCTTCCTAACAGCTAACCCATTTACTGGATTTTTAATTGTAGCCATAAGTCTATTAATAGCTATATGTGATGATTTTGCTGAAGAGCGACCACCTTTAAGAACATAATATAAATATTTATCCTTTTTAGTAGCTTTCCAAAAATCTCTGAATTTCGGTATAACATGATCGCTTAATCTTACTCTATTCTTCATAAAATCACTCTATATCATCTATTATTTGAACTCCACCATTAAGTTCAATATCTATATTGTCCTTGAAGAGAGAATATCTTTTACCAAGTAATTCAGCTGCTTTATTCCTATCTTTAGGGCCAACTTTCTTTTTCACAACTCTGGCCTGACTTTGATAATCCCCAGTATTTTCAGTAACAACTGTTTCTTCTTCAATTTCCCCTCGCATTACTTCTGTTAAGTATTCTAAAACTTCATCTTGGGTTGCAATTCTGGCCGCTTCTTTTTCTTTGAGTCTCTTTTCTATATAATTTTTAATCTCAAGTTTATTCAAGTTTTGATTTCCGATAGCATAAGCGCTATTTTTACTGTAACCAGCTTTAATAGCTGCATCAGTTGCATTCATAGAAATAATATATTCATCAGCAAAAGCTTTCTGTTTTTCAGTTAAACTTAAGTTATTATTTTTTTCTTCAGGATGCTGCCAGCACCTCCATTCTCTTGGAGCTTCATCATTTTCAAATTCTTTTTTTCTGGTACATCTACTACCATCATTTTTCAATCCGATACATCTTAATTTTTTCACTGACAACACCCCCTTTTAAAATTACTTCCAATCTTCAATACTTAAAAATTCTTGATTATTGTACATTGCACCAAACATATAGCGGTGATATTCCATAACACATTCAATACATAAATTATTGTTTTTCATTATTTCAGTTGCTCCATCTGAAAAATAATCATTTTCACATCTGCTGCAATTCTTATCTCCTCTGATGATTTTCATCTAATCACCTTTTAAATTATTCTTTATTCTCTTCTGCTCTTTCCCTATTTTTCTCTTATTGTATTTTACTTTTTTCATCAAACTTTCATATTTAGCCTGGGTAATATCTGCTTTTAACTTATTTTGTAATTCCTTATTTTTTCCAATTAGCTTTCTAACTTTCTCATTCTCATAATAAGAGTGAAACTTTTCCCCACAATTAGGACATTCAAAGTATACTTCTGAAATCTGATCAGTTAGTTTTCTTTTTTTAGGATTCTTAAATTCAAATTTTTTATTACATGAGTCACATTTTACAAACATGTTATCCTCCTATATCTTTCATGAAAATAAATACCTTAGCAGCACACCCCACACCCTCTATAATCTCCCTCTCCCCTCAAAATAATAAAAGCCCTGGAGGTGCAAGGCCAGGGCTCCAATAAAGGAGGAAAATAAACAAAACAAAGTTTATATTTATTTCCACAATAATAGAATATCACATAATCTAATGAAATGTTGCCCGAAAGTTGCCCGTTTATTGCCCGATTGTTGCTCATTTTTCTCATAACCCTACTTTTTGTAGCTTTTCCAGCACTTTTTTCTTCATACGCTGAATTGTAGTGCTTGAATAATCTCTAATAGTCGAATCATTTCTGATACTAAATGTCTGCAACTCTAGTTCCCTCATTTTATCACTGACTTCATTATCAGTCATATCCTCAAAGTATTTATATCTTACTAATCGCTTTTCTTTGTATGTTAAACACTCAAGAGCAGCATCTATTCTTTCTTTTCTCATGATCAATTCAATTAATTCTGGATGTTTATCTAATTTATTTTGTACAAACTCTTCAACATCAGAATAGACGCTGTTAGTCTTTCCCCCTGGTATTTTAGAATAATCAATAGCTTGAGCTGCATAATCTTCTTGATGTGCTATTTTATTTGTTGTAATTTTTATTTTAGATTTTAAAAAAGGATAATTCTTAAGCTGTTCTTCTATCCTTTCTTTAATTTCTGGCTCCATTAGAGTTTCACTCCCCTCGGCTTTTCCATCATATCTTTAAAGTAATTAAATAGTGGATCATCTTCTGTAAAATTTACTGGCTCAACTCTTTTAGTTCTTCTAAAGTTTAAATCAAAACAATCAATTAAAAAATTATATATTTGTGGCTGCCGCTTTTCTATTTGCTCCCCTACTGTCATGATTAAGCCTCCAATTCTTCTAAGAATTCAATAGCATCATCTGCTCCCCTGGCTACTTTTGTTAGCCAGCCATTTGCTTTAAGTCTTGCTAACCATTCTTTTTGAGTTTTACTAACCTTACCACCTTTAATTCTCTTTAATTCAATTGCTATGCCATTATACTGCTTAGGTGCCCTAAATATCAGAACATCAGGTACACCTGATTTAACTCCCAACTTCTTTTGTTTAACATAGTACTGGACCTTATGCTGGCCTTCATTAGGTACATGACACCAATCAAGAACTGAAAATTTATAATTTAAATACTCCGCTAGTTTTTTCTGTTCTTCTTCTTCAAGCGGGATATTATTAATCTTAATTTGATTGCTTTTGTCTGTTGAAATATTTTTAATTTGCTTTTCGCTCAGATGCCTCCAACCATTCAACTTTATCATCCCCTGGTGTATATAATATTTTAAACTCACCCGGCCTATCTGTATCTATAGTTGCCGGTGAATGCATTATTATTCCATCAATAACTAAAACTCCAAAACTTTCTCTAATTACATTTGTCACCAAAGACACCTCCTGATCTTTCCTCTATTTCTCCTTTTCTAGATAAATCAATAATTAAAATAGCTACTTCATCAATAATTCTGTCTACTTTTTCAGCTATATCTGCTATATGATAACCAGCTTCCCAATATACTTTCACTCTATTTAGCTGCTGTTCATTCCAACTAAAATCTAAATCAAAACACGCTATATAGTCATTATAAAAACTATTCATATCTGATTTACTTCTTGAAGGACCAATCTTTTTAGCGTGTCCCATATCAAATCACCTCAAATTTAATAACTTGCTGCAGCATTTTGATTATTGTTACTCCAGTCTAAAAACCTGACATTATCTGCATTAACTTCTGGATTAATATATGTTCTATTATTATTTTCACTTTTGCGAATCTGCAATGATCCATCTATCCCAACAAGTCTTCCCTTTCCAAGATGCCGGGCGCAATTCTCTGCCAGAGCTCTCCAGGTTACAATATCAATGAAATCCACATCTTTTTCTCCGTCCCGATTGGTATAGTTTCTTTCTACTGCCAGTGTAAAGTTGCAGACTGGAGTACCATTGCTGGTATAGCGTAGTTCAGGATCTCTGGTCAACCGGCCAATTAGTACAATTCGGTTCAGCATTTATATCATTCTCCCAAAAAACTTATTAGTAATTTTTCTATAGTCAATTTTAGGTTTTCGTACTCCAATAATATGAGTAGTATTATGTTTTACTTTACATTTTTCAACCGCTGCTGACTGATTTCTAGCTTCTATTATATCTTTTTTGATTTCTCCATCTTTTTTGAAAATAACTTCATGTTTAGACATTATTTATCAATCCCTTTAGCTTCTTTAGTAGCATCATATAATCTGTCCAAGGCCATTATCTCTTCGCCAGCATTAGTTGCTGGCATATTAGACGAGATAACTAATTCTGCTGCATCTAATAAGTTTTTGTTTATATCTTCAAGCTGATATAAATCCTGGTATATTTTCTGTTTGTCATTTTCTTCAATATTTGAGTTTTCTACTTTTTTGATTACAGAGTGAACTAATTTCCAATATCTACAATTCTTGATCTCCTCAATATTCAAAATCATCTACCTCCTACTAGAGAATTTTCTTTAGCTTTTCAACCGAATCTATCGCGTTCTTTATTTTGTATTTTTCATGAGAAGCCAAATTAGATCCCAGAACATCATCCAGTTTCTCTTTCCAATCCTCACGAAGAATATTATCCCAACCTGTTAGAACCCCTTTTTGAGTTAGATATGAAATTACCTGACTTAAAATTTCCTCTTTACCCTCATATCTCTCTAATTTTTTCTGCAATTTATTGTTCTCTTTTTCTTGTTCTACAATGACATCTCCTATTTTGCCTCTAACAGCATAGCCTAAACTTTGATTATTTTCTTTTTTATCAACTAACTCTCTAAAATAATCAGCCTGGCTATCATAAAAAGGATCTTTATCTCTATCCACTTTTGAAAGTAATATATAATACAGCAGCTCCTTAGGAGGAAAACCAATATTTCTATATACTGGAGCTTTCATAGTGTGTAATCTGCAGTTATTATAATCTTCGTGATAATATATTAGCCCAACGTTTTCATCTAGAGCCTCGATTTCATCTCTGGAAATTAAACCTTTAGGACAAACAAAATAAAACTTATGGCAATAGTCAAGGTATCCTCGCCATTTTTCATCTCTTAAAAAGTCAGATCTAGAAACTTTTATTTCATAACCAGTTAGTTTTGGATTCTTCCACGATTTTTTTATGGCCAGTCCATCCATGATAAGTAAATCTGAGTTAAAATAAGTTGGACCTGTTTTAACTTCAAAGAAAATTGTCGATTTATATGAATCGCTGTGATATTGAGATAAAGCCTTTTTGATATCTGTTGCTCTTACTCCATTTTTATTAGTCATTGTATGTTTCACTCTCCTTAAAATAATTTTACATAATTAATTACTGCTTACCACTTTAAGCTCTGGCTTTTTATCATCAACTGAATTAAATGGCAGTTTCATTTGCTTTAAATTCTTTTGCATCAGCTGTAGATCATTATGCCAGAATCCATGCCTTTTAAGTACTGAATTAAACCCTTCAAAATCATGATTTAATATTGATCTATTCCCCTCAATATCAATAAAGCAGTGACTTAATTCATGATCAATTAGAGCCTTTTGTTTCTCTTGCTCCATATCCCAAAATTGTGGCTCAGCTATTTCAATTAGGAAATCTGCTCCAGTTACAGCATTATACTTCCCGGATACTTTTGTTGCTTTCCCTAACTGAATTTTTCCTTTTGACTTTATTGGTTTATCTCGAAATAAATATACTATTTTTGCCTCTCTTAAATTTCCATGATATTTGTCAATTAATTTATCAGCGATTTTTTTAACATCTGGTGCTGGTCTATAATTAGCCATTCAGTTCTGGCACCTCATTTTCAAAATATTTTTCAACAGCAATTTCTATTTCTTTTTGGATAAAATTTTTAACCTCTGGCCTGATCATACTTAAACGCCCTCTATTCCCTCCAAAATATTCAAAATCTATCTCCTCAGGCACTATTCCCTTAGAAATTTTTATTTTTAGGTAATCTTTACTGGATATTGGATTTTTCCTAAGTAAAATTTCTCCTTTAATTTTTGCGTGCTCGATATCTTTCTCACTCTCAAAAATCTTCAGAGCAGAGTTATAACTTCTTGCTGCAACAAAACTATGATTTTCTTTTTCTCCATCTTTCCAGAATTTATAAATTTTCATCTTTCTGCACCTTCCTTTCTGAATCTCTTATAATTTTTTTGATTTTTTCTTCAGACAACTGAGGGCAATCTTTTTTTAATTTCTCCAGGAGGTCCATTGTGCACCTCCAGTCGAATATAATTATTGCTTTCACTCAAAGTAAAGCTTTTATCGGTATAACCGGCAGTTTCTAGCCCGCATTTAATTATAAAACTAGCTTTGTTAATGTCTTTTTCTTCATTTTCAGCTTTAAAATTCATGAGTAAATATGCAAGGTCTTTTTTTGCCTCATCAGTGATATCACCGATAACAATTATTTTTTCTGCAATATCCACCTAGATCACTCCTTAAATTTATCAAAGTCGATAAAGAAATCTTTCCACTTGTAATCAGAATTCTCTGCCCTTTGGTTAGATACTTTGACTTTCTGATTATTTTTACTTTTACGGTTTGACATTTGCGTTTCCAAAGTCGTTATTTTATCTCTTAATTTTCCAGCACTAAGTATATTAGACTTCCAGAAATCATCATCCTGGCTGTAATCAATTAGCTTACCAATCTCTTCCCAGCTATAACTTAAATCTTTAGTTGGATCAGCACCAATTGGACCAATTCTGTTTAAACGATCCAATTCAATACACCAATCTTCAAGTTCATTAGGATTTTCATCAGGAACAGGTTGCCTAGGATTATTTTCTAAAATTCTTTTTCTCAAATAACTAGCTGCTCTATATGCAAAAGAGTCTCTTTTAAACTTAGGTTCTTCATATCCATTTTTTTCTTTTTTAGAGTTATCCACAGAATCATCGTTCGTCGGCTCGTCAGAGTCCGAACGTATATTACTTACTTCTGTTACTGTTTCTGTTACTGTTTCTGTATTGCCTAAGCGTTTATCAAAGGCTTCGGGTAACCCTTTAAATAAAACGTTTTTATATTTATCTGCATGTAGCTCAATTGCTTTTTTATAATCGTCCACTAAAGAATTTTTAGGTAACTCTTTTGTTCTTTTAATTGCACCTTTAGCCTGGTTCTTATTTTGTATAGGATTGTACTTATAATAGTTAGGAACAAGGACAATAGAACTCTTTTCACAATACTTAATCAACCCTTCCTCTAACAATTTACTAAAGGCTTTATCTAACTCTTCTTTTGAAATTTGTAAATCTGCTTGAATGTAAGCTTTTGGTAATCGATAATACCCAGCCATGTTAGAATGTGGAGAAGTAAGTACATATAAATTAAGTAATTTCACATTATGTGGCAAATTTATTATTTTTTCATCAGTCCAGAACTTAGTTGCTAATTTTACGTATCGACAATTTAATGACAAAACATTCACCTCCTAGGCTATAAAAACTAATTTCCCTGTTAATTCTTGAACTTCTTTTTTAAATAATTTTTCATCACTATTTGTATCTGAAAGGTGTAATAACCAGATTTCTTTTGTATTTCTTAGGTCATTAGAATTAAGAAAATCTTTAACATTTTCTAAGCTAAAATGACTTCTTTTAAGTCTTTTTTCAAGTACTGGATGGACCTTTCCAGCTTCAACATTTTTCTTTAATATTTCTTCAGAATAGTTACACTCAACCATAATATAATCAGGTTTATTAAAAGTATATTTCGAATAAAATGAGTCAGTTATATAAATAAGTTTATCTCCAGTATTTCTAGACCATAAAATGAATCCTATAGGGTCATTTGCATCATGCTGAACCTCAAATGGCTTAACTACCCAACTACCAACTTGAAGCGGTTTTTTAGCCGATATTGCATGAATGCGATGGTGATTTGAGTCAATACTGTCTAGCACATCAATAGTACCTGGACTTAAATAACAATCAACCCCTGCAGCTATAACATCACTAATAGATTTACTATGATCACCATGCTCATGGCTAATTAAGCAGCCAACAATATCAGTTAAAGTAAAATCTAAACTTTCTTTGATTTTTTGTATAGAGATACCAGCCTCAATTAAGAGACTGGTTTTACCATCATTTACTCTGTAACAATTCCCAGAACTGCCACTTGCTAAAGCTTTTATTTCTAACATTATTATTCATCCTCAATTTCAAATTCTAGCTTTCCTTGAGAACTTTTTTCTTCTTTAGTTTCTTTATTTTCTTTAATTTTTTCAGGCTCTTTAGCTTCTTTTCCTTCATCGCTGTTATCATCAGGATTAAGCTCTGATGGGTCAATATCTAATTTTTGTGTATTAGCATTTTCTGATATTTCCTGCTCAACATTTATATCATGAGCACTCTCTTTTTGATCAGGTGTTACATCTATAATCTCGTCTTCAGTGTACATACCCATTGCAATTTCTGGTGCATAAGTTCTAATAAACCAGGCTGCAGCTCTATACATCAACATCTGCTCAGGCATTGTCTGCCACTTGCTAATTTCGTTTCCATACTTATCGGTTTTAGAATACCAGCCCTCATCTTTTGCTAGTTTTATTGTTACTGTTGCACCCTCTAATTTATCTCCAGTTTCTTTTTCTAAAGCCCAGGCCTGACATCCCCAGGAATCTTCGCCTTTTTCTCCTACCCAGTTATAGCGAATTGCTGAAAACCTACCACTGGTATTAAATGTACTTATTAGAAATTGAGCAGACCAGCCTGGTTTGCCATGAACAATGTATAAATTCTGCATAACCATCAATGGATCAGCCTGCATTCTTTGAGCCATATTAATAGCAATTACACAGTTTGGGATATTACCTTGATAATTTTTAGGTACAAGAGATGATTTAGATAATAAGTTAGCTGTTTTTAAGGCTAAATTAAAATTGTCTAAACTATCAAAACCTGGTGTCACCTGAATATTATTATTTTCCTTTTCTGCAACTTCATTTTTATTTTTACTCATTATTCTTTTCCTCCTCATTGATTTTTAAACTTTCTCTAACTGGAAACTGATTTATTCTTTCAAAAAACTCTTTTTTGTCAACCCAGCTGCTTAACCAAAAACCATCATTATGATATTGCCGGATATTAATCTTCTCATCACCAAAAACAACTATTAAACCATAACCAAACTCAAACCAATTATCGTTACTATATTCTTCTAAAAACTTTTTGAATTCATCATAAGGACTAATAATTTCGGGCATTAATAGTTCTCCTTTCACTAATAACAGATTTAAAATCTCCACAACTTAAGAATTGATTAATCTCTCCAGAAATACTTAACTTGACTTTATCTTTTGTACAATTTGATTCTGCTTTATCGTGAAATCTAGTATTATGGACACATAGATCCCAAGGACAGATTATTTCAGGCATTCTTATCCGTTCCTTTTAATTTGTTTATTTTCTGTTTGTAATAGTAGATAAACAAAGGTCTAAAATGATTGGCTTGAGAGAAGTCTTTACAAAACTTCATATTTCTCTCAAGCCTTTTTAATTTTTCATCTTTACTCATCTAACTAGCTTCTTTCATGCCACAAATCTCTTCAGCTTTTTCTTTACCAAAGACTTTTGAGAGTTTCTCAAAATCTTTTTCATTATCAGTTAGAATGACCAGATCTTCTACATCCTCTTTTGCAGTTAACTTAATTAACTGACTTTCAGAATCTATTTTTTGAGTAACTGATTCCATATTATCTACAAAAATTGGTGCTCTAAATTCATAGTGTTCTGCTAGGGTGTTTATAATATCGATTCCAACAATTATTTTATGGCCGTTATTCAAGTTTGTGTTGTATGGGACCCCTTTATATATTGTGCGACAAGTAGGCTCTATTGTGCCGTTTATATTCTTCTCAAAGAGTTTAAACTTAGCCAGTTTAAATTTATCATTTACCTTTTCTTCCAGCAGCTCTGCTCTCGTTTTTTCAAATTGTTCACAGAGGTATTTTTTCTTTTCTAATTCTTGATACTTTTCAGCGAGTTTTTCTTCTTCAGTTTTCAACTCTTCAATTCTTTCTTGGCCAGAATTATATTGATCAATTTTACTTAATTCAGACTGCAATTTTTCAATCTTATTTTCAATTTCAGCGATTTTGGTATTAACTTTATTAACAGCATCCTGATTATCATCTCTAATTTTTTGGATAGTTTCTTCAATATTTTCTTTTTCTTTAAGTTTTTTCTGGTACTGAAAATTATCTTGATAAGCTTCAGCCTTTTTCTTCAATTCAAATAACTCATTATAAATATCATCCTTAACTTTTTCTAAACCACTCAGCTCTTCTTTTAGGTTATTTACTGCAGTAATTAATAATTTAGTCTTTTCTTTTAACTCCATGTACCTAGATTTATTGCTATTACCCTGCTTTTTTATATTCTCTAATCTCTCTGCCTTGTCTAATTTAGCTTTCTTTTTAGCAGCCTTAAGTTGATCTTTAGGTAATATCTGGCCACAAGTTGGACATTTATCTTCAACTTCTATTTCTTCAGCATTAATTTTTCTAAAAGCTGCAGCCAATTCATTTATTTGTTCTTTAAACTCTTGCATTTTATTTCTATTTTCCTTAAAATCTAACTTTTTATTTCTAATTTTTCTCTTCAAAGTTGAGATGTTATCTTTTATTTCCTCACCATCATTTTTTAATTCAGTAATTTTTTCATCATAATCAGACCGATGTTTAATTTTAATCTGTTGCAATTCAGCTTCTAATTCAGCTAATTTCTTTTCTTTATTAGAAATTTCATTACCATTTTCAGTTGCAGAAAGTTCTTTTTCTAATAGTTTTTTATTCTGTTTTAAATTTTCAATCTCTGATTTGACTTCGTCTTTAGATATCTCTGAAACATCAGGTAAATTATTATTAACTTCATCTATCCTTATAGGGATTTTCTTTATTTCATCATTTAGTTTATTAAGTTTGTCTTTAAGCGAATCTTTATACTTTTCAATAGTAGTATCTTCAAGAACTTCAGCTAGACTACTTAATTTATCTTCGGCTTTAAATATTTCTTCAGAACTAATTCCACCGACATAATCTGTTAATATTTTACGCCTTTCTTTCCAGTGCAGCTGCTCATTGTAATATTTAGGATCAGTAAGCAGCCTAAATATTTTCTCTGGAGCTATCTTTTTAACTTCCTCTTCAAATTCAGTTTTACTAACTCCCACTCCGCTTACATAACAATCAGTAGTATGACCGGTAAAAACTTCATCTATACTTCCTTTTTTCTTTTCCCATTTTTCATAGTATTTTTTTTCAAAAGTTTTCTGACTGCCGTTGACTTCAATAGTTGCTTTAACAGCTGTAATTAAGCCGTGTATTGGTTCATTGTTCTCATCGAGAGGTTTAATATCAAATTTCTGTGGGCTCTGATCCATTGTGTCTTTATCAAAGAACAACCAGGACCAGGCATCAGCTATAGTAGTTTTTTTAGTTTCATTCTGGCCATATATATCAATATTTTTACCTTTAGGCTCAATCTTTAATTTTTTAGCTCCTTTGAAATTCTTTAATTCTAGCAATAATAATTTAATTTCTTTCATCACTTGCCCACCTTTCTATATCCTGAGAGTAGAAATCTTTACAACTATTTGTTATACTATATTTGTTGATGTTTTTTTTACCTCGTTCAGCTGTTAGAGCAGCTGGACGTTTTTTTGTTTCTCTAAACATTTTCAATACATCTTTAATCATTAATGGAATGAATCTAAACAACATAAGCCCCCACAAAATACCTAATATAAAAACCTGCCATTCTTTTGCTGTTCCCATCTTTACCTCCTTTAAATTCTGTTAAACCCTGATATAGGTTTATCATAGAGTTCAAAATACAATTCTGCTTCTTTTTCTTTCCTACATTTTAATGGATCCTTGCCACAACTTTCTGGATTTTTAATACAGTCATCACAATAATGAAACTTTTTTTCTTGATCAGATATTGACTGCTTCATTTTCAATTCCCCCACTTAAATAACCACGACTTAAATATTTTTGATAGCAGCGTCTATTTCTTTCTTCTAAATCAGCTCCTAAATCTGAAGCTGCAATATCCAGCATGTCACATACATGATTTGCATCTTCAATTTCATCTAACATACGCTGAAATTTATTTTTCTGTTCATCAGTCATTTCATTTTCTGATTTAATATTGTAAGCAAACTTTAAAACATCTCTAATGCTTTGAATCGCTTCTTCAAATTCTTCAATTGCTTTAATACTGGTCTTATAAAACTCGATCTGAGCTTTATCAAAAACTATATTTGATGATGTCGTCCCATACACTTTAATTCTTAATACAGGATTTTGTAAATATGCTACCAGTTTTCTTTTAATATCATCTGGAATAGTTAAATGGCCATTAATATATTTTGATAAAGTAGTACGATCAATGTTTAACATTCTAGCAACCTGGCTTTGTTTCAGTCCTTTAGCTTTCATTCCATCTCTAATTGCTTCACCTAAAGTTCTAGATTGAATCATTTTATTTTCCTCCCTTTTGATTTTATGGCACTTATTTAAATTGTTTGTGCACCAAACGTGCCATATAATTAAATTAAGAAATAACACCTCACTTTAAATATCCCTTCCTGACTAATACCTCACCTGAGATTTTTTTAGTTTATCCTTAGTTTTATGAACCACCTCTTCTCCAAACCACCAAGCTAAAAAAGTCTCTCTAGGTATTCTCCAACCTAAACTAGGTAACTTTTTAGCCCCTGGTATATCATAATTATTTAAAAACTCATAAACCTGAGATTTAGAACAGCTCATTATTTCCTCTAGATGATAAGGCTTCATTCCTGTAGGATATTTTGCTATAGCAGCATCTATTTTCTTTTCCAGAATTTCTTTTGCCTCAACTGTAATAGTCCTGTTTTCTCTTTCAAAATTAAAATTTAATGGCATTATATTTCCCTCCTATAATTTTGGCCCTTCAATTGTTAAATTCCATTGTTTGTCTGCATCTAAACTAATAATTCCATTTTCTAAAGTCGCCTGTTTTACTTCATCGATAGCACAAATCTTCTCACACTCACTGTCAGGTTTTGAGTATTTAACTTCTCCAGCTACTAAATCAACAAAATATATTACTTTACTTTTTTGATTAAATTCTTTGAACATATCTATTAAAATATTTTGCATTAAATCATTCCTCCTTTAAAGGTTTTATCTCCTTTCTGTATAATTATGGTTATAGAAAGGAGGTTATTATGCCAGTTTATGAAATTTCTTATGATTTAAACTCCAAAGGCCAAAACTATGATGAATTAATAAAGCTCATAAAAAGCTTTGGTAATTGGGCTCATCCGTTAGATTCAACATGGTGGATAGAAACTTATAACAAAGATTCAGAAGATATCTATAATGTGTTTGATCAAGCTTTAGATAGTAATGACCATATATTCATTACAAAAATAACATCAGATTATTACGGTTATCTTCCAGACAAGTTTTGGAAATGGCTAAAAGAAAGACTTTAATCAGGTGTAGTCATTTTACTATTTAAGTGCTTTCCATTATCACTATCTTCAGGAATAAAATTCTTCTGGGCTGAAGTCCTAATCTTCAGCTCAGGCACAATATATTCAGTTTTTTTAATCCGATTCTTTCCAATTAACAATTCACTTATTTCAATAATAGAATCATTAACAGTCTCATGAACTTGAACTAATGAATCACAAATTTCATTTTTAGCAGCAAATTTAGTAATTATTTCATTTGACTCACAAAGCATTTCAAGCTGTTCTTCTAATAACTCTTCTACACTTTTTTTCACTTCTCTCACCTCCTACCAAATTTCTAAGAAAGGATGATAATTATGACTTCCCAAGAAATCGCTAAAGAAATTACTTTAAAGGCTATGGATAATAATTTGATAAAAGCTGCAAATACTGGTTCTGCTGAAGTAACAAATAAATCATTTGCTAATGAAACATGTAAGTTTTACAAAAAGATATTTGATACTATCGAGAAAACATCGAAATAAGTTAAAGTTTAAGCACTTACATTTTCATTTACTACACATTCGTGAGGTTTGCTGTTAAAAAAAATATCTTCTATTGATACACCGAAAAAATCTGCCAACACTTTTGCTTTTTCTAATGGAGGTTTTCTATCTCCTGTCTCATACATAGCAATCGAACTAGTTGACAATCCGACTTTTTCAGCTAATTGCTCCTGTGTTAATCCTTCTTTTTTTCTTAGTTTTGCTAACTTATCCATTTAAACACCTCCCTTGATTTGCTCACATAACGTGATTAACTTATTTATAATTATAATCACTTATTGTGAGTTTGTCAAGGATTATTTTGAAATAATATTACTTTTCGTGAGTTTAGTTGTTAATTATCACTAATTGTGATAATTTTATAATATACTGTAAATTTAGGAGATGGTTATATTGTTAAGTAAAAGACTTAAGAAATTAAGAAAAGAAAGAAAATTAAGCCAGAAAAAATTAGCTAAGGAATTAAACTTATCTCCTAGTACAATTGCTATGTATGAAACAAATAAACGCAACCCTGACTCAGAAACTTTAGAAAAAATGTCTGATTTATTTAATGTAAGTATAGATTATCTTTTGGGATTAACTGACGAAAGATCCTCAGCAGATAAAATTAAAAAAGCTCTTACAGACGATCCGGAGCTTTCAGATGCCTGGGAAAAAATATCTCAGCGTGAAGATTTACAATTATTGTTTAAGCAAACTAAAGATATGGATGAGTCAAGCATTAGGCAGGTTATAAGGATAATTAAAGCAATTGAGGATGAAGAAGTAAATAATGGGGGATAGTAATTGATCAGGAGGTATTATATGAGTAATAAATTTGAAGAAGTTTTCAGTGAACATGTTGGAAATCCTGAAGAATACCGAAATATTGTTAAGTCTATAATGAATCACTATAAATCTGCAGGAAATGGTATGTTATCTGCTTTAGAGTTTGATGGTGTAGTTACAGCAGATTATATGTTAGGAAAAGCTAAAGCATTAAATGATCCTGAACTAATTAAAATGGCAGAAAAATATAAAAAGGCTTTAGATGAAAATATAGATTAAATTTATTATCCCTCATTATTTTATAAATATTTATATCTAGGAGTGATCTGTATGAAAGAGAAAAAACACCGTACAGCTCTCCAGCGAACATACATAAATTATCAAGAGTGGGCCAGAGAAAATAATATATACCAAAAATTTATACCTCTAAATCCAGGAATATATGGCTTTGTTTACCTCTCTTCTTCTCACAATTACTACGTGATAATTAATCAAAACCTCACTCTAGAACTTCAAAAGGAGGTGTACTTACACGAAGTAGAGCATATAATGTATGATATGCCGGAAGCTGGTTATGTAATTGGCATGGACATGCAGTACAGTCAGATAGAAAAGGAAGCCGATCAGTTTGTTAAGGAGAATATTGAAAATTTTTTTGGTTAAAAGCGAACGTATATTCGACAGAATATCTAAAAATACGACATAAAGGAGTTGTTTTTATGCTGTTATAGGTTTATCTTTAACTGGAATAAGTATTTTCTTATTAATTATTCCGCCTGTTGGTATTTTAGGTATAATAGTTGGTATTTTATTAATGTTTAGCTCCGTCTTTATGAAAAATAATTTACAATGCCAAGATTGTAAAAAAACATGGAAATATCCAAACAATCAAAGTAATAATAAAGATAACGAAACTGATAAATCTAAAAACGTGGAGGAATTATAATGAAAAAATTTATTTTTATAACTCTAACCTTATGTCTCCTCTTCTCTTCTGTTGCATTAGCTCAAGAAATGTCTAAAGAAAACATTCTTCAAAAACTTGAAGAAATATCTACAATTGAAAATGATATAGCTCGCCTGGAAGCTTATGATGAATTTGTAAGTGGATTAAATATTGATTCCGCTGATAATAGCAGCCCCTCTTCAACCGGTGGAGTTATAGCTGAATATAGTGGAAACGGTTTAAAAAATACCAGACCTTTTAATACAAACAGCGCCTGGGAAATTCAGTGGAATGCTGCAGGTGATATATTTCAAATATATTTATATGATAGTAATGGAAATTTAGTTGACATAGCAGCAAATCAAATGCAACCTGGAGAAGGCTCATATTATAGTCCTAAAACTGGTACTTTTTATTTAGAAATTAATGCTATGGGTGATTGGAAAGTTGAGATTGTGAATGTAGATTAATTAAGGAGGTTTAATATGCCTGAAGTTAGCGTTAAAGGAGAAAGTTATTATGTTAGTTTGGAAAAATTTCCTGATGATAGAATAGGATATTGGGCTAGAGCTAATGTAAATGGAGAAGTAGTTAACGAGCAATCTAGTCTAGTAATCAAAAATATGGAGAAAGCCAAAGAGAATGTCTTAGAAAGAATAAAAACAAAAATAGCAAGTGCATTAAAAAGACAAGATGAATTATAAAATTATGGAGGGATAATTTTATGAAGTATGTTCCTGTTATGAAATGGAAACGCGGAGAAAGAGTAGCAATACGACATATAAATGATAAAACAAAAGACCATTGCAAACCAGTTTTTAATATAATGAGAAAAACTATTCCGGAAGATTATGCTTATCAAATACAGAGAGACTGGGCGAATCAAGACCCTTTTATTTAAATTATCACCCTACTTTTATTCCGGATAATGATTTTTCAGAAACAAATTTTTTAAAGGAATTTATTGAAGAAGTACCAAAACATAACATTAACCCTACTCCAGTTATTACATCAAATAAAACAAAAAAATTCATAGAAATTATTAATAATTATAGTGAAATTTTTAATAATCATGCAGCAATTAAAATCTCTTTATCCGAGTTTGATAACTTAAGTGAAATATTAAAAAGTATTATAACAAACATTAATATTGAAGTTAATAATTTAGATTTAATAATTGATTTGGAACAAATAACATTACCCAAAGGTTCTTTAAATACCTTAACATCAATTATTGATTCAATAATAAATGAATTCGAATTAAATAAATATAATTCTATGATAATTACTGGCTCATCTTTCCCAGAAACATTATCTGGAATACAAGCATGGTCCATAATAAAAAACCCAAGAAAAGAATTTATTATATGGCAAGAATTAAGAGAAAAATATCCCGATTTAATTTTTGGTGACTATGTATCAGATGACCCTAAAGACCCAAGTTTTAACCATAAAGTTATAATAATCCCAACAATTAGATATACCTATAATGAAAATTGGTATATCTTTAGAGGCGAGCATGATGAAGATAAACCATATGATTACTCACAATTTCATAAGCTATCACAAGATTTAGTTGACCATCATATATATTGTGGTAAAGATTTTTCTTGGAGTGACAAACGAATTAATAATATTGCTAACACAAAATGCAAAAATACAAATTGTAATCATGGTAATGCAGAATCTTGGGTTCAAATTGCAGTTAATCACCATATTTCTTTTGTTGTCAATCAACTACAGGAGTTTTTCTAGCTTGTAAACAATTCCTAACATAATCTTTAATAAATTCAAATGAAAAATTATCTAAAATATATGGCCAAATTTTAAATTTAGGAATCCTTTTATACTTCTTTTCTAAACCGTATTCATCAATTAAATATAATAATTCATCTCGCAAAAGAAACTTTATTAATTCAAAAGCTTCAACTGTATCGTTCTTTTTTGATTCTCGATATGTATTTATATTAATTTCACCATTTGTAGCAGGTGTAGCAACATTAATGCCCCACCAATTGGGAATAACACTCTTTACTTCTTCCAGATGAGATTCTCCAGTTATTATAGTTATTGAATCAAAAATTTTATTATAAGCTTCAATTTGATTGGGTAACCTTCTTAGAGTATCACGATCACTTTTAATCTCATAACCAATCATAGAACCATTAATAACTGCTACATCTGCTCTTGCTTTACCATGACAGAGAACTAACTCATCTAAAATTATTGTATCTGAATCATCCTCATATTTTTTATTTAGTTTTTGGTGGAGTGCAACTCTAATATCACTATCTCTAGTTTCCATAATATAAACACCTACTATCAATTTGATTTTTATGTTAAATTCATTTTATTATTATTTGTGCGCTGTGTCAAAGATGCTTAGTTTGTTATAAACCATCACATTACAAAATAACTCTTGGTTATTAAGCTCTTTTGATTATATCTTAATTTTATTTTTTTTACACAGCAAGCGAACAAACGTATATAAATTAACACATTATACCTTAACTTGTGCTAATTCAATCAAAATAAAGGAGGAATCGTGATGGCACACATTGAAAAAGTTGATGATGGTAAGTACAAAGCTATTGTAGAAATTGGTGTTCAGGGCAAAAGAAAAAGAAGGACCAGGACTTTAGACACATATAAAGAAGCAGAAAATTGGATGGCTAATATGATTAGAGATAAAGAGGAAGGTCAGATAACTGATCCAAATAATATTACTGTTTCTGAGTATTTTGAGCGTTATTTAAGAATTCACAAAAAACCTACTGTAGCTACTACAACATATGATAATTATAAAAGACGATATGAAGCTCATATTAAGCCAGATATAGGCCATATCAAATTAAAGGACTTACATCCTGTCCATTTAGAAGAATACTTCCAGATTAAGCGTTCTAGGGGCAAAATTAATGGTTCGGGGGGGCTATCTGAGAATACTTTAAAGAAAATCTATGTATTAATGAATCAATGTTTCAAAAAAGCTGTTAAATTTAATTTGATTAGACATAACCCTCTTGATCCAATTGAATCACCTTCCCCAAAAAAGAAAGAAGTTTCAGTAATGAAAAAAGAAGAAATAGTTGAAATTATTAAAACTGCAAAAGAAAATGATTTTTTTATGTTCGTATTTATCAGTACTATGCTTTATACAGGTTTAAGAAAAAGTGAAGCTCTTGCTCTTTCATGGAATGTTATTGATTTAGATAACGGCATATTGGAGGTTAAAAGGCGTTTAGTTGGCAAACGAGGTGTTGGTGCTGTGATTGAGGAAGAAACCAAAAACAACTCAAGCAGACGCAAAATAAAGCTTTCTGAGAGACTTGTGGGGCTATTAAAGAAATATAAGACCTGGCAGCTAGAATTTAGAATGTTATTAGGATCAGATTACAAAGGTGATGATTTAGATCTGGTCTTCTGTAAACCAGATGGCGAAAGATATTATCCAACCAGTTTAAATAAAAAAATGAAAAAGATAACTGAAAAGGCTAATCTTCCTCATAAATCAAAAATCCATATTATGCGACATACATTTGCTACAATAAATGTAAATAATAAAGTTGGGCCAGAAATCGTTCAAAAAATGTTAGGTCATTCAACCATTTCTACTACAATGGATATTTATTATCATCACGACACAGATCAGCAAAAAGAAGCTGTAAAACACCTTGATAATGCCCTCAAAATATAAAATGGCACGTTTTTCGGCACTAATTAGCTAAAAAAATATTCTCTATAAATACAAAAAACAGCCACAATGGCTGTTGTATCAATAAAAAAGTATGGAGGCGGCAGACGGATTTGAACCGTCGAATAAAGGATTTGCAGTCCTCTGCCTTACCACTTGGCTATGCCGCCCTAAACTGCAAATAAATGGAGCGGGAAACGAGATTTGAACTCGCGACCCTCACGTTGGCAACGTGATGCTCTACCACTGAGCTATTCCCGCACAAGATGGTGGTGGGAGACAGAATCGAACTGTCGACACGTGGATTTTCAATCCACTGCTCTACCGACTGAGCTATCCCACCAAAAATGGCGGAGGAGACGGGATTTGAACCCGCGATCTCCGGCTTGACAGGCCGGCGCGTTAAACCGCTACGCTACACCTCCGTGTAAAGTAAATAAGAAGTAGAATGTAGGAAGTCAATAAGAAAAAGACTCCGAACACAACTTCAAAATATTATATTTAAAAATAAAAATGGTGGGCGAAACAGGGCTCGAACCTGTGACCCCCTGCTTGTAAGGCAGGTGCTCTCCCAACTGAGCTATTCGCCCATCTGCAGTAATCAAAAGCATAATTACCGCATCAGCACTAATTAGTATATATAAAAACATAGTTCAAGTCAAAATCTGATATCAGCTATTATTAGTAATTAAATTATTTTATGTTAAATATACTACTAAATACTTGTAAAATCGACTACAGATAATTTTTTCTTGAAAGCTTATTTTTTCTAATTCATTCAATAAACTCTAACTCTAATTCTGAATTAGAACGTATGTAATTAAAGATCTCTGCTGCAAGAACAGCATTAATATCTGTTTCTACAGAATTATAACTTACAACAATAGTATTATATAGTTCTTTAACATTAAGCATTATATTATCTGTTTTTAATTTAGTTACTACAGCCTTAATTAACATTTTTTGTCTTTCAGATCTTGGAAGATAACTGGAACTGCTCCAGCGAACAAAATTCAAAGCTTCTTTTCCAGACAATAAATTATTACCTGCTTTTAAATCGAGTCCTAAACTTGAAACTTTAACATCTTCTTTTAACCGAAGCTGAACCCCACCTAACTCATCGATTACCTTCTCGAACCCCTGATAGTTAACATAAACATAATAATCAATCTCTGTTTTTGTTATTTCTTCAACAGCAAGCTGAATATCTTCTTTATTGTATTCCTTTAATAATTTATTTTCATGCTCTAAATTTTCATTTATATATTCCAGCTGCAGGCTATTTGCTTCAGGTCGAAGTTTTCCTAAAACTATAGAATCAGCTTCAACAGTCCCTAAAACAACACTTGCTTCATCATCTAATCCGACAAATAAGATATTTAAATTTTGATTAAAATTGTTTTCTCCCATACCTAAAATAGATAAAATTTGATCCAAAAAGGACTGATTTTCTTCCATTTGAGATAAATCATCATTACCATTAACAAGCGGTTTTAACCCACTTTCTAAATAATAACCTGTCAGACCAATAAATAATAAAAGTAAAGCTATAATTAAAATTCCCAACCATTTATGATTTTTAGATGATTCTTGATTATCTTGATTATCATGTTTATTTTTTTCTGCCAATGTTATTGCCTCCCTATTCCCTTATATTCATAATATTCGTGATTATGGGTTCAATTCCTGCATAACATCAGCTTCTTTATTGTTTTTAATTGTTTTTAAAATGAATAATTTGTTTTTTGAAAAATCTCAGCAATAATTTTGAAAATTTTATTGACAAAGAAAAATTTTATGTTATAATTTATAATTGTTATGCCGAAGTGGCGGAACTGGCAGACGCGCAGCGTTGAGGGCGCTGTGGGCCTCGGCCTGTGTGGGTTCGAATCCCACCTTCGGCACCATACTTTAGTTAATGACTAAAATTCCCCCTGGTATACCAGGGGGAATTTTTTAAACCCAAAACTTATATCTTATGGTTTATTATAGTTTTATGGAAGACATAATTTTTTAGTTTAATCCCCCATAAAACATTAACCAATATATTTAATACTAGTTTATCTCTTCATTTTAAAAAATAATTATTTTAAAATCCTTAATCCAATTTGTTATTTATTCATCCTTTCTTCATTAATATCTTTAGAAATTTCATGCCATTCAGCTGACAAATCATCAAGAAAATCAGCTGTCTTACCTTTTAAAATTTCATCTGCTCCATCATGTGTAGGCACAGCACCTGACTCTTCTACTATATCCCTTAAAGCTTTAGGATTATCAATAATTGGGCAGGGACACATTAAATTCTCACTAATGGGCTGCCTCTTTTGATAAGATTTAAACAGAGGATTCTGAAGCACTTCTTTTAATGATTTTTCTTTTATATTATCTACTGCAAAATGAGCAAATGCACAGGGCTCAACTTCTCCTTTAGCATTAATATGAAAATACCTTCTTCCTCCAGCAATACAACCCTGGACATATGTGCCATCATTCCAAAAATCCATAATAAATATATCTTTTTTCTTCCTTAATTCACTTCCTCTCCGGGCCATAGAAGCTCTCTGCTCAGGAGTAATCATCATCTCAAGATTAGGATTTCTACCTATTGGAATATAATGAAATAACCACATGTAAAGAGCACCCTTTTTAGATAAATGATCAACAAATTCATCGGAAAAAAGTTCATCCACATTATTTTGAGTTGCAGTTACACTTGCCCCAAAAATAATTCCTCTCTCATGCAGGCGGTCCATGGCATCCATAATTTTATCATAAGTACCCTCGCCCCGACGTTTATCAGTTTCTTCTCTAAAACCTTCCAGACTAATAGCTGGTGTAACATTTCCCACTTCAAGCATTCTATCAGCAAATTCATCATCAATAAGTGTACCATTAGTATACATCATAAAACCAACATCATCATGTTTTTCAAAAATGTCAAAAAGCTGAGGATAAACTGTCGGCTCACCGCCTGAAAAAACTATAAAATAAATTCCCATTTCTTTAGCCTCAGTAATTATTCTATCAATTGTAGCAAAATCAAGACTATCACTTTTATTATATTCGCCAGCCCAGCACCCTTCACAATTCAAATTACAGGCACTAGTAGGGTCAATAAGCATTGTCCAGGGCACATCTACTCCAAGATCTTCAGAAAGTTCATACTGATATGGTATACCAAAAATAGCTGAATTTATTAAAAAATTCATTAAAAATCCACTTTTATAAGCAGGTGCAATATCATTAATTTTTTTAAGATATTTTTTTATCAAAGGAGTTGTTTTATACTTCTCCTTGATAATTTTAATAGCATTTTTGTGATTATCTCTTTTAGCTAATTTTTCTCCAATATCTAGAATCTGCAAAAAATTTTTTTCAGGATCTTTTTCCAGATATTTTAAAGCCTGTTTGAGCAGCTTATCAGCTGCATATTTTTTTGCCAGTTCAAAATCAATACTCATATTAACTCCTCCTATTGTGTGTGTTATTCTAAATTATCTCTTTAATACTTCTCATTCGCAGTTTTTAATTTTTCTTTAAATTAGATTTGCCATTTTTAAGAGATAAGAAATATTCTTCTCCTGTTCTCCTGGAAATCTCCTGTCCAAAATCAATATCATCATAAGCAGCGCATAAACACTGCGCTTTCTTTCTGCTTTAGCCTCCTTTTCTAATCCTTTTTTTTCTTTAAACTGTATTAATATCTGATCTACTATCTCTAATAAATCAGATCGCAGCCGGGTTACAATTTTTTCTTCTTTACTATTTATATTTTTTTTAATAACTTCATCTATTACACCTTTTGATTTATTAATTTCATCATAGAGATGGGTAATAAACATTTCCAGATCAAGTTCTTCTTTTTGCAAATATTTATCAAAAATTTTTTTATAATTTTTAATTTTTTCTTCAATAACTTTTATAAATAATTCCTCTTTATTAGCATAATAATTATATAATGTTCCAACAGCAATACCAGTTTCTTCAGCAACAATTTTCATACTAACAGCAGAATATCCTTTTTCAGAAAATAGCTGATATGCTGCTCCAGATATTTTACTCCTTAAATTATTGATGATTTTAGGCACAACATTCACCACCTATTTTTTAAATTTTACCTTATTTTAATAAACTCAAATTCATAATGTTTTATGAACTTAAATTCATTATATATTATGAAAATAAATATGTCAAATTTTTGAGAAATTTTAAAATATAGGGTAAACTGCAGCTTGAATAAATTTATTTAAATTCTTTTTTTATCAATTTAAATTTACCGGCAGTACCTGCACCTTCAATATTTTTAACTTTTTTTATCCTAAAATTAACATTTTGCAAATTTTTACTCTGAAGTATCTTTGTTAATTCTTCTTTTATTTTCACCATTACATCCTCATTTTTACTTCCCTTTTTAATAACCGCCTTGAAAACAAAGGAAGTTTCACCCGTCTGTATCACCTGATATTTATTCAAACCTCTAATATATAACTCTACAAATATTATTGGATGAATAAACACTTTTTTTCCAGCTTGATTTTTAAACCATAATATATCCTCCTGGCGTCCGATAATTTCTTTTACCCTGTTAAAAGGCCATCTATCTTCATTTTTCCGTTCATTTACCGATACCAGTAAATCAGACATTCGATATCGGATAAGGGGTTGGGTATAATTATAGAGATTGGTTAGGTAATATCCCTCTTCCGCAGTTTCAATATAATTAGCATCATCAAAAATATATAAATGATTAAACTCCTCTTTTTTTACTCCGATCACCAGGGACTCCGAAGCAGCATAATGATTAACAAGAGAGGTATTCCAGGTCTTTTTAATAAATTTCCTAGTTTCTGCTGTCAGCGGTTCACCCCCGCAAATTACCACTTCTGGTGATATATCTATTTTGCCAGCTCTCTGCATTTCAGCCAGGACCCTGATCCCGAAAGGATAGCCTGTAAGATTATGAGGGCGGCATTCATTTAACCTTTGACAATAATCTTCTAGAGGATGATTAATATTAATGACCAGATACTGTTTATAGAAGTATTCTTCCAGGGAATTAATAGGGCTTAAAAAAAGGCTGACCCCGGCATAATGACCATCTGCTGCTCCAATAAAAGCATATTTTTTTCTCTTAAGACCAAAATTAGTAAATAATCTCAGGGAAAGAGCCTTGATAAAATCCCACTCCTTTGAATTATAAAGAAAATATCCAATTCTGCCTGAAGAACCAGAGCTATGAATAACGTGATATTTATTATTTAACTTGCTAACGGGAGAAGGGTAATTTTCAAGAAAAGAAGCAATCTTATCACAGCTAATATTTTTATCAGTTACTAATCTTTCATAGTTTTCCATCATTATATTTTTATCAAGAACAGGAAGATCTGAATGTTTAATCTCTGGCAGGTCTTTTTCCTTAATCCCGTGGGCTGAATAAAAATCACGGTAAAAAGGAGAATTATTATAAGCATAATACAGCAGCTTTCTAAATTTATTCTCTCTCAGTTTTAATATTTCATTTCGACTTTTATTTAAATTTTTATCAAGCTTATATTTATAATATAGGATTCTTGGTATGCTCATAATTTTATCTCCTTGATATTAATTACTCGATTTAATTTAAGACCATCTAACCATCTTCAATTAATTCTATAAAATTTCTAACAGTATTTGGGGCTATTTCAGGGTACAATTCACCCTGATTTCTTCCCCCTTTTCCACTGTTATAGTTATTTCTGATTTTTTATCCATCTAAAACACCTATTATTTATTTTTCTGTTTCTTTTACTAATTACATTATATACAAATTGAACATAAAATTAAAGTTGTTATTTAAATTAGTTTTTTGCTTTGTACAGTTTTTTCTTAAAAAAGAATAAAAAATTGCAGTCTTCCGTTATCTCCGGATGAGTTTCATCAAGCTCATCTATTAGTTCATGAGCTGCCGGCTGCTCTGCATTTGAGGCTGGGGTTACTTTAAATGCTACCTGCAGTTCATATGCTGCATCCACTATCATCTTTTAATTCTTCTATCAATTTATTTTAATAAGTCGACCTTCGGCACCATTTAAATTTAATCAGATAATTCACCTCCAAGTTTACCCTGGTAATTCAGGTTTCTTGGGGGTTTTTTGATTTGAAATTTTAAAATTAATCTTTATTTTTTTCTAATTTAAATTTTTTGCTGTAAAGCCAGGCGGCAAAAATCGTAGTAATTGGTGCCACTATTATTAGGCCAATACTACCAACAAGAGTTCTTAATATTTCTGAAACAATAATTCTCAAATTAAAAATTCTTCTTAGAGTTGCTGTTCTAGTCATAAAAGCCATTATTAGTGTTAAATATCCACCTGCATAAGCCAAAAGCAGAGTTGTAGTCATAGTTCCAATTACATCACTTCCTACATTAAAACCAGATTTGATCAAATCTTTCATTTCCATATCAGGTCGCTGTTCTTTTAATTCTTTAATAGTTGTAGCCATATCCATAGCAATATCCATTGCCGCTCCAGAGGCCCCAATGACTACAGCTGCATAAAATATTTCTCTTATATTTAAATTAAAATAACCCGCAGCCATCATCTCTCCTACATAAGGAGAAGACATCCCATCAAGTGCAAGTTTATTTCCAAAAAAGATTGTTAAAGCAATAGTTATTAAAAGACTTGAGCTAGTACCAAAAAATGAAGCAAAACCCTTTTTAGTAAAACCAGCAATAGAAAATAAGATTAAAGCAGATAAAATTAGAAGCACAAAAGATGTAAAAATCAATGGATCTAAACCTTTTAGTAATCCGGGAATTAATATCTTCCAAATAACAAATATACTTCCTATAAAAGAAAACAGAGCTTTTAATCCTATATACCGAGCATAAAGTATTAATAATATAATAAAAAGTGCAATTAATATTAAAATCCAGCCCTGTCTATAAACATCTAAAGCAACTGCAGCTCTAATCTCATTATTTTCTGTTTCTGAAATTGCAACTAAAATTTCATCTCCTTCATTAAACCGATAATCCCAGCCCAAATTTCCAATTAAATGATTGGAAGCATTAATAATTTTTCCTTTGTATTTACCCTCTTTTATTTCAACTCTTACTATTTGTCGCCCAAATTTTTGAACTCCCGAACCACTGATCTCACTATCATCAACTTTTTTTACTACAGCTCTAAGTTCTCTGGTATCATTTTGAAAACTTAAATTATAAAACAAAAATAAAAGTGATGCCGTAATAATAATTATTAGAATAATTGCTTTAATTTTTTTGCCCTTCATATTTATTCCCCCACACTCCCCACACTAAAATTTAAAGAAAGGTGAGGAAAAATTCCCCACCAATCAATCAAAGATTAATTTATATATCTCTTCTAATTAAGTTCTACTTCTAATAGTTCTGCAGTGATTTTAGCTACATCAGTATTATCCATTGAGCCAGTATATCTAGCTGCACCAACACCATGGGTTCTAATAGGAATAATTTGTCCGGTGTGAGCAGAAGAAGTCCATCCAATTCTAGATCTTCTTGAAGTAATGTGAGCTATAGTTGACTGTACTGGGCTTATCCAGGTTGCCTGTGGCCAATAACCGTTAATTTCATCAACGTCTGCTCCGCGACCTTTTGCATCCTGAAGATCCATAGCATTTTCTAAAAGTTCTTTTTCTCTCTCAGTTAATTCTGCTATTCCAAAATCTTCTTTTAAATCAGTATATAATTGTTCTCTATCACCTGTGTACTCAAAGCCTTCCTCAATAGAAGCTTTTACCTCGCGAATAGGTGCTAGATCCATAAAGTAATCATATTCCATACCTTCACTGCTGTTTAAACCAAGACCACCAGTTTCATGGTCACCAGCAACAATTATTAAAGTTTCATTTGGATGTTCTAGATAAAACTTATAAGCTGTTTTAACAGCATCATCAAAGGCTAAAGTATCATGGATGGTTGTAGCAACATCATTATCGTGAGCTGCATGGTCAATTCTTCCACCCTCAATCATCATAAAGAATCCTTCATTATCCTGTTTTAATAATTCTATTCCTTTTGCTGTCATTTCTGCAATACTTGGAACTAATTTATTGTCTCTATCAATTTCGTAAGAAACATGACTCATAGTTGGTGTATAAATGACTTGATCTCCAGCCTGTGGAGTATAATCTCTAAATGCTGCTGTTTGATCACTAGATTCAAATACTTGATAACCTTTATCTGCAAATTCTTCAAATAGATTTCTGTTATCTTCACGCTTAGAGTTATCATTATTACCTGGTAAAAAATGTCTTGCTCCACCACCAACAAGATAATCAATTTCATTTTCTAAATACTGTACTGCTATCTCATTCTCCATTCCTCGATCAGGCACATTAGACCCAAAAGAAGCAGGTGTAGCATGAGTGATTCTAGCAGTTGAAACTAAGCCTGTAGCCATACCTTTATCTTTGGCTGCTATTAAAACAGACTTAAGCGGCTTATCATTAAGGTCCAAAGCAATAGTATCTCTATCAGTCTTAACACCAGTCGCTAATGCTGTTGCAGTTTGAGCAGAACCAGGTACTAAAGTAAATGATCCCGTAGTTCGTGTTGAACCTGCATGATCCAATCTATGCATCATTAATCTGTCACTATGTTCTTCTGCTTTAAGATCAATAAAGCTCTCTCCATACTCTTCATAATCATGATTAACTTCTTCTAAATTTTCAAATTGATTATAGTATTCTGCTAATGTTGCCTGAGAACTGGACATACCATCACCAATAAGAAAAAAAATATATTTTGGATTTTCTGCTTCAGTTCCAGCAGCTAAAACACTACCAGCTAAAAGCATTGCAATTAAAACAGTCATAATCATTCTAGAATAAATTTTTCTTTTTCTAATTTTTTTAAACATTTAATATCCCCCTAATATGATTTAATATTTTTCATTAACAAATAAATAACCAATAAATAAATTAATTAATTTTTTATTAAAATACCCTTTTCTTATTCACCCCCAAAGCTAAAATAATTAATAACCAGGCATGCCACCTATATTTAACGCAATTTTCATACCAGAAAAGTAATATTTAATAAATTAAAATAAAAAATATATTTTTTGAAAATTATCAATAATAAATCTTATTTAAGAAAATAATTTATTGAAATTTATATCAATCTTTTTATATTTAATGCTTTATTTTTATTTTTAAATAAAAATACCAGTAAAAACTTTCCTTAAAAAAGAGTCTTCACTGGTTTAAATATTATAATATTCTTTATTTTGTGTATTCTTAGTAATCTTCACATTTTTGTTGTGTAATTACTCAACTAAGTCTGCAACTTCTTTGTCATCTTTATACTTTTTAATCCAGTTATATAAAGTCTTTCTAGAAATCCCTAAAATTTGAGCTGCTTTAGTTTTATTACCACTGCTTTTTGTTAAAGAATTAATAATTTTTTCTTTTTCACTTAATTTATTTTGATCAAAATTAACTTTTTCTATAATTTCCGGGGGCAAATCTTGAACAGTAATCTCCTTATTTTTAGAAGTAACAATTAACCTTTCTGTTAAATTTTCTAACTCTCTAATATTTCCAGGCCAGTTATATTTTTTTAATAAATCAACAGCCTTATTAGAAATACTTTTTCGAGCAACCCCTTCTCGGTCCGATATTTTTTTAATAAAATGATCTATTAAAATCTTAGTATCTGATTTTCTTTCTCTAAGAGGAGGAACATTTATGGGAATAACATTTAAGCGATAAAAAAGATCACTCCTAAACTCATTTTCTCTGACCATTTTCTTAATATCTCGATTAGTAGTTGCAATTACTCTCACATCGATATCTCTACTTATATTTTCACCAACTCTTTCAAATTTTTTCTCCTGTAATACCCGCAGTAGTTTAGATTGAGTATCAAGGCTAATTTCAGTAATTTCATCTAACATTATAGTCCCTTGATCTGCCAATTCGAACTTTCCTTTTTTATCTTTAATAGCCCCTGTAAATGAACCTTTTTTGTGTCCAAATAACTCAGATTCGATAATATTGTGATTAAGTGCTGCACAATTTACTGCAACAAATTTATTTTCTCGGCGCTGACTCTGATAGTGTAAAGCTTTTGCTACTAATTCTTTTCCAGACCCGCTTTCACCCTGAATTAAAACCGTCGAACTATAATCGGCTGCCATATTAATTGTTTCTAGCAAATTATAAACTGCTTTACTTTCCCCAATTATTCTCTTATATTTTTTCCTTATTTCATCTTTTTCATCAATTTTACATTGCCCAATTAAATTTCGAATCTTGATTTTTAACTCATCATAATCCAAGGGTTTAGTTAAAAATTCTGATGCACCTAATTTCATTGCTTTAACAGCCATCGGAATACTGCCATAAGCAGTCATAAAAATAAATTTACTTTTAATATTCTTTTTTAACATTGTTTCATAAAACTCAATTCCACTCATTTTTGGCATTCTTATATCCGATATAATTAGATCCGCATTCAAGCTTTTTGCTTTTCTAATTGCCTCATCTACATCATTTGCATAATCAACTATATAATTTTCAGCTTCCAATATTGCTTTTAGAACCTTAGATATATTTTCTTTGTCATCAACTATTAGTATCTTTTTCATTATTGCTATCATCCTTATAAATAGGTAATTTAATTTTAAAAACTGTATTATTATCAGTATTCGCTTCAATCTTTCCTTTGTGTTTTTCAATAATTTCTTTTGAGATACTTAAACCTATACCACTACCACTTTTTTTCGTTGTAAAAAATGGGTTAAAAATTTTATCAAGATCTTCGTTTTTGATTCCGCAGCCATTATCTTCAATATTAATCAAAATATAATTTTCATTATCGTCAACTTTTATTTTAATATAACCAGATTTTTTAATTGCTTCAATAGAATTTAAAATAATATTGGTAAAAACACTTTTCATTTTATTAATATCACCTTTAATATACTTATGTTTAGTGTTAAATTCTTTAATTAAAGTTATATTATTATTATCAGTCATTGCCTCTAATAATTTGGATATATCATTTAGAAGATTTATTATATCAATTTTTTTAAATTTATATGATTTAATCCTGGCAAAATTTAAAAATTCATCTAAAAAATTATTTAATGTATCAATTTCTTCATTTATTATTTTCAAAAACCCATTTTGAGAATTTAATTCTTTTTTTAATTTTATTACTTCGACAGCTCCAGAAATGGCTTCTAAAGGGTTACGTATTTCATGTGCTAGATAAGCTGACATTTTACCAAGAGTAGCCAGCTGTGTTTTTTCAATTAAACTTTTCCTGATGATCAGCATTTCTTCATACATCCAGATTACAGAATTATAAAGTTCTTTTAATTCCAGAGGAGGGTTTTTAGACTTTAATTTAGAAATATTAAAATCACTTTCTGGAATTTTGCGAACTATTTTAGCTAAATTAGTAATTGGTTTTAAAATATAATCAGCAGTAATATGAATTATAAATGCCAGCAGCAAAAAAGCTGCTGCTAAAATAATAATCATCATTCTAATCGAATAATTTATCTTATCCTTTAGAGTTTGTTGAGAAAGTGTAATTATTGTCCTGCCGATCACCTCCCCATCTATAATAATATCTTTGCTAGTTATTAACTTATCATCATCTAAATAACTCTGCTTTTCTTCAAAACTATTTTCAATAAATTTTCCCTCTAAATCTCTATTTAATGCTGCTAAAATTCTACCATTATTATTTATTATTTTAGCTTCAACAACATCTTGTTCGCTATTAAAAGAAGTCACATTTTTAGAAAGAGTGCTAAATTCATGCACCAGCAGTGCTTCTTTACTAATTTCTGCTAAAGTCCTTGCTAAAAGTACACCTCTTCTCTCAATTTCCTCCTGAAATATGTCCTTTTGCTGAACAATTAATACATAGGCTACTAAAATCATAATTATTAAAAATATTAACATTGTATAAGTAATCAATCTTTTTTTTAATGACAAAATTAATCATCCTTATTTTTAAAACTTCATTCAGCTGAAGTTCTATGAAGTTCTATTATAACTAATAATTATTTTGAATAATCTACTAAATATTCTCTAACAATGTCATACATTTGATCATTACTAACAGCAAAACCATCAAAACCAGATTTTTGCATTGCTTTTAAACCTTCCTGATCAGTATCAAGACTTAAAAAAGCTTTTCTGAGTTTATTTATTATATCTTTTTTTATATCTTCTCTGGCTGTAATAGAAGATGTTGGTAGATAAGAAGATTTAGCAATAATTCTAATTTGTGAGCTGTGTTCTTTATTAAGCTCATCTTCTAAAATGAATAACTTTATTGCTCCTGCATCAACTAATCCATAACTTACACTTTTTAAAACATTAATATGTTTGCCTGTGTATACAACATTTAAGTCATCTTTATAATTTATGTTATTTCTATTTAAAATAGCTATTGGTAAATAATAGCCTGAAGTAGAATCTCTTTTAGCTGTGAGGGCTAGTTTTTTACCTTTTAAATCAGCTAAATTTTTAATTTTAGAATTTTTATGTACAATAAAACCTCCTCGATAATAGGGACTACCCAGCCTTTTTTCTAAGACTATTGGCTTACAGTTTAATTCATTACGTGCTTTTACATAAAAGACTGGAGAAAAATAACCTAAATCAATTTTTTTGTTTCTCATTAAATCTATTAATGTTTGATGATCTTTTGCAACTACCAATTCAATATCTATTCCACTTCTTTTAGACACTTCATCCAGGATAGACTGCCAACTTTCTAATTTTGATAAAGCAATTTTTTTGGAAGTGACACCTAAGGTTATAAACTCCTCGGCCTGTATTGAAATTGTAAATATTATAAAAAATAAAATTAGCAGAACTAAATAAAGATATTTTTTTAAATATTTCATTGTCCATCTCCTTAACTTACTTTTATTCTATATATATTTAAATATTTAAAATTAATTAAATAATCTGAAATTTAGTCACCTATTTTTATTATATACAATTAAGAAACAAAAAACAAAAATATTTAAGAAAGACTGACAGAATTATCTGCCAGCCAATTTTTATTATATATAATTTTTAATTTTAATACATTTTAAAGCTTTTCTGGAGACTTATATTCTACACCAAAAGTTTCTACCTCGACAGATTTCATTACTTGGTCTTCTTTCGGCATATCTCTAGCGCCTGTTTCTACTTCAGCTATTTGATCAACAGTTTCCATACCTTCAACTACCTCACCAAAAGCTGCATATTGGCCATCTAAGTGAGGAGAATCTTTGTGCATAATAAAGAACTGTGAACCTGCAGAATTAGGGTTCTGACTGCGGGCCATCGAAATAACTCCACGGCTGTGTTTTAAATCATTATCATAACCATTAGCAGAAAATTCACCTTTGATTGAATAACCGGGATTACCCATTCCTGTGCCATCAGGACAGCCACCTTGAATCATAAAACCTTTTATTACTCGATGAAAAATAAGACCATCATAATACCCATCTTCAGCCAGCTGAATAAAATTTTTAACTGTATTTTCAGCTTTTTCTGGGTAGAGTTCTAATTTGATTTGATTCCCACTTTCCATTGTTATTGTTATTTCTGGATTTTTTGACATTTATAACACCTCAATTTAATTTTTAATCTTTCTTTCATTATTATATATAATTTAAGCTGATATTTAAAGCTGATATTTTAAAATCTTATTAATCAACACGACTTATTTTAAAATCTGATCTTCTTAATTTCAAAAAGTTAAAAATTGACAAGCTGAAGCTATTAATTATATAATTGATTTAAATAATTTGATTTTTCAAAAAGAAGGGAGTAGAAAAAAGTATGAAAAATATTTTAAAGAAAAGCTATTTATTAGTTTTAATTGTTCTATTAATATCTTCATTTTCAATGAATTTAGCAGCCCAGGAATATGAGATAGGAATTTCACAGTTTGTTGAGCATCCATCTTTAGATTTGGCCAGAGAGGGTTTTATTGATCAGCTGGCAGAAGAAGGTTTTGTTGATGGTGAAAATATTGAAATAGATTTGCAGAATGCTCAGGCTGATTTTGCCACTGCTCAGACGATTGCCCAAAGATTTAATCAAAATAAGGTTGATTTAGTTTTAGCAATTGCAACACCATCCGCTCAAACAGCAGCAAATGTTTTAAAAAATACGCCGGTATTAATTACAGCTGTTACTGATCCTGTAGAAGCTGGTATTGTTAAAAGCATGGAAAAGCCAGGAGCTAATATTACCGGAACAACAGATATGAATCCGGTGGCAAAACAGTTAGAATTAATAAGAAATTTTTTACCTGAGGTAAAAGATATAGGTATTTTATATAATCCAGGTGAGGTGAATTCAACTGTTCAGGTTAAATTAGCTAAAGAAAAAGCCAAGGAAATGGAAGTTAATCTGGAAGAAGCAACAGTTAGCAACAGCAGTGAAGTTAGTCTGGCAGTTTCTTCATTGGTAGATAATGTAGATGCAATTTATGTGCCAACTGATAATATTATCGTTTCTGCAATGCCAACTGTACTTCAAATAGCACATAATAGAAAGATTCCAGTATTTGCTTCTGAAAATAACTCAGTTGAGCAGGGTGCAGTTGCCACTTTAGGAATTGATTATTATCAGTTAGGCAGACAGACTGGATCTATGGCAGCCAGGATTCTTAATGGTAGTGACCCTGCGAAAATGCCTGTTGAATCTTCGAAAGAATTAAAGCTTTATATTAATCAAAAATCGACTGAAGAAATTGGTTTAGAAATTCCAGCAGAACTATTAGAATCTGCTGATACTATTTTTAAGTAAAGCGAAATTAAAAAAAGTTCATTATTTAGTTAAAAATTATATATGCAAAAAAAGAAGCCAGGCATAATGCCTGGCTTTAATATTCTAAAAAAATGGTGGTGGAAGACAGAATTGAACTGTCGACACGTGGATTTTCAATCCACTGCTCTACCGACTGAGCTATTCCACCTAATATGTAATTAATTAAAAATGGTTGCGGGGACCGGATTCGAACCGATGACCTCCAGGTTATGAGCCTGACGAGCTACCAGACTGCTCTACCCCGCGCTATGAATGGTGAGCCATGGAGGATTCGAACCTCCGACAACCTGATTAAAAGTCAGGTGCTCTGCCAACTGAGCTAATGGCCCATTTCTCTTGCGACGCTTTTTATAATATCAATAAACCAGGTGGTTGTCAAGAAAAAAGTACAAAAAAGTTTAATATAAAGTAAAATTTAGAAAAAATAAAAGGCAGACAACAAATAGAGATGCCCACCTTAAAATTTAAATCATCTCAAACTGCAGTGTTAAATTATTATACTAAGGTAAATAATTTTTAGGATTCAGCGGCTTTTCATTTTGTAAAACTCCAAAATGAAGGTGGGGCCCTGTGCTTAAACCAGTGTTTCCGGATAAAGCTACCTGCTGTCCCTTATTAACCATTGAACCTTTTGCAACACTTACCTTTGAGTTATGTGCATAAAGAGTTTCTACACCTCGACCATGATCAACTATAACCGTATATCCAAATCCATTCATCCAGCCGCTATGTACTACTTCTCCTGCTGCTGCTGCTTTTACAGGAGTACCTGATGGTACAGCAATATCTAAACCATTATGAAATAATCTTGTCTTTTTAATTGGATGATTTCTCCAGCCAAAGTTTGAAGTGATCCGTCCATTAACAGGCCAAATTAAAGAACCTCGTCCCAAAGAAAATGGTCCTCTTTTATAATCAGTAATAATTAACTTATCACCAGCAAAAATCCGATCTCCATTCAAATTATTTGCCCGTCTAATTGAATCTACATTAGTCCCATACAGCCGAGCGATGCTGCTTAAAGCGTCTCCTCGCTGAACCTGATGTACAATCTGTTTAGAAGATGAATTAGCTTCTTTTATTTTAGCTGAACTATTATTTTTAACAGCCTTGAAATCAATTATCGGAAGCACCAGTTCCTGTCCTGCCTTAATAAAATCTGAATTTAGATTATTAGCATTCATTATTTCTTCAACAGGTAAGTTTCTGCGGGCTGCTATTGAAGATAAGGTGTCTCCGCGACGAACTGTGTAATATACCTGAGCATTTTCTGCTTTTGAAGCTGCAGAACCAGCTGTGCTCTTATTATTTGAAACAGTTTTTATTATTTTATCTCTTGGTATTTTTAAATCCTGTCCTGGCTTAATCTTAACAGAACTAAGATTATTAAATTCCATAATTTCTTTCACACTAGAATCCTTTGACCTCGCAATTCCTGACAGAGTATCTCCATTATCTACTATGTATAGTTCATAAGATACTTTCTCAGAAATCATTTTTTTCAATAACTGGCGGGTATTATCACCAGCTATTCCATCAACCGATAAATTCTGGCTTCTTTGAAAATCCTTAATTGCATTTTCAGTACTTCGGCCAAAAATCCCATCAGGTGCTGCATTATATCCAAGAGTTTTTAAATATTTTTGAATTTCCATTACATCTCTTCCGCGATCATTCAGTTTGGCCTGAAAAGCAGAAACTGTAATAGTTATTGACAAAAGAAAAACTAATAAAATTATTAGCGTAGTTAGAAAGTTATTTTTTCCCATATCTCCCCTCCTTTCTCCAATTTCTTCTACAATATATATTTCTAGATAAAAGTTAAATCTCCTCTTTATATTTTCCTTTTTTGTTTAAATTTATAAAATTATTCTGCCTCAGGGCTTCATAAATTATAATGGAAACTGAATTAGAGAGATTGAGGGACCTCAATTTGTCCAGCATCGGAATCCTGATACAGTGTTCTAAATTTGCTTCTAATAAATCTTCCGGCAAACCAGCAGTTTCTTTTCCAAATAAAAAATAATCATTTTCTTGATACTCAAAATCTGAATAAGCTGCTGGAGCTTTTGTGGTTGCATAAAAAAAGCGCCCTTCTTTATTCTTTTCAAAAAAATGATCTAAATTATCATAATAACTGATATCTAATTTGTCCCAGTAATCAAGACCTGCTCTTTTTAAATATTTGTCTGAAGTCGAAAAACCTAAGGGCCTGACTAAGTGCAGTTTAGAATTAGTAACAGCACAGGTTCTAGCTATATTACCGGTATTTTGTGGTATTTCTGGCTCAACAAGTACAATATTCAATTCGATCACCTTATTGTAATTAATTTATGTTAGTTAATTTATATTACGTTATTTTAAATTTTTTGATCAGACATTTATAACCAAACCATCATAAGCAGGACTTACATGGTCCGGCAAATAATCATCTAATTGCTCGTGATCTAATCTATGTGACAGATGAGTTAAATATCCATGTTTTAAAGATAATTTATCAATTAATTCGACAGCCTGATCAACAGACATATGAGTTGGATGGTCTTCAAATCTAAGCGCATCTACAGCAGCATACTCAATTCCCTCTAAAAGTTTTAATGAACTATCAGGAATATAGCTGCAGTCAGTTAAATAGGCAAAATTATTGATCCGATAAGCTAAAATTTGGTTATCTCCATGATAGATTGGAACAGCTTTAATTTGAAGATCTTTGAATGTGAATTCTCTCTCTACTTCTTTTATAATAACCTGAGGTATTCCTCCACCTGGATTATTATCTGAAAAAATATAAGGGAAAATCCTTTTAATATGATTTAAGGTTTTTAAATCTCCATAAACAGGCATTTCTTTACCCTGATACCAGTTAAGAGCCCTTATATCATCAAAGCCCATAATATGATCTGCATGAGCATGAGTCATTAAAACTGCATCAACATTCTTTATCTTATTATTTATCAGTTCCAGCCTCATCTCAGGTGGAGTATCTATCAATAAATTATATTCTTTACTTTTAATATGAATGGAAGTACGCATTCTTTTGTTTTTTGGATTATCAGACTGACAAACCTCACAATCACAGGCAATAACAGGTACCCCATGAGAGGTTCCTGTTCCTAAAAATGTTATCTGCAAAAAAACATCTCCTCTCATAAAAATTTTATCTTAAAATTGGGGTATTTGTCAAACTTATTCTTTTAGTTCTCCCCGTTTAATTAGGGATTTACTACGCATAAAGTTAGACAGTTTTTTATAAATTAAAACTGTAATCACAGAATTAATAATAGCTTTTGTTAAGTTAAAGGGTAAAATCCCTGGTAACATCATCTGTAAAACCTGTTCTCTAGGAATCCCATAAAATATAGGATTTAAAATCAAATTAGCTCCTGCCATTACAGCAGTCATTGCAATTGAACCAATAACCAGACCTTTGATAGCACCAAGCTTATTATGATGCTGCTGATAAAAATATCCGGCACACCCGGCAAATACACCGGTTGCTAAAAAATGCATAAAAGCTCCAAACGGGCCTCCAAGACCTGTAAAAACAGCCATTAAAATTGATAAAATAAAAGTTGCTCCCAGTGCTGCGCCAGGGCCAAACAAAAATGCAATTATCAATATCGGAATATCTCCTGGTTCATAAATTAAAAATGGTAAAAAGATCGGAAAACGAATCAGCAGCATTAAAACTAAAGAAAAAGCTGCTAGAACTGCGGTTGTAGTTATTTTTTTAGTATCCATTCTCTGTCTCCTCGTATATTTATTTATTATCTTCAATTTTGGCAAAAAATTAACCCTGCTTAAAAAACAGGGCCTCTAAATAATTTAATCTTCTTTATTCCGGACTTTACCGTCGGTACTGGAATTTCACCAGTTCAGCTCAAGCTCGTGGACTATACCACCGGTTAGGATTTGCTAAAAGCTCACCATACCCTGAAGATAATATTTTATTGATATTTTAATTATAAGGAATAACTGCTGTAAAAGCAAATTATTTTTGTAAATTATAGTTAATTATTTCAACTCCGGGATAAAAATGCTGAATAATCTCCCGATAATCCCAATCAGCTGCAGCCATTCCAGCAGAAGCAGATTGATCAAGTCCTAAATTGTGGCCCCAACCTGATCCAAAAACAAGTAGTTCTTTTAAATAGCCATCTTTATCATAATGGCTGTTAAAATAAAAACGGCTGCTTTTTAAACCACCAAGAACTCTTCTAATCTGGGATACACTGTAATTTTTTTCTGACTCTTCTCCATAAATTGTTAAAGAAGTTATTGTTCCACCTCGAGCCCGCTGATTAACTTCGATCCTTTTTATTTTATCTAAACCACTGCGGTATTCGATTATTTCTGCAGGAACTTTTAGCTGCCAGCGGTAATTACTGCTGCCATAATCTTTAGAATATGATTCTGGAGCAGAAAAAAGCCACTGCTGCAGTTCTAAAGGAGTTAAAGGAAAATCATAGTTATCTTCCTTCATCTGATTTGAGCCCCTAAGATAAGGTAAGTCTGCTGACCAAATTTGATCACTGCGCTCAGTATAACCGCCACTATTGCTGCTGAAAACCGCCTCAATAATTCGGCCTTCATAAACTGCAGTTTCTCCCTGGGTCTCCAATACAGCTTCAGTAGTCCGCTGATCCTCACTTATAATTCCATTATAAGCGGCACAGTGAACACTGGAACAGAGATCATATCCCTCTCTGCTGTGGCGTCCTAAATTATTTAAGGTATAACTTCTTGCTGCTATTGCCTGAGCTTTCAATGCTTCTTCAGGCCAGCTGGCATAAATTTCAGAAGGAACTACAGAAATCAAATATGAAGTTAATTCTACCTGATTTATTAAAGTAAAATTATCTCCTTCACCTTTAATAATCATATTACCTCTATATTGTCTATTACCACTTCCCTGCCAGAAATATCCCTGACCATAGTTGATATTATAAACATAAAATGAAGAGTTTTCCTGACTGCTGTAAAGCTGATATTCTAATTTCGAGTCACCAAGTTTAATTTTTTGATCACGACTGCTGATATAAATTGATTCATTATCAAGCTCCAATAAATAATTTTCTTTAGCCCTACCTTTAAATATTATTCTTCCCTGATAAATAATAGCAAAGGGATCCGAATACTGAAAAAGTAAGTGTTCATTAGCTTCCTGCAGCCCTATTCTTAACATCTCTATTTTTTTCTGATTTTTAAGTTTTTGCGGCTCCTGCCAGGAAGCTTCCAAACCAAAAGGGTCAACTTCTTCAGGCTGATCTAAATCTTCTGTTTTTTGTTTTAAGTTCGGATATTTTTCCTGATAAAAGTTAATTTTTTGATAGGCCAGCTCTTCAAACCACCCATAATTTAGTGCTCGCTGCCAGTGATTATAAGCTTTTATTTCTTCACCTGATTTTTCCAGCATTTGAGCCATGTCCTTATAGAGATAACTCTGGGATCTATTTGCCTGATATGCACTTTCATAATCATTAAAGGCTGCAGAATAATTTTTTTGAAGTTTATTTAATTCAGCCCTAAGCAGATAAAATTCTGAAGTACTCCCATTTAAATCACTAAGTTCTGCTAAATATTTTTGAACTTTCTCATAATTTTCTAGTTCTAAATTATTCTTGACTAGATAATAATATTTTTGAAAAATAAAATTATCAGATTCAGTTTCTGAATTTAGCTGCTTATTTTCATCATTTTTATTAATTTTGGTTTCTAAAATATAATTTGAGGCCAGATTATTATTTAACTCATAGAAATTAACAGCTAAATTTAAATAATCATGCTTATTTTGACTTAAAATAGAAGTCTCAAGTAAAACTCTATTTTCCTCTCTTAATTTATTTTGATCACTATAAACTACTGCTAAATTTCTCCTGCTTTCTAAATTATAGGGAGCAAGTTCAATTATCTGCTGATAATAATACTCTGCAGATTGATAATTAGCCTCATAAAAAGCTTCTTTTGCTAATTTGAAAAATTCTTCAATGTTCCTATCTCTGCTCTCCTGGGCCAGCATTATAGTCTTTTTGGTTCCTTCTTCATAAAAATAATCAAAAACTGGAATTAAAATCCCCAAAAGGAGAGCAGAAATAATTATTAATCTAAAAACTTTTTTCATTAAATACAACTCCTAGTTTAAAGAAGGTTACTAGCAATTTCAGCCAGCTCTGATCTTTCACCCTCTTTTAACATAATATGACCGGCAATTTTTTGGTCATGAAATTTATGAGCCAGATAATTCAAACCATTTTTATGGAAATTTAAATAAGGATTATCTATCTGGAAGGGGTCTCCCGTAAAAATTAATTTTGAACCCTCTCCAGCTCTGGTTACAATTGTTTTTACTTCATGTAAAGATAAGTTTTGAGCCTCATCTATTACAATAAACTGATCAGGTACTGAACGACCTCTAATATAGGTCAGAGCTTCAACCTGAATTAAATCTTTATCCAATAATTTTTGATAAGCATACATTGCATCTTTATTACGATGGACTATAAAATCTAAATTATCAAAAATAGGTTTCATCCAGGGACCCATCTTCTCTTCTACATCTCCCGGCAGAAATCCAAGTTCTTTTCCCATTGGTTGAATTGGTCTGGCTACAAGCAGTTTTGAAAAAGACTGCTCATCAACTACTTTTGCAAGACCAGCAGCGAGTGCCAGTAAAGTTTTACCTGTCCCTGCTTTACCAGACATTGTCACTAATTTTATTTCATCATCAAGCAGCAGCTCCATAGCCATCTGCTGTTCTCTATTTCTGGCTCTAATTTTGGCAGGCTGACTCTTATTATAGCGAAGAGGTACCAGGTTTTCACCATCAAAACGGGCCAGAGCAGTATTTTTATTGCGGTCATCTGCTGTTAACTGAACAAATTCATTCGGATATAGAGAATCATCAAGTTGATTAAGCTCCGATAAAGAAATCTTTTCTTCTTCGTAAAATTTATTAATTAGATCTGCACCACACATTATTTCTTTAAAACCTGAATAAATTTCTTCTTCTTTTAGGCGGCTAGAACTATGCTCTTCAGCCTCTAAGCCATAGGCATCACAGATTAAACGCATATTAATATCATCAGAAATCATAATAACTTTACGGTCTGCATTTTCTTTTTTTATTTCGTTTTTTAGATGAATAGCAGTAGAAATAATCCGGTTATCCATCTTGCTGGAACTTAAACCGCGGGGAAGCTCTAATTTACCATTGATTATAATTTTAACTGTACCACCTGAATCTAATTCCACACCATCATGAAGATTACCACTCTCTCTAATTTCTTCTAAAATCCTGGAACTTTCACGAGCATTGTAACCTAAATCAGAGCTTTTGGTTTTTAAATTATCAATTTCTTCTAAAACAGCGAGTGGAATAACAACATCATTATCCTCAAAACTATAAATAGCACGAGGGTCATTCAGAAGTACATTTGTGTCTAAAACAAATATTTTTTTCATTTTGCTTCCTCCCTCAAATTAATTATTTTGATAATATCTGCAGATATGACTGGCAAAACAATTTTCACAATCTGGATTTTGTGCCTTACATATTGCTCGACCGTGATCAATTAACCAGTGATGAAAATCTATCCAATATTTTTTTGGAATTAATTTAGTTAATTCTTTTTCTGTCTGGTTAACATTTTTGCCGCTGCTTAAACCAAGACGCTCTGAAACTCTAAATACATGAGTATCCACCGGAAAAGCAGCCTTATAAAAAGCATTGGCTAAAACTACATTAGCAGTCTTACGTCCAACACCTGCTAATTTAAGCAGTTCCTTTCTAGTTGATGGTACTTCTCCCCCAAAATCATCAATTAACATTCGGCAGGTCTTTAAAATATATTTAGTTTTATTCCTATAAAGACCGATACTATTAATTTTTTCTTCTAACTCTTTTTGACTAAGCTTTAACACCGCTTTAGGAGTATTATACTCTTTAAAAAGCTCTTTAGTAACTTTATTAACCTGAACATCTGTCGTTTGAGCTGATAAGATTGTTGCAATTAAAAGCTCAAAAGATGAGTTGTGTTCTAACGCCGTTCCCGGTTCAGGATAATGTTTAGAAAATATTTCAACTAATTCTTCTACTTTTTCTCTTTTATTTATTTTTTTAGTCAAATTTCTACCTCCTCTAAGCACCATTCTTAATACCATTTTACTCTATATTTTAGCAAAAATAAAGCTAAACCAATAATTCTGATAAATGTTCATAGTATCTAGACATAGCAATTAATTAATGATAGTATAATAAAAAGTGTGGACAAAGTTTAGCTAATTAGGTTCATATAATTTTGTTAAAAATATAATGTTAAAAATATAATGTTAAAAATATAATGTTAAAAAGTTTAATTTATAAATGAGGTGTTAATTATGAAATACAATTTTGGTATTGATATTGATGGAGTTTTAACTGATGAAGGACCGGATAATAACAGTATCTGGCAGCAAAAAATGAATGAATTTTTTGATCGCGAAATTACTCTAAAAGAATATACTTATGATCTAGCAGAGGCTTTTGCAATCAACAATCAGGAATTAAATGAGTTTATTCAGGCAAAAATAGAAGATGTATACAGCAGTGTTCAACCAGCGGCTGAGGCCAAAGAGATACTGAATGAACTATATCAGGAAGGTCACCGCTTAATCTTAATCACAGCCCGCCATGAAGAACATCGTCCTCTAACTGAAAAATGGTTAGCTAAACATGGGATTCCCTATCATGAGCTGCATCATGAGCATAATAAGGCTCCCTTAGCTGTTAAAAAAAATATTTCTTTATTTATTGATGATAAGAAAGAAAACGCACTAGAGATTGCAGCTAAGGATATTCCGGTTTTCCTGGTCAGTAAGTATCATAACTATGATTTTGATGGTAACAGTAAAATCACTAAGGTTAATAACTGGGATGAGATTAGAAAAAATATAAAGCTATTTCTCTCTAAAAACGCTCATGCCGGTAAACTCTCTTAAAATTGAGGTAAATGGAACTTCATTATCAGGTATAGCTTTAAAATTACTCAGAATTTCAAGCAGCCGTTGTGCCTGATGATAATTTTTATTTGTTTTATCTATCTGTTTTAATAAGGGCTCAACATAATTTTTTAAGACAGATAGTTCATAGATTAAAGCAGAATTAAACATCACATCTGCATTTTCCTGATAAGGAAAAATATTTTCTTCCTCACCCCGACGAACACTCTGCCATAAATTTAAAGTATCGGCAGCTGATAAACCTCGATATTGATTATCTCTTACAACTCTCCTAATTAAACGAGTATCTGTTGTTGGAATCCTATTATGACAGTCAATATTCAGCTGAGTTAGAGCACTAATATAAATTTTGAATTTTAAATCCTGAGGAATTACTTCGGTCATTATATCATTAAGACCATGAATCCCCTCAATTAAGATTGGCTGATCATCATCCAATTTTAAAAACTTACCGCTGTTTTCTCTAATTCCTTTTTCAAAATTAAATTTTGGCAGCTCAACCTCTTCTCCCTGGATCAGCTGTAAAAGATGGTTATTAAACAACTCTAAATTTATTGCTTCAATTGATTCAAAATCGGGTTCTCCATTTTCGTCAAGTGGAGTATTTTCTCGATTAACGAAGTAATTATCACCCGAAATTTGAACTGGTCTTAAACCATTAATTTTTAATTGAGTTGATAAACGATGAGTAAAGGTTGTTTTACCAGAGGAACTTGGTCCGGCAATTAAAATTATTTTATTTCTGGGCATCCCACTTTTAATTCGATCTGCTATTTCTGCAATTTTTTTCTCGTGTAAGGCTTCTGCAATTCTAATTAATTCATTGTATTCGTTGGCTTCAATACACTGATTTAATTCTGCAACATTATTAACACCTAAAATTTTACCAAGCCGTTCATATTCTAAAAATACATTTGCAAGTTTTGGCTGTTCTTTAAATTTAGGAAGCTCTTTATTAGTAAAAAATTTTGGAAAAAGGAGTACAAATCCTGGAATCCTTAAATGTAAACCAAATTTTTTTAGATATGAAGTTGAAGGAACCATATTGTAGTAAAAATAGTCATAGTAACCATCTAATTCATATAAAGTATAATAATCCTTGTCCTGCTGCTCCAGCAGCTCTCGCCTGAAAGCACAGTTTTCCTGAGCAATTATTTCTAAAACTTTTTCTTTTTTTAATTTATGTTTTTTTATTTTATAATCAGCATCAATTATCTCCTGCATTCTTTTTTTTAGCTTATTTAAATCACTTTTGCTCAAACTTGGCTTATTTTCCAGTTCACAATAAATCCCATTGCTAATTGAAATTTCAATTTTTAAAATAGTTTCTGGAAATAATTCATAAATTGCCTTTGCCATTACAAAATAGAGACTTCTTCTGTAAATTCTATTTCCTAATTCTGAGGCAATATTAACTGTTTTCAGTTCAGCGTCTCGATCAAGTTCTTCGGTTAAATCATAAACTTCATTTTCAATAATAACAGCCATTATATCTTTTTTGTTTTCAAGGCTGGTTTCAGCTATTATATTTTCGATACTGCTTTTTTCAATAACTTTCAGTTTTTCATTGTCCACTTTAAGATCCATTATTATCCTCCTCTGAAACTAAAATCTTCTTTATTTTATTTTTATATTCACTATTTTGTTCCTGATTGAGATATTCTTTTACAATCTTTTTCGCCTTTTTGAAATCAATTTTAAGCAGAGAATAAGCTGCATAATAACGAATTATCGGAGAATTATCATTTAATTTTTGTTTAATTTTATTAAAAAATCTTTTTTCTTTTAAATTAGCTGCTGCCAGCATTGCATTACGAAGTAAAATTCTGCTGCCCCTCCAAGTTACAGCTGTATTATCTAATTCTGCAGGCACTTCTTTGCTTTCTAAATTAAGAAAATATTCTAGATTTTTATTAAAAAATTGAAGTTTTTTGGCTGCAGAGGCTTTACTTTTCTTATTATAAGGACAGACATCTTTACAATCATCACAACCCCAGATATGGTGGCCAATTTTTTTAATTTCTGATTCTGTAAGTATTCCTTTTTTTTGAGTTAAATAAGCAGTACAATCCTCAGCAGCCAGCAGATTAGCTTCTTTAAGTGCCTGAACCTGACAGCTTTCAAGACAGAGTCTGCAGCTGCCGCAGTCAAGATCTAAAGGCTGATCTACTGCTATTTCTAAATCTGTAAAAATCTCTCCTAAAAATAAATTTGAGCCTAGCTTAGGGTTAATTAAAAGAGTGTTTTTGCCGATAAAACCAAGACCAGCTTTTTGGGCTAAAGCTTTTTCTAAAAATGGTGCCTGATCAACAAATATTTTATAGTTAAAACTGTAGTTTAATTTTTGCTGCAGTCGGGATGCCAGTTTTTCTAATTTATTTTCCAGATAGCTGTGATAATCCTCTACAGTTACATAATTAGATAAAAAAAGGTTAGCTTCATTATGATTATAACTAACTGCAGCTGCAATAATTGATTTTAAGTTAGGAAAGTGCAGAACTGGTGTTGTCAGTTCTTCAAGATTCTGATTAGCAAATGGTTGGGGCCAGAATTGACCCTGACTTCTTTCTTTTAAAATTTCAAACTCTGTTTCCAACTTTTGATTATCGGTAACCCTACAGATATCAATATTTAACTCAGCAGCACATTCTTTAACCAGTTTATTAATCTGCATCCAGTTTTAACTCCTTCTCCTTTTTAAATATATAGAGGCTGTAAATTATACCTGCAGCAGCTGAAACTAAAGCCCAAAAAAAATACATACTCTCTCCCCCAGATAGCTGATAAATCTTACCACCAATTAAACTACCTGAAATAGCACTTAAACCCATAAATACTCCTGCATAAAGGTTTTGTCCTGTCGCTCTAAACTTTTCTCCACTTATCTTATCAACATAGTCGACTCCAACTGCAAAAAACAGACCAAAGGTAATACTATGCAGCAGCTGGGAAAATAATATAATTGGAGTGAATGGAAAAAACGAAAGTAAAAGCCAGCGGATAATAAAACCAATACTAATAATAACTATTATACTGCTGAATTTATTTCCTTTAATGATTCTATCAGAAAAGAAAAATGCTAAAATTTCACTTGCAGAAGAAACCGTTAAAGCCACTCCAATTAAAAATTCTCCCCCGCCATGTGCCACAATATATAAAGGAAAATAACTATAATTTGCATTCATTGCTGTCTGCAGAATAAACACAAAGAATAAAAAGTAAAGCAGCCTTCTTTTTTTAAATATTTTTTTAAAGTCTCCCGGATTTAAAACTTCAATTTCTCTTTCACTTTTCGGAAGAAATTTTAATAAAAACATTGATAAAATTAAGATGACTGCATAAACATAAAATAAATTGGCAGAAGAAGTAGCTTCCAAAAAGTAGCCCATTACAGAAACCGAAAGCATATAACCAGCTGAACCCCACAGTCGAAACTTACCATAATGATTGGATTTATCACCAAGATAATCTAATAAAAGGCTGTCAGAAAGAGGAATGATTGGATTTTGAAATAATGTATAAAAAAACATCAGCAGCATTAAAATTTTAAATGAAGTTGTCTGAGGAAAAAAAATAACTGTCAATAAAGTCCCTGTTAAGGTAATAAACAGAACTTTTTTATTTTCATGAAAATAATCGGTTAAAAATCCCCAAAATGGCATCAAAAGCAGAGCAAAGATTCTGGGAATAGCATTTACCAAACCAATTTGAAAAGAATCAAGCCCTGCATCTTGAAAATAAATATTGAAATAGCCAAAAGCTGCCATTGTAATATAAAAAATAAAGTTATAAAGCTTAAAAGCCAAAAAAATCAGTCCTCATTTATAATTATTGATTCAACCATTAGATCTTTATTAAATATTTTATCTGAATAAGACAGTAATTCAGGAAGAGTGATGTTATCAATTATTAAAGCTAAATCGAAAATATCAATTCCCAAACGACGGTAATTAATAAATTCAGCCGCTAAATGATTAAAGTTATTGAATAATCTAATATAACTCCCCTGGTATTTTCTTTTAATCCGCTCAAAATTATCTCTGATTTCATCATGGTCAATATCAACCAATTTATCTTTAATTTTTCCCCGCATTAAATCTGGTCTGTTACTTTCCCCATGTAGATGTACATAAGCATAATCAGGTTTTTTATGATAAGTGCTGGAAAAACTGTTGTCAATAATACCCTGTTCTAAAAGCTGATTATAGTTTTTACTGCTGCGCCCAAAAACTATATCTAAAAGAAGATTAACAATATATTCTTTTTTTATTATTTCAACAGGTTCTTCACCTGTAACCGGGTCTTTAAAGGCGATCTGAACCATCGGTCGCGAAATATTCATTTTTTCTTCTACTAGTTTTTTGGCTACTGCAGATGGTTCTTCCTCAATAATTCTAACAGGATTTTTGAAATGAGGAAAATGCTTTTTTGCCTGATTTTCTTTGATTAAATTAATTATTTTCTGAGGCTCAAGATCCCCAATTAAAATCAAATCCATATTAGATGGCAGATAAAAATTATAATAACAAATATATAAATCCTCTGGAGTTATTGACATTACACTTTCTTCAGTCCCAGCTATATCGTTTTTAACCGGATGTTTGGAATATAGTGCTGATAAAAGATTAAAATATGATTTCCAATAGGGGTTATCCTGATACATTTTAATTTCCTGCACAATAATCCCCTGTTCTTTTTTTACATTCTCTTCACTAAAATAAGGATCCTGAACAAATTCAATTAAATTAATTAAGGAATCTTCGAAATTGCTGCTGCTTGAAAAAAGATAATTAGTACTGTCAAAATTAGTATAAGCATTAGCCGAAGCACCAAGATCAGCAAACTTATCAAAAATACTCTTTTCCTTATCTTCAAAAAGTTGATGCTCTAAAAAATGAGCAATTCCTAAAGGCATATTTCTTTTACGTCCATTTTTGACATCAATGAATTCAATATCATTTGAGCCAAAATTTACGGAAAGCATTGCGTATTGTTTAACATAATCCTTTTTAGGAAATATATATACATTTAGACCATTATCCAATTTAGTTTTCACTAATCTTTCATCCATTATCTTATTATAAATATTTTCCAAATTTATCAGCCCTCACTTTTCAATAAGTATACAGTGTCTAATTTCAACTTTTCAGCAGCATTAATTATGTCATCTATTTTGACTTTTTCTACCTCGGCAATAGTTTTTTTGATTGACTCTCTTTTGTTATTAACCAGGCTTAAAAGATAATGAGCAGAAAGAGCACGATTGCTGTCTAAATCCTGTTTCAAATGGTTGATAATACTCTTTTTAGAGCGTATAAAATCTTCCTGACTGAAGTCACCCTCAGCTGCTGAATTAATTTCTTTTTTAACCAGTTCTACAACTTCCGCCTGGTTTTCAGCATTGATACCACTGTTGATTAATAATAAACCTTTAGTAGTCTCAATAGATGAACTGACATAATAAGCTAAACTTCTCTTTTCTCTAATTTCTCTAAATAATTTAGAATGAGTTGAGCCTCCGATTAAACTATTGAAAACTAAAAGTGAGTAGTAATCTTGGTCTTTCCTAGTAATTCCAGTCCTAAAACCCATAGACAATCTGGCCTGATTAACTTTCATTTGCTGATCATAAAAGTCAACTTCCTTATCACGGTAAACCACTTCAGTGTTCTCATCAAAAATATCTGTTCCAGCACTCAGCTTAGTTTTAGTGAGTGTCTGCTCAACAAAAGCATTTTTAAAATCACCAATTAAAAACAGCGATCTTTTTGCTTCATTAATAATTTTTTGATAATGATTATAAAGTTCCTGATTTGTTATTTCTGCTAGAGCAGAGACTGAGCCCATTTTATAAATTCTATATTTTTCATTTCTGCACATTTTCTGCAGACAATTTTCAACTGTAAAATTATATTTATCATTGATCAATGACAAAATATCCTGCTTTAAAATTTCTTTTTCCTGCTCAAAATAATTTTGTTTAAACTTTCCAGCTTCAACTACAGGATTAAAAATTACATCATTTAGAAGCTCAAAGGCATTTTCTGTTAAATTGCTTTTATGAGTTAAAAACTTTTCGTTAACTATTTCTAAAGAAAATCTTAAAATTTGATTTTCTCCTCTTTTTAAAATATTGGAACTCATATTAGATCCGTATAAATTTTCTAGTTCAGTTTTTATTATCTGATTGTCCTTATATTTTTGGGAACCTCTCTCTAAAATATATGGGATCAAGGCATTCATGGCTGCCTCTTTTTCACTTACAAGAGGCAGCATGAAATATATTTGAATTAGATTTGTTTTAAATTTATCTGTTGCTAAATGATGGGTATTGAATCTGTTCTCATATACTTTAAATTCTAAGTCATTCATAGACATTTACTCTCCTATTCTGCTTAATTGGTTTAAAACTTTCCCTAAATCAGTTATTATTTCACCATAAGCTGCAAAGTCACCATTTTGCAGAGCTTGCTGTGCCTGCTGATAAAGGTTGTTGGCTTCTTGAATCAGTTCAGAACTGTTGGTAGAAGTAATAGTTCCCATTCCCTGTTCTACTTGAGAAGGTTGTGTAGGTTCAGAAGCTGTTCCTGCTTGCCCTGGTTGACCTTTTTCTGTAAACTGCTGTACCTGCTCTATCTCTTCTTCTGGAACTGCTGAACTTTTATCACTTTTTAGTAATGCAGTTAGAGCCTCCTGTAAATTTCCCCGCATAATAATCTCGTTTTTATGAGCAACTATAACTCGAATCATTTCAGGAATACCTCCATTTTCAGCCTGCAAAAAGATCGGTTCAACATAGAGAACACTATTATTAATTGGAATTACAAGCAGATTACCTCTAATTACACTAGAACCCCTCTGACTCCATAAAGTAAGCATTCTTGAAATTTCTGATTCCTGATCAATTCTAGATTCAATCTGACTTGGTCCATATACAAGCTGGTCTTTAGGGAATCTATAGGTGAATAATTCTCCATAATTTTCTCTGTCATTACGAGCTGCCATCCAGGCAACCATATTATTTCTGTTGGCTGGGGTAAAAGGAGTCATTAAAGTAAATTCTGCTTCTTTTTCTCCAGGCAGCTGATTCATTAAATAATAAGGCTCTACCGGAATCGTTGAACCCTGGTAGTTTTCCTGAGGAATAGCCCAGACATCTTCGCGATTATAATAAACCACAGGGTCATTCATATGATAGGTACTATAAATATTAGACTGAATTTTAAATAAATCCTGGGGATAACGAATATGCTGTCTGAGTGACTCAGGCATCTGGTCAGCAGATTTAAATAAGTCATCAAAAATCTTGCTGTAGGTGACAGCAATAGGATCATTCTCATCCATTAAATAATAATCCAGGGTGCCATTGTAGGCATCTATCACAACTTTTATTGAATTCCGAATATAATTATCGCTCCTATTAAAAGGTTGAGAATAGGGATAAAGTCCAGTAGTCGTATAGGCATCATAAATCCAGTATAATTGACCCTCAGCGTGAACAAGATAGGGATCGCTATCATACTTTAAAAATGGGGCTGCTTTTCTTACCCGCTGATGAATATTACGTTCGTACATTATCTGACTTTGATCATTGATGTCATTCGATAAAATCATTTTCAGCGTACCAAATTTAAGTGCATAGATAGCTTCTCTGAATAAGTTTGTAATCTTTACTCCACCTGTACCCTCATATTGAGTAAATACATTTTGAGAACCCATTGGATAGTGAAATTCAGTTTGGTCTGTATTAACAATTACATAATTATTTGTTTTTTCTCCATAATAAATTGAATTGTTATCTAAAGTAATGTGTTCACTATTTGATATAGGAGGAATATCCTGAACTAAAAACTCAGGCAGACCGTTCTCTCTAACTTTACCAACAGGACTCATTGCAAATCCCAGTCCATGAGTATATTTTAATGTCTTATTAACCCAGGTTTGAGCCTGTGAAGCCAGTGCATTCTGATCTAATTCCCTTGCCCCCAGCATAACCTGAGTATAATTATCACCTAACTGATAGCGGTCAACATCAATATCTTCAAAAGTATAATACTGCCTCAAAGCCTGAATCTGGTTATAAGTGGTTTTTAAAGGACGATAATCCTGGAGCCTAATATTATTAACCACTGTTTCATATTCCATCAGTTCAGCATAGGTTAATTCAGTCTGAGAAATTTCGAAATCTTTTGTCTGAACACTGTCAAGCTGATAAGCTTTCTGAGTCATTTCAATATTATTTTTAATATATTCTTTTTCTAACTTAATTTCATTTGGTTCGACCCTGTACTGCTGCATAAAAGCGGGGTATACTCCTGTAAAAACAATTGAAAGTAGAATCCAGGCTCCAATACCCCAGACCAGAGGTTTATAATTATTTTTAAATAAACTGTATAGTACAGCGAGTGCCACAAAAATAACTGTTACAAATAAAATTTTATAACCTAATAGGTCAGCATTGACATTTGTATAACCGGCTCCAAAAACTACTCCAGTAGGAGAAAATAAAATATCGTACATTTTCAACCTGTAATCCCAGGCTTTGAAAAGTAAAAAGACAAAGATTAGAATTGACATATGCTTTTTAGCTCTACTGCTTAATTTAGACGAAATTTCGCTAACTGAATGAATTCCGGTAAAAATCATATAAATAGTTCCAACCAAAATTAAAGAAATTACTACTACTACCATTCCCATTTCTCGCAAAAATGAATAAAACGGAAGTGAAAAAACATAAAATGAAATATCATTATTAAAGATTGGATCAAGTGTATTGAATTCTGTTTTGTTGAAAAACTTTAAAACCATCTTCCAGCTTTCACTAGAAATTGAAGAAAATAAAAATCCAAAAATCAAACTGGCAAATAGATAAGCTAAATTTAGTCTTTTTTTGTTAAGCCAATCAAAAATTTGATTTCTTTCCTCGCCAAAGAGATTTTCAACTTGGTTATTACTTCTAATCTTTATATAATTGATAATCGGTTTCTTAGTAAAATGTAAATTCAGATAAATTAAAGCTGCAAAAATCGCTCCAACTAGAACCCTTAAAATAAAATTGGATAAAAACATAATTGTAAATGTTTTTTCAAAATTTAGTTCTTTAAACCAAAGCCAATCCGTATAAATATTAGCCCCTGTGGTTAGAAAAAAGATTAATACAATTGCTGCTATAACAAAAATGGAGAGAAAAAGCCTAATAGTTTTACTCATAATTTTCTCCTTTCAAATTTTTAAATTTAATTACAGTAACTAAGTAAAGATTCAACCTAGTTAAAATTTGCTGCAATTTTTAATGCTCTTTTTTCGGCTTCATAGAATATTTTTTCCTGATCAAGTCTTTTAAGTTCTGAACTTTCCATTATTACTTTGCCATCTATAATTACTGTGTCAATACTGCGGCTGTCTGCTGCATAAAATAAATTTGATAAATTGTTATGATGGGGATAGAAAAAACTATCTTTTTTTGTGTCAATTAATAATAAATCAGCCAGCTGATTTTCCTCCAGCAGTCCAAGTTTTTTAATGCCCAATGCTTCTGCTCCATTTACAGTTAAAATTTTTAGCATAGATTTAGTATCAACTGCTGTCGGATCTTGATACTTTATTTTCTGCAGGTATGAAGCCATTTTTGCTTCTTTGAGCATAGCCAAAGAATTATTACTTGAAACACCATCAGTACCTAAAGCAACATTGATCTCATTTTTTAAATATTCTCGAACAGGTGCAATTCCATTTGCAAGCTTAGCATTACTCATTGGATTGTGAGCTACATGTACATTTTTTTCTTTTAAGATCTCCAAATCTCCTGCTTCTAAATGCACACAATGAGCTGCCAGTATATGATTATCATCAAAAAAATCTAAATCGGCTAAGTATTTAATGGGTGATTTTTGATACTGCTGCAGAAAATTATTAACCTCATTTTTGCTTTCTGAAAGATGAATATGCAGTCCTAAATTATTTTCTCGGGCCAGCTCCTTGATCTGCAGCAGATAGTCTCGACCACAGGTATAAGGTGCATGTGGAGCCATCATTGTTTTAATCCTACCTTCAGCACTATTATTATATTTTAAAGCATAATTCAAAGATTTCTTTAAACCCTCCTGCCCATCATTAGCTTCAATTAGACCTTCGGATAAAACAGCTCTCATCCCACTTTGATCAACTATTTCAGCAATTTTATCTACTGCAAAATACATATCTGAAAAAGTGGTTGTGCCGGTTTTAATCATTTCAACAACTGCTAATGCTGTTCCCCAGTATATATCATCAGGCTTTATTTTGCTTTCAAAAGGCCAGATTTTATTCTGAAGCCACTGATCCAGGGGCATATCGTCAGCATAAGCTCTCATCAGGGTCATAGCAGCGTGAGTGTGGGTATTTATAAACCCGGGCAGAGCTATCATACCATCAGCATCAATAATCCGGTCATAATCACTTATTTCATCAATTTTTGTCATCTTATCTATTCTTTTTATTTTATTATCTTCTATTAAAATAAACTGCTCCTGCCTAACTTTAGTACCAGAGCTGTGTATTTCATCAATATTTTTTATTAAAATTCTCAAAGTGTACATCCTTTCAAAATTAATCAAAATTTATTTAAAAATTCTTTTGTAAGCTTTGATAGAATAATCTACAGCAGAATATATATTAATTGGTATCACAATATAAAATAACAAATTACCAAAATAATTTATATTTAATAATTTTAAAGCTATTGCTAAATATAAAAGAGCAATAGACAATTTGCCAATAAAACTTGGATTAATAAAGTTAAGACCATAAATATAAGTTATAATTCCGGATAAAAATATAAAAATTTCTCTTGCTAAAATTACATAGGAAAGCATTCTTGGTATAATATTTAAATAAATCAAAACCAGCAAAATACTAATAATTGTAATCTTATCAGCTAAAGGATCTAATAGCTTGCCGACCTTAGATTCCAAATTATATTTTCGAGCAATAAAACCATCCACAAAATCTGTAATTGCTGAAAGAGCAAAAAAGAAAGCTGCTGCTGCCAAATTTCCCTGAATAAAATAATATAAATATACTGGAATTAATAATATTCTAGCAAGGGTAATATAGTTTGGTAGATTATGCAAGGTCATCACTCCAGAAATTGATTATTTTCAAACTCCGCTTTAGCTATAATCTTTCCTTGATCAACTTCCTGATTTATAATATTATATTGCTTATCAAATTCTAAATGAAGATCAATTTTATTATAACAACTATCGCAGACAACAACTTTTTTTACTTCATAGGCAGCTTCTCTATTATCTTCATAAACTTTTGGGATATCATAATTTTTTCTGAAGATAAGTTTCATCTGGTTTCCACATTTATCATCTTCAATGTAAATATCAATTAAATTAGATTGACTACCACCATTACCATTAAAAATTGATTTTATTTTATCAAATAAGCCCATTTCAAAACCCCCGTCATAATTAATAGATAGAGATATGCCTTATCTAATAGGCATATCTCTATATTATTAATTGCTATATTTAAATATTAATTACTCTACACTTTCTTCTGCAGCATTTGTTTTATTTCTTTCAGCAAGTTTATCATCCATCATAAATAGACCCTGTGTAGAATCTCCAACCAATTTTAGTTTATCTACAATTTCTCCAACAGAATCTTCTTCTTCAACCTGTTCATCAACAAACCACTTTAAAAAAGATTTAGTTGCATAGTCTTTTTCTTCATCTGCTAATGAAACCAATTTATTAATCATTGCAGTAATCTTTTCTTCATGGGCCAAAGAATCTTCAAAAACTTCTAGGTTAGAATCCCATTCATTCTTAGGCTTTTCAATTCCACTTAAAATAACTCTGCCTCCTCTTTCATTTATAAAATCATAAATCTTTCGTGCATGAATCATCTCTTCATCAGCCTGCCGATCCATCCACTGGGCAAAACCAGCCAGGCTTTTATTTTCAAAATACGCTGCCATAGATTGGTACAAATATGCTGAATATAATTCAGCATTTATCTGTTCGTTTAATGCCTTTTCTACTTTTTCTTTTAACATAAATAATACCTCCTTAATATTTTATAAAAAATATACTTCTTCACTACTATATTTATTCAACAATGAGTACTAATATCCTGCTTTTAAACATGATTAAAATTTAATTAAATTCTCTAATTAAACATTTTCAGCTTCAAGCTCATTTATCTTTTCTATTATATTTTTCTTAACTAACAAATTTTTGTCCCTTCATCAAAATGAACATCAAGCTGAGGATAAGGAATCCCAATACCTGCTTCATCAAAGGCATCTTTAACATCTTCGTGCATATCAAAGTAAACATTCCAATAATCAGGTCCTTTAACCCAAACTTTACAAGCAATATTAATTGAACTGCCTGCATGTTCAGTTACCCTAATAATTGGCTCGGGATTATCCAGAATAAGTTCATGCTTAAAAACAAGGTCTTTTAATAATGAAATTGCTTCATGAAAATCATCATCATAGCCTATACCAAATGTTAAATCAACTCTTCTAGTATCCATAGCTGAATAATTTGTAATGCTGTCAGTTGCTACATTCCCATTAGGTATAAAGATTTTCTTGTTGTCAAAAGTAGTCATGATTGTATAAAGAATTTGAATTTCCTGTACTTTACCTTTGTAACCTGATACTTCAATAGTATCTCCTGCAGAAAACGGTCTAAAAATTAAAAGCATTACTCCGCCAGCAAAGTTAGACAAACTCCCCTGTAAAGCAAAACCTACAGCAAAGGAAGCTGCTCCTAAAACTGCAACAAAAGAAGCTACCTCAATTCCAATAGTTGAAGCAATAGAAATAAATAATAGAATTAAAAGTACTGCCCGAGTAATGGACATTAAAAAGCTTGTCAATGTCCTCTCAAATTTTCCCTGTATATTTTTTTCAATAAGTTTTACTACAAACTTGATCACCCATAAACCAACTAACAAAAGAATAATAGCTAATAAAAGCTTCATTCCATAATTAGCAATAATTGATTGTAAACCACCCGTAATTTGATCCATAAATTATTTGCCTCCCCTTTAAATTAAATATTGTGTTTAAGCTTATACTACTACTTACTATACTACTAATTTCTAGTTAATTCTTTACATTCCTGCAAACCATTAAAAGTTTTTTTAACATTTGTTTTAAAATAATAAATTTTGATAAAAAAAGAAGAACCGGATATTCCGGTTCCCCCAAATAAGTAAAAAAAATATTAAACGTCAACTGTTTCTTTAAAAGATTTACCACTTCTAAATACAGGCACCTTACGTGCTGGAATCTGAATTTCTTCTCCAGTTTGAGGATTGCGTCCTTTTCTAGCACTTCTATCTTTAACTTCAAAAGTACCAAAACCTATTAATTGAACATTATCACGCTTATCTTCAGCTTTTTTAGCCTCAGACTTCAAGTGATTCATGATAGTATCAATAGCTTCATTAACAACTTCCCCTGTATCCTTTTTTGTGACACCAGTTTTTTCTGCAACGGCATCAATAAGTTCGTTCTTAGTCATAAAATTCACCCCCTTTTATAACTTTAACTTTTACTGTCATTATTCATTATTCTCGCTATAACAGCGATTTCCTGCTTATTCATAGAAAAAATTTATAATTTTTCTAGATATTCCATAAAGAATTATCAACAACTGATTCCATTTCGTGTTTTTTACTCCGCAGCATTAGTTCTTCCACAGCCTGCTCAGGATCTTTATCTTCAAATAATACCTGATAAACCTCTTTAGTTATTGGCATTTCAAGCTCTCGATTTTTAGAATTCAACCATTTATAAATTGCTTTAGCTGTTTTAACTCCTTCTACAACCTGTTTTACCTTGTTTTTAGCTTCAACTAGAGTTTTACCTTTACCAATTTCGATTCCAAAACGTCTATTTCTGCTGTGCATACTCGTACAGGTAACAACAAGGTCTCCCATTCCCGACAGCCCGGATAGAGTCATGGTTTTAGCTCCGTGATAATTTATAAAATGACTCATTTCATTTAAAGCTCTTGTAATTAAAGCAGCTCTTGTATTATCACCATAATTTAAACCATCACAAATACCGCTTGCCACAGCAATAACATTTTTTAAGGCACCCCCTAGTTCAACTCCTTTTACATCAGGATTTGTATAAACTCTAAAGTATTTAGACATAAATAAATCCTGTACTTTTTCTGCATTTTCCTTACTCTCTGCAGCTGATACTATTGCAGTGGGTAATTTTTCCATAACCTCTTCTGCGTGAGTCGGTCCAGATAAAACAACTACATTTTGAAAACCAAATTCCTTAATCATTTCAGAATTAGTTTTAAAAGATTTTTCATCTATCCCTTTAGCGGTAGAAACAATAATAGTATCCTGATCAATTAAAGCTCCTGCATCATTTAAAACAGTTTTAAGAGCTGAAGTTGGCACAGAAATAACAATTACTTCAACGTTTTCTAAACAGGCCTCCAAATCATTAGAAGCCTTTAAATTTTTATTTAATTTATATCCTGAAAAGTATTTAAAATTATAATTCTCTTCATTAATTGAATCAACAACTTCAGCATCTCTGGCATATATTTTAACCTGATTTCCGTTTTCAGCTAATAAATTGGCCAGAGCCGTTCCCCAACTTCCAGCTCCAATTACTGCAATTTTTGCTGTCATTACTTTTTACCACTCTTCCCTAAATTTTCTGGATCCATTCTATTTTCCTCACCATTAAGCAGCCTTTTAATATTAGCTCTGTGAGTGTACATTACAAAAAGCCACAATAAAGCCGCAAAAATTACATGTTTGGTAGCAAATGAAGTAAAATAAAGTGTTAAAGGTAATGACATTGAGCCAATAATTGATCCTAAAGAAACATAACGAGTTGTTAAAACAAGTGCCAGCCAAATTAAAGCGTAAATTAAAAATGCTAAAGGATAAAGTCTTAAAATAACACCAAAAGTTGTTGCAACACCTTTACCCCCCGAAAAGCCTAAAAAGATAGACCAATCATGACCTGCAATAGCAGCAATAGCAACAAATAAAATAGCTGTACTTAAATTATCACCTAATATTGCCTGTCCAACCATCACTCCAAGATAACCCTTTAAAATATCAAATACGGCAACTAAAATACCAGATTTTAACCCCATTACTCTGGCTACATTAGTGGCTCCAATATTTCCACTTCCATACTGCCTAACATCTTTTTTCATAACATATTTAGTAAGAAGAAAACCAGATGGAATTGAACCGATCAAATAACTGATTAAAATAGCAATAAATATCCTCATAATAACCCCCTAATTGCGCTGTTTTAGTTTAAATTTCATAGGATTCCCAACATAACCAAAAGCTTCTCGAAGAACATTTTCTAAATATCTTTGATAAGCAAAGTGCATTAAGTTTGGATCATTAACAAAAAAGACAAATGTCGGAGCTTTAATTCCTACCTGACTTGCATAATAAATTTTAAGCCTTTTCCCTTTTCTACTGGGCGGCTCACGCAGTTGAACAGCTTCTGTGATTACCTCATTTAAAATACCTGTTTTAATTCTAAGAGTACTTTGATCAACTACAAATTCTAATAATGATAAAAGCTCATCAATTCTTTCTCCTGTTAAAGCAGAGATATAGGTTACAGGAACGTAATTCAAAAACTTAAGCTGATAGTATACTTCATCAGTATATCTTTCCATTGTTTTGGAATCTTTCTCCATTAAATCCCATTTGTTAATAGCTATAACCATTGCCTTACCCTCATCATGGGCATAACCAGCTATTTTTTTATCTTGATCTGTGACACCATGTTGGGCATCGATCATCATTAAAACAGCATCAGATCTATCAACTGATTTTAAAGCCCTTAAATTACTATAATATTCCACATCTTCTTTTACCTTAGATTTTCTTCTTAAACCGGCTGTATCAATAAAATTAAATTTAACATCTTTCCACTCAATCAATGTATCAACAGCATCTCTAGTTGTACCCGGCATATCACTTACAATAACTCTTTCTTTACCCAATAAATGATTAATCAAACTTGATTTACCAACATTAGGTTTCCCAATTACTGCAATATTAATTTTATCCTCATCTTTCTCAGTCTCTTCCTCTTCTGGAAGTTTTGCAGTAACTTGATCCAATAATTCACCTGTGTTTTTACCATGTTCAGCTGAAATAAGAATTGGATCCCCAAATCCAAGTGAATAAAACTCCCAACTTATTTCTTCCTGATTAGAAAAGTCTTCAACCTTGTTTACTACTAAAATAACCTCTTTGTTAGTTCGATACAGCAGCTGAGCAATATCCTGATCCACACCAGTCATCCCGGTTCTTGAATCGACTACAAATAATATGATATCTGCTTCTTCCATTGCTACTTCAGCCTGATATTTTATTTGATTTTTAATCTTGTCATTATCATGAAGGACAATTCCTCCAGTATCAATAACATTGAATTTTCTATTAAGCCATTCAGCTTCTCCATAGATTCTATCTCTAGTTACATTTGGCTCACCTTCTACTATAGCTCTGCGGCCGCCAACCAATCTATTAAAAAGTGTAGATTTTCCTACATTTGGTCTTCCTACAATTGCAGCTGTAGATTTAGCCATTTTTTATCACCTCCATTAGTTCTTTTAAATTACTTACAAATTTTATCTTATAATTAGATAATTCGGCAGTAAACTCTTCTTTAGTTTGTTCATCTAAAAATTTATTTTGATCATTTAAAACAATCTCTGATATAAAAATTTGGTCATATTCTATAGGATTGATTTTTTTTATATTCTTTTTCAAGTCTTGAGCAGTTAAAAGACCAGTAACAGTAACGGTCTCACCAAAAAATTCATTTTTAACAACTTTCAGCTCAAGCTTAAGCTTATCAATTTTTTTTATCTTTTCTGCAAATTCACTTAATGATTTCTTTCCTAAAACTGAAGTCATAACTGCAGTATTTTTAACTTTACTTAAAGATTCAGGTAGCTCAACTTTTTCTAATTCGTGATTCATTAAAGCTGTTAGACCAATTCCATTTTCCAACTGGGGAAAATCGTTATATTCCTGATAATTAGGCAGTTCAGAGTCTGTGTTCAAATAAAATTCATCAGCAGCATAAATGATGTTTTCCCCATACATTTTTTTTGATTTTTGCTGCCAGTATTCTATTTGTGCTAAAGAGTCCTGCATTTCTGCTGGAGTTAAAGTCCTAAGATCTGACAACCCCTCTCGATATTTGGTAATCCCAACCGGAACTATACCGATTGATAATATCTGGGGATAAAATGCTAATAAATCTTTTAGAGTTTTGTCCAATTCCTCCTGATCATTATACTCTGGACAGAGTACTATTTGAGTATGAAATTGAATATTATTTTTCTGAAAAAGTTTTAAGAGTCGATTAATATCTGCTGCTTTTGGATTTTTCATCATTTCAACCCTTAATTCAGGGTTTGTTGTATGTACAGAAATATTTATCGGACTCAAATTTTTATCAATAATCCTTTGAATTTCTTTGGCTTCAAGATTAGTTAAAGTAACAAAACTCCCCTGTAAAAATGAAAAACGATAATCATCATCCATTTGATTTAAACTTGACCTCATATTTTGTGGCTGCTGTTTAACAAAACAAAAAATACAGTTATTTTTACACTGCTTAAGACCATCAAAAACAATTTCTTTAAATTCTATGCCCAATTCTTCTCCAAGTTTTCTTTCCAGTTCAATTTTTTTAATTTGATTATCCTTAGTTTTTAGTTTTAAACTAATAATTGGTTCTGAAATTTGGTACAAATAATCTATATAATCATTAATTTCCTGACCATTAATAGTGATAATTTTATCCTTTGAATTCAAACCTGCTTTTGCAGCGGTAGAATTTGGAATAACATTTTCAATTTTAACCATCTTCCAACTACCTCCTGTAAGCTTGATAATATCATATTTAAGAAAACTAAGCAATAATCTCCATTAAGCGTAAAAAAACCCGCCGCCCAGATTTTGGACAGCGGGTGCTTTTTTAATTATTCACCCTGATCAAAAATATCTCCAACAATTTCTCTAATAGTAGCTCCTCCAGATGATGAACTATCATCACTATCACTGCTGCTCTTAGATTTAGAGCTGCCGCTTTTACTTGAGCCTTGAGAACTTCTGCTGGATTCCTGCTTAGGTTCAGGCTTTTCTTCTAACTCTTTTAAGCTTAAACCTACTCTTTCCTGATCAGCATCAATATTAATAATCTTAGCTTCTCTTACATCACCAACATTAACTACTTCATCAGCAGTTTTAACATGGCGGTGTGATAATTGGGAAATGTGAATTAGTCCTTCAATACCTTTTTCAACTTCCATAAAGGCACCAAAATCAACTAATTTAGTAATTTTACCTTCAATAACTTCTCCTTCATAGTGCTTATCAGCAAATTCTTCCCATGGATCAGGTAAAAGCTGCTTTAGGCCAAGAGAAATCCTTTCTTCTTCTTTATTAACTCCAAGAACTTTAACTTCAACTTCTTCACCTTCAGAAAGAACTTCAGCTGGACTCTCAATTCTACCCCATGACATTTCAGAAATGTGAAGCAGACCTTCAATGCCACCAAGGTCAATAAAAGCACCAAAATCAACTAATTTTGTTACTGTACCTGTAACTGTCTGTCCTTCTTCTAAAGCTTCTAAAGTTTCTTCTTTTTGAGCTGCTCTTTCTTTTTCTAGGACTTTTTTAGCAGAAAGAACTACATTGTTGTTATCTCTTTCAACTTCAATTACTTTTAGACGAAGAGTTTCTCCAACATAGTCACTTAAATTATCAACATAACCAATTGCTACATGAGAAGCAGGGATAAATCCTCTAACTCCTACATCTACAACAAGGCCACCTTTAACTTCTTTTGTAACTTCAGCTTCAATGATTTCATCATTTTCATATGCCTCAACGATTTTTTCCCAAGCCTGCTCATAATCTGCTTGCTTTTTAGATAAGATCATATTACCCTCATCATCTTCTAAAGTTAAGATAACTACTTCAATTTCATCATCCATACTTACAATATCATGAGCATCTTCAACAGAACGATGGCTTAAATGGCGCAGTGGAATAAATCCATCTGTTTTATAATTAACATCTACATAAACACCATTATCGTTAATTTCAACTACAGTACCAGTTACTTTCTGTCCTTTTCTTAAATCAGCAATATCATTATCGCTATATTTAAATTCAGCTTCTGCTTCAGCTTCTTCAGCTTCTGCTGTTTCTTCTTCCTCAGCTTCTGCTGCCTCTTCACTGTCGTCAGCTTCTTTTTTCTCTGTAGTTTCTTCAGTAACTTCAGTTGTTTCTTCGACCTCTTCTACCTGCTCTTCTACCTCCTCTACCACTTGTTCTTCTTTTTCCTCATTGTTCTCTGTTGACTCAACATTTACTTCTTTGTTTTCTTCGTTCATTAACTGAACAACCTCCCTTATTAACCAGTCTGGAGTCGATGCTCCAGCTGTAATTCCAACTTTATTTTTTCCAGACAGCCACTCTTTTTCTATTTCAGCGGCTGTTTCTATATGATAAGTAGGGGTGTTTGTGGCTGTACAAATTTCTGCAAGCCTTGTAGTGTTAGCACTATTGTGACCCCCAATTACAAACATTATATCTACATCTTCTGCTAATTTTTTAGCTGAAGATTGTCGAAGATCTGTAGTATTGCAAATAGTGTTAAAAACTTTTAACTCTTTAACTTTAGTTGCTACTAAATTAATAATTTCCCGAAAAGACTCAGGAGATTTTGTTGTTTGAGCTATAAATCCCACTCTAGATTTTAACTCAACAGACTCTAAGTCATCTTTGCCCCTGATTATAACTGCTTTTCCATCACTTGCACCATAAATGCCCTGAACTTCAGGATGATCTTCATCTCCATAAATAAATGTTTGATAACCCTCATCTATCAATTGTTTAGCATATTTTTGAGCATTTTTAACAAAGGGACAGGTAGCATCTATAATTTTCAGGTTCTTCGCTCTTGCCGCTGCTATAACTTCTGGTGCTACTCCATGAGAACGGATAATAACAATCCCAGAATCAATTTCGGCAAGTGAAGAGGCAACTTTCACATTTTTTGCTTCTAATTTTTCAACAACTTGTGGATTATGGATCAGCGGCCCCAGTGTATAGACTTCAAGTTCTTCCTTTTCACCGGCAGCTTCCAGAACCATTTCAATAGCTCTTTCAACACCAAAACAAAATCCAGCCTCTTCTGCTGTAATAACCTCCAGAATCTTCACCTCCTTCCAGCACAACACCAACAAATTCAATCTACCCTGAAATAAACAAGGGTATCTTTTAAACTTTTTTCTCTATCAAAGTTGAAAATCCTGCTTGAAATTGAAAAAAATTTAAAAATCTTAATAAATCAGCTCTTATCAGTACCTATTATTTATAATTTAATTCTTTTTTTATTTTATCTTTAATAAATTTAGATGCTTTTTTTCTTTCTTCTTTGGATAATCTTCTTTTAGAAAACTTCTCCATAGTAAAAGGTTCACCAATATTGACAGTAATTACTCCATCTTTTTTTATATTTTTAATTCCAATCGGAACAATTGGAGCCCCGCTTTTTATGGCCAGCATAACCGAGCCTGATTTAGGAGTACCTAATTTCCCTTCAGGCCTTCTTGTACCTTCAGGAAATATTCCTAACACCTCACCGTTTCTAATAACTGATAGAGCATTTTTAACAGCAGTAATATCATTTTTACTGCGGTCAACTGGAAAAGCATCTGCTAAATATAAGACAAATCTCATAATAGGATTTTTAAATAATTCTTTTTTAGCCATAAACCTTACTGGTCTAGAAAATATAGCTGCTAATAATGGTGGATCATAGGCACTTATGTGATTTGACATTAAAACAACTCCACCTTCAGCAGGTAAATTTTCCTTACCTCTGACTTTAATTCCAAAAAATATTTTAAAAACAGCTAAAAGAATTAACCTAATAGATTGATAGATAAAATTTTTCACTAGGATTCACCCTTAATAAGCGATATCATTTTTTTAAGAACCTCATCTATTGTAAGGTTAGTAGTATCAATTAAAACGGCATCTTCAGCCTGCTTTAGGGGAGAGTGTTTCCGCTCACTATCTAATTTATCTCTGCGGGCTATGCTTTTTTTAATCTCCTCAAAATCAGCATTTTTACCCTTTGATTTGACTTCTTCATAACGCCTTTTGGCTCTTTCATCTAAAGAAGCTGTTAAAAAGAATTTGTGTTCAGCTTCTGGTAAAACAACAGTTGTAATATCTCGCCCATCCATTACAACTTTATTATTACGAGCCAACTGCTGCTGTTTATTGACTAAGATATCTCTAACACCTTTGACTGCTGCTGTTTGAGAAACATGTTCATTTACCTTAGAACTTCTTATTTCTTCACTAACATTTTTGCTGTTTAGAAATATTTCACCATTTTCATTAAAACTAATGTTGACCTTTTTAGCTATTTTAGTAAGCAGTTTCTTGTTATTAAAATCAACATCTTCTTCTAAAGCAGCAAGAGTAATAGCCCTGTACATAGCACCTGTATCAAGATGAAGATAATTTAATTTTTTTGCCAAGAGCTTTGCAATTGTACTCTTACCAGCTCCACCCGGGCCATCAATTGCTATAACATTTTTCATCAACTTTGTCTCACCTTTTAATATATATTTATCCAACTTATTTGACTAAATCAGGCCTTAATTTTCTAGCTTTTTCCAAATATTGATGTTTTACTTCAGTTTTAGCTTTAGTTCCTTCAACATACACTAATAATCTTATCATTTTTTCACTACTATTTTCAACCTTCATTTCCTGCATACATAAAATAGGAGTTGAATTATAGCCCAATTCTCTAATAGCTTTACCGGGATAAAGTTTAGTCAAATCATCAGTTGCAGTAGTTATAATACTTATTAAATCCGCTTCTGCTAAATTGTTTTCCTGCATTAAAGATTTTGTTAACTTTTTTGTAGCTTCTGCTATATATTGCTCTTCATTAGCTTTAACACTAATTGCTCCTCTAACTGCATACATTCTCTAAGCCTCCAATTTACTAATCTAATTTATTCAGTTTATCTAAAGCAACTTTTGCTGCTTCCTGTTCAGCTTCCTTTTTACTTGATCCCTGTCCAGAACCAAGACTATCTTCATTTAATTTTACAGCTACTACAAAGGTCTTATTGTGATCTGGACCTTCTTCGTCTACAACTTCATATTCAGGTCGGTCACTGCCATTTTCTTGAATTACTTCCTGCAGCATTGTCTTATAATCCTGGATATGATTACCCGCTGCTACATTTATAATATCAACCTTCAATAAATCTAGAATAAAATCTGCAGCTGCTGTAAAACCCTGATCAAGATATAAAGCACCAAAAATTGCTTCCATTGTATCTGCCAGTATAGAATCTCTTTCTCTACCACCGGTCATTTCTTCTCCCTTGCCTAAAAAGACATATTTTCCTAAATCAATTCTTTTAGCAACATCTGCTAAAATAGGTGCACTAACAATTACTGCTCTCATTTTTGCTAATTCACCTTCTGGAAAATCTGAAAACTTGTTAAAAATATAGGTGCTGACAGAAAGACTTAAGACCGAGTCTCCTAAAAATTCTAATCTTTCATTGTCCTTTAACTTTAAATTTCTGTTTTCATTCGGAAATGATTTGTGAGTCAGAGCTCTCTGGACCAAAATTTTATTGTTAAAATTTAAGTCTAAAGAATCCTCAAATTCGTTTACTATACTTTGATTAAACAACTGATTCATTTTATATATCACCATCCATAAAAATAATAAAAAGGGATGAAAACTCCACAGTGGGAGCCTCATCCGTCATTATTTATTAAAGAATATCTTCTAAATAACTTACAGCATCCTCAACTGTGCGAATATTTTCAGCATCCTCATCAGGAATTTCTACATCAAATTCTTCTTCAAATGCCATAACTAATTCTACAACATCTAAAGAATCTGCTCCAAGATCTTCTATAAATGAAGAGTCTTCAGTAACTTCATCTCTGTCAACTGCTAATTCTTCTGCTACAATATCAATAACTTTATCCAAAATATTATCCACTCCATTCACCTCCTTTCACTGAGTCTTCATTTTATAACGCAATGTTGACTCAGCACTAGGGCATCGAGCCCGTCGCACTAGTCTTCATTTTATAACGCAATGTTGACTCACAAATCTTTCTTTTTATATCGAATAGATAGATTTGCGTTAGCACATCGAGTGCGTCACAGCACTAGGGCATCGAGCCCGCCGCACTATATATTTTTGAAAATATTTATAACAAAGGGATTATTAATACATGCCTAACCAAAGTTAGAATAGTATCTAGGCTCCCATGCCGCCATCAATTTTAATTACTTCCCCATTTATGTAGTTTGCGTTATCTGAAGCTAAAAATGCTGTTAAATCAGCAACTTCTTCAGCCTGACCCAAACGAGCTAATGGTACTTGAGAAATAATATTAGCCTTAACTTTATCACTTAACTCTTCTGTCATTTCAGTATCAATAAAGCCAGGTGCAATTGCATTAGAGCAGACACCTTTTGAAGCTAGTTCTTTAGCCATTGTTTTAGTAAATCCAACTATTCCAGCCTTAGCTGCAGAATAATTCGCCTGACCGGCATTACCATTAATACCAACTACAGATGATAAATTAATTAATTTTCCATTCTCAGCTTTAAGTAGATATCTAACTGCGTTTTTGGTGCAGTTAAAAACTCCTTTTAAATTAATATCTAAAACACTATCCCAGTCAGCTTCTTTCATTCTCAAAAGCAGCTTATCTCTGGTGATTCCGGCATTGTTAACTAATACATTTAAACCATCCATCTTGTTATAAGCAGTTTTTACTAATTCAGCTGCCTGATCAAAGTCACTTACATCAGCCTGAACTACATGAGCTGTGCCACCTGCTGCTTCAATCTCTCTTTTTACTGCTTCTGCTCGACTTTGAGAGTTAGCATAATTTATAGTTATTTCAGCACCTAAAGCAGCCATTTTTTTAGCTATTTCTGCTCCAATACCTCGTGAACTTCCTGTAATTAAGACTTTCTTGTTTTTAAGGTCTATCAAATTAGACACCTCTTTACTTAATGTTGAAATCTAGACTTTAACTAAATAATAAAACTTAAAATATAATAATCTAATAATCTAAATTAAGTTATTGTGATTTAAAACTAAATTAATTTAATAAATTATAATTGCTTTTAATTGTTTCTTCTGCTTTTAACAATATTTCTTCAATTATTTCTTTGACAGATTTAATTTCAGAAATCATACCGGAAATTTGTCCGGCCATTACACTACCTTCTTTAACATTTCCATCAATAACAGCATCTCTAAGTTTACCTGAGCCAATTTCTTCAATCTTTTTGGGATCTACGCCCTGACTTTCTAATTTGTCCATTTCTTTAGTCAGCTTATTTTTTAAGTTTCTAACCGGATGACCGGTACTACGTCCAGTAACAACTGCATCTCTATCTCTAGCTCCTACAATTGCCTTTTTAAAGTTCAAAGATGCGGTGCATTCCTCAGAACAAACAAATCTAGTTCCAATTTGAACACCACTGGCTCCTAAGGCTAAAATAGCTGCTAAACCTCTGCCATCACCAACACCACCTGCTGCAATAACAGGGATATCCACGGCATCAACTACCTGTGGTACAAGGGCCATGGTTGTCAGCTCTCCTACATGACCTCCTGCCTCAGTTCCTTCTGCAATTACTGCATCAACATCCAATCTTGCCATTCTTTTAGCAAGAGCAACTGAAGGAACAACTGGTATTACCTTTGAACCAATCTCCTGAAATCTTTTTACATATTTACCAGGGTTACCAGCACCTGTAGTAATAACAGGAACTTCTTTTTCAATAGCCAAATCAATTATATCTTCAGCAAAAGGGGAAAGCAACATAATATTTAAACCAAATGGTTTATCCGTCAATTTCCTTACCTTATTAATTTCCTTTTCAATTACATCAGCTGATGCACTTCCAGCACCAATTACACCCAGGCCTCCTGCATTAGACACTGCTGCTGCCAGTTCACCGGTAGCAACCCAGGCCATTCCTCCTTGAATAATTGGCTTTTCAATCTCCAATAAATCACAAAGCTCTGTTTTCAATGCCATTTATTCCAACTCCTCATTCTTTTCTAACTCAACTTTAATCAATTCTACTATATCTTCTTTTACAGTCTTTTTAGCAGTCTTGACCGCATTATAAATAGCTGTGCTGTCAGAACTGCCGTGACTAATAATCACAATACCATTTACTCCTAATAAAGGCGCTCCTCCATATTGTCTATAATCAATTTTTTTTAAAACTTTTTTCAAATATGGTTTTATTAAAAAAGCAGCAATTTTAGAACGTAAATTTGTTTTAAAACTCTCTTTAATTAAATCAAGAAAAAACGAAGCTGCTCCTTCTGTTGTTTTGAGAACTACATTTCCAACAAAGCCATCTGTTACAACAACATCAACTTTGTCACTAAAGATATCTCTACCTTCAACATTACCAATAAAATTTTTTATTCTTGGATCATCACTTAAAACTTGATAACTTTCTTTACTTAAATTATTACCCTTTGTCTTCTCTTCTCCAATATTTAAAAGAGCTACCTTAGGATTTTCTATTTTCATTACATTTTTTGCATAAAGCTGTCCCATTAAAGCAAACTGCTGTAAATTTTCAGGACTGCAGTCTGTATTAGCACCATTATCTAAAACTAAAGTGCTTCCTTCAGCAGCAGGAAATTGAATTGCGATAGGTGGGCGGGAAACTCCCTTAATCCTTCCAACTCTTAACAAACCAGCTGCCATTACTGAACCTGTATTACCTGGAGATATAAAAGCATCAACTTCCGATTTTTTTAAAAGAGCTGCCCCAACATTTACTGTGGCATTCTTTTTTTTGCGCAGGGCTTTAATTGGTGATTCATCCATTGTTATAATTTCATCTGCATTTTCAATTTTAAGCCTTTTCGAATCATAGTCAGTTTTTGCTAACTCTTCGCTTATAATATCATATTCACCAATCAGGGTCAATTCTATTTCTTTATCTTCTTTTAAAGCCTTTAAGGCTCCTGCAATTAATTCGGATTCATCCTTTTCTCCACTCATTATATCAACAGCTATTCTATACAATATTGCCGCCTCCCAGAGTCCAAAAAAACAAAAATTTATATCTTTATCATTTGCAAAACATTATATCTCAACCGTCGGTCAATTGCAAGTTTGTGGCAAGAAAAAAACAGAGAATCTCCAGCTCAGAGATCTCTGTTTATCTAAAATGATTTAATTTCCAGTCACCTTTTTTCCATCATAATGTCCACATTCTGGGCATACATGATGAGGTAAAATTTTCTCATGGCAGTTTGAACATTCTACAAGACTAGGTGCACTCAGTTTTTTGTGAGTACGTCTTTTGCGCTTACGTGTTTTAGAAGTCCGTTTTTTAGGTACAGCCATTCTATACACCTCCTTTAATTATTCTTGATCATTATAAAATTCTTTAAGTTTTGCCAGACGAGGATCTACTGTTTCTATCTCACAATCACATTCTCCCTCATTTAAATCCTGACCACATTGAGGACAAATGCCCTTACAATCTTCTGAACAGAGAGGTTTCATTGGTAAGGATAGAATTATATTATCCACAATTATATCGTCTAGATATAGTTCTTCCTCATCTTCCATTTCACTTTTCATTACATCTTCAGAAATATCCAATTTTATTGTAGAACTATACTTTTGTAAACAACGACTGCAGCTTAAAATTAGTTCAGCTTCTAAAGTTCCTTGAACAAGAAAAGAATCCTCTGTATTATAAATTTCAAGTTCAAGCTGAACCTTATCTTTTATTTCAATTTCACGATCTACAAATTCTAAGTTGTGAAATTTCAGCTCCAGTGAGACATTTTTTCTGCCTCCGATTTCTTTTAAATCACTGAGGTTAATATCCAATTTATTTGATCACCCCTGTAAATAGCCACGTTTTATTATATAAAAAGCAGCCTGAACTGTCAAGCAAAAATTTACTGATTTACTAATTCCATTGTATCTTTTGCAATTACTAATTCCTCATTTGTTGGAACCACCATTGCCTTAACTTTAGAATCAGCAGTAGAAATAAATACTTCTTTTCCCCGGCAGTCATTAGCTTCCTGGTCGAGCTCAATACCTAAATATTCTAATCCTTCTAAAATCTCTGCACGAGTATCAATCGAATTTTCTCCGATGCCTGCAGTAAAGACAATTGCATCAACTCCACCCATTGCAGCTGAATAAGCTCCGATATATTTTTTAACTCTATAATTAAATAATTTTATTGCAATTTCTGCCTGATGATTACCTGCAGCTGCTGCATCTTCTACATCACGTGAGTCACTGCTGACTCCAGAAACTCCCAGCAGACCGCTTTTCTTATTTAAAATATCGTCCATCTCCGAAGCGGAAATGTTTTCTTTAGCCATAATAAATGGAATTATCGCTGGATCAATATCTCCACAACGGGTTCCCATAACTAATCCTTCAAGTGGAGTTAGGCCCATACTTGTATCTACTGATTTACCATTTTTAACTGCAGCTACACTAGCTCCATTACCAAGATGACAGGTTATAATTTTTAGTTCAGATAAATCTTGGTCCATCATTTCGGCAGCTCTTTCAGCTACATAACCGTGTGATGTACCATGAAAACCATATCTTCTAACTCCATATTCTTCATAATATTCGTAAGGAAGAGCATAAATATATGCTTTTTCTGGCATGCTCTGGTGGAAGGCTGTATCAAAAACTCCAACCTGTGGTTTGTCAGGCATTAATTCTTTACAAACCTTAACTCCCATAATATTAGGTGGATTATGCAGAGGAGCTAAATCTGAAACAGATTCTACTTTTTCAATTGTTTCTTCATCAATAATTGTTGAATGAGCAAAAGCTTCTCCACCATGAACAATTCGATGCCCTATTGCTTCAACTTCGTCCATATCTTTCAAAACTCCGTGATCTTCTGATAACAGAGTTTCGATTAATAATTCAATTCCTACTTTATGGTTAGGAATATCTTTTTCTATTACAATTTCATCTCCACTACCATTTTCATATTCTAAATATGAATCAGTGATTCCAATTCTTTGAATAAGTCCTTTTGCCAAGACAATTTCTGTCTCCATATTGAATAACTGATATTTTAGAGATGAGCTGCCGCTATTAATTACAAGTATTTTCATTCTTTTCCTCCTAAGTTTTATGTTATTTATTAATTTTGAGCTTGAACTGCTGTAATTGCAGTTAAATTAACAACATCATCAACTGAACAACCGCGAGAAAGGTCGTTAATCGGTGCTGCAAGCCCCTGTAAGATTGGCCCAACCGCATCTGCACCTGCCAGTCTCTGAACTAATTTATAGCCTATATTACCGGACTGCAGGTCAGGGAAAATCAATACATTTGCTTTACCTGCTATTTCACTGCCAGGAGCTTTTCTGCTGCCAACACTTTCTACTAATGCTGCATCAGCCTGCATTTCTCCATCAATTTTTAAATGAGGAGCATTTTTATGAGCAATTCCAACTGCATTTCTAACATTATCTACATTCTCATGTTTGGCACTACCCATTGTTGAAAATGACAGCATAGCCACTCTTGGTTCAAAACCTAACAATCTTTTTGTTGTATCAGCTGTAGTTATTGCAATTTCAGCCAGCTGATCTGAGTTTGGAGCTGGATTTACGGCACAATCAGATACAACTAAGACTCCGTCTTCTCCAAATGATTTATCTTTTAATACCATTATGATAGCACTTGAAACTGTTGAAATACCTTCAGCAGTCTTAACAATTTGGAAAGCAGGTCTTAATACATTACCAGTAGCATTTGCTGCTCCTGCAACCATTCCATCTGCCTTATTAGTATAAATCATCATAGTAGCAAAATACAAAGGGTCTTTTACAATTTTCTCAGCCTCTTCTTTTGCAATACCTTTATGTTTTCTTAGCTCATAAAATTCATCTGTAAATTCTGCTATGTATTCAGATTTCTCAGGATTAATAATTTCAATCCCACTTAAGTCAACACCATATTCTTCAGCCTGCTTTTGAATAGATTCTGCTTCAGCTAAAATAATAATTTTAGCAATTTTTTCTGCCTCTACTTCTGCTGCAGCTCTAATTATTCTTTCATCATCACCTTCAGCAAAAATAATTGTCTGTAGATTAGAAGCAGCTTTCTCTTTAAAATCTTTTAATACATCCATTTAAATTTCCTCCCCCGTGGTTTTAAAAATAAGTTATTTGTTCTTTCTTTATATATTTGCTATTATATATATAATACTATATTAAAGTTTCAAACCCTTTTTTATTAAAAGAAGTTCGAAAAATAAAACTTTTATTTAAATTGAAACAATATATTGAAAAAAATTAATAATTTGGAGTGTTGCTAATGAAAACAACTGCCTTAATAGTTGAATATAATCCCTTCCACAATGGTCATCAGTATCATCTCCAAAAAAGCAGAGAAATTACCGGAAATGATGATTTGATTGTGATTATGAGTGGTAATTTTACTCAGCGTGGAGATGCAGCAATTCTTGACAAGTGGGCCAGAACTAAACAGGCTTTAAGCTGTGGTGCTGATCTGGTTTTGGAATTGCCCTTCATCTATGATATCCGCAGTGCAGAATATTTTGCCCACTACTCTGTTTTAAGCCTTGAAAAAACTAATCTAGTTGACTCTATTGTCTTCGGTAGTGAAGCCGGTGATCTAGAACTCCTCTCTGCTGCTGCAGAAGCTCTAACAAAAGAAAGTCCCGCTTTCAAAAAATCATTACAAAATTATTTAAAAAATGGCTTAGACTTTCCAACTGCCAGAGCTAAGGCATTACTTAATACTTATCAGGATTTTAATGATTTAGCAAAATTTAATGCAAAAAAAATCGAAAAAGTCTTAGCAGCACCAAATAATATTCTGGCTATCGAATACCTGAAATCATTATTTAAATTAGATTCTAAGATAAAAGCATATACTATTAAAAGAATGGGCACCAATTATCACAGCCAGGAAATAAATAAAAACTATGCAAGTGCCTCTTTAATCAGAAATTTATTCAATAATCGAAATCAAAAAGAAGCTCTACAGGCTGTTAAAAAGTTAATGCCAGAACCAGCCTGGTCAATCTTAAAAAAGGAAGTTGAATTAGGGAGATATGTAAAAAATAGTTCCCAAAAGCAAATCATTGTAAAAACTATAGATCAAATCAGACGTCTGCAAGCTGAAGACTTAACAAAATATAATGGGATAAATAACGGTTTGGAAAATCGTTTTATCAATACAGCTGCAGCTGAATTTAAGGCTGAATCATTTTTAGAAGCCTTAAAAGCCAAAAATCTAACCGAAAGCAGAATTAAAAGGAAAATTCTACAGCTTTATTTTTCCTTAGATACTGCAAAAATTGAACTGGTAGAAAATAATGCCCCCCATTACCTGCGTGTTCTTGGGGTAAAAAAGGGTAAAGAATATCTACTTTCTAAACTGCAGGCTGAAGCAGAGGCAGAAGTCATTATTAACCCTGCTGAAAAAATTAATGAGATCAATATCCAGGCTGAAGCTGCTCTAGAACTTTCTTTAAGCTATGATCTGCTGGCCAGCGATCTTTATGCACTTTTATATGAAAACCAGAAACACAGTCAGTCCCACAGAGATTTCCACCAGCGTTTAATCAAAATATATTGACCCTCCTCGGGGCAAGCCCACGAGATTTGCAAGCAGACTTTCACTCTATCACTTTATAGCTTGAGATCTTTTTCTAAATGACTAATTATATCGGAAATTGTTTTTACCTTTAATAATTCTAAACCATCAGCATATTCAGCAGCTGTCTCATAATTTTCTTCAGGTACAATAAATAGATCTACTCCAACTTCTTTGGCCGCCATTATTTTATATTTAACCCCATCAATTCGACCAATTTCACCATCTAAACTTATTGTTCCAGTTCCAGCTATTTTTCTACCACCAGTAATATCTTCTGGAATCAGCTGGTTATAAATTTCCATTGTAAAAACACTGCCGGCTGAGGGTCCAATTATATTATCTGTCTTAAAGTTAACTTCACCCGGTATCTCATATTCTAAACCTTTGGAGCTAATTAAGACTCCAATTGAAGGGTTACCCTCATTTCCTTCAAGTTCTAATGTTTTTAAATTAAAAATCAGCTCTTTCTCATCTCTAATAACTTTGATTTCTACGGTATCGCCAATATTTCTATTTTTTATTATATTTACAGCATCTGCTGCCATTTCTACTTTTTTACCATCAACAGCAGTTATCAAATCTCCTTTTTTTAGATTATTATATGCTGATCCCTCTTTCATAACTTCAACTACTTCTGCTCCCTCTCCTGTTACTTGAACATTATACCCAGCCTGCCTAAAAGCTACAGCCTGTGCCTGGAGTTTGCTTTCTTCCATTAGCTCAGCCATTAAATCGATATATTCGTTCATATCCATATTTTCAGGCAGCTGATCAGCTATTGAAGTTAACTCTCGGTCATCAGGTGAAAATAGAGTCAAGTAAAAATAATCCCAGGCCATTGCTCTTCTGGTACTGACTGCAGTTAATAAGAACTCACCTTGATTATCATAACCATTTTTCACTTTTATCATTGGTGATAATTCTGCTGCTATTCCAGGCTCCATTATTTGATAAGGAACAGGAACAAAATTACTGATTATAAATACAATTAAAATTATTCCAATTAAGCGCGAATAAAACTTATTTATATAATTCTTTTTCATATCTATCTTCCTCTTTAGATAATTTTTTGAATGCCAAATTTATAAAAACCAACACTACTATTATATATGATAAATACTTCTAAATGCAAAGTTTTTTTGCAGATTCCTTGACATCGATTATTTGCTAAGTTATAATCGATATAAATTAAATATCTGAGATTTGATTAGCAGTTTGACTAATCATAAAATACCTCATCCCTTTGGTGAGGTAGAGGTGCAGAAAAAATCAGTAACCTTTTATATTTCCCCCGAACCAGGATTATAAATTAAAGGTGAAAGGCTTTTCTGCCGAAGTGAATTTTTTTTGGTTCAAAAAATTTACTGGGGCTGTATATAAAATATACAGAACTGTCATAATAATTCATTTATTATGTTGTGCTATCTCAAGTAAGAATAAAGAAGATGAGGCGATTTTTGCTATTAACCCGGCATATCGCCGGGTATTTTTTATGCCTTTAAAATTAGTTACTAATCAAAACAAAAAAACAAGGAGGATTTATTATGGAAAGTTACGGTATTATATCTTTACTCCCACCTCTGCTGGCAATTATTTTAGCCTGGTGGAGTAAGCAGGTTGTATTATCTTTATTTTTAGGAGTTTTTGCAGGTGCATTAATTACCAATGCATATAATCCGCTTTTTGCTTTTATGCACACTTTAGATAATTATATTTTAGCATCACTTGCAGATTCCTGGAATGCTGGAATTATATTATTTTTATTAGCGATGGGTGGAATGATTGGAATTATTAACAAATCAGGTGGAATTATTGCAATTGGTGAATATGTTGCTGAAAGAGCAAATTCAGTTGTTAAAACACAGTTTGCCGCCTGGGTAATGGGGGTGCTTATCTTTTTTGATGACTATGCTAACACCTTAATTGTTGGAAATACAATGCGTCCAATTACCGATAAAATGAGAATTTCTAGAGAAAAATTAGCTTTTATAGTTGACTTAACTGCTGCTGCAGTTTCAAGTATAGTTCCAATTTCAACCTGGATTGCCTTTGAAGTTGGTGTAATTAGAGATGGTTTTGACTCTTTAGGATTAGAAATTAGTGCTTATGGAACTTTTGTGCAGACAATACCTTATCGTTTTTATAGTATTTTTGCCCTTGGTTTTGCTTTAATCATTATTTTTACAGCTAAAGATTTTGGCCCAATGTTAAAAGCAGAAAAGAGAGCCCGCTCTACAGGAGAAACTTTGAGACCTGGATCCACACCAATGGTTTCACAGGAAATGGAAGAAATTGAACAACCTGAAGGTGAAAGCTTTACTTTTGCAAACTCATTTTTACCCATAATTGGTGTTATTTTAGTTACTTTAATAGGACTCTGGTACAACGGTGGTGGTTTAGAAGCTGGAACCTCCATTAGAGATGCTTTTGGAAATGCAGATGCCAGTATTGTTCTTCTCTGGGCGGCAATTAGTGGTAGTTTTATTGCTGGAATTCTCGCTTTAGCAAAAGGAATTTTAACAATCGGTGAAACTGTAGACGGCTGGATTGATGGTGCAAAATCAATGTTTATTGCCTGTCTAATCCTCATTTTGGCCTGGTCAATTGGAAGCATCACTGATGATTTAGGTACTGCAAATTATTTAGTTTCTATTTTAGAAGGTAATATAATTCCTGAAATTGTACCTGTAATGATTTTTGTTTTTTCGGCTTTTATAGCCTTTACAATTGGAAGTTCCTGGGGAACAGTTGCTATTGTAATGCCGCTGGCAATTCCTTTGGCTAATTCAATTGGAATCCCAATGCTGCCAACAATTGCTGCGGTTTTAACTGCAAGTGTTATGGGAGACCACTGCTCACCGATTTCCGACACAACAATTATGTCTTCTACCGCTTCGGCTGTCGATCATATGGATCATGTTACTACTCAAATGCCATATGCCCTAACAGTTGGTCTGGTTGCAGCTTTATTTGGCTTCTTACCAGCAGGTTTTGGTTTCTCTGCAGTATTTTTATTACCTCTTGGTTTAGTGGCTCTATATATTATAGTTAGCATCTTTGGTAAAAGAGCTGATGACCTAGTTTCATAAATAAAAAAAGATCAAAACCGCTGTCTTAAGACAGCGGTTCTTTTATGAGTATATAGTTTTTATTTCAGCTGCTGTCATTGGCTTAGCAAAATCATATCCCTATCCCTTTTCCCAATAATTTTTCATTTTTTTAGTTAAAATTTGTTTATCCATCTCTGCCGGCCATAATTCTCTATTATTTTTTTCCCGCATTGCAGAAACTAAATTTGAGAACAATAAGTCATCTTCAAAAAATTTATTGAATTCTTTTCGTGTTTCTGATCTTATAGTTCTGCCATCATATGGACAGGAGCTTTTAAGAACAGTAATATCTTTATTTTCAATTTCCTCTTCTATAATATCTTCACGAAGATAAATCAAAGGTCTAATTATTTCAATTTTATTTTTACTTAAATATCTTTTAGCCTGCAGGGGTTTTAGCTGACCGGAATAAAAGATACTCATCAGATACGTTTCTACTGCATCATCTAGATGATGACCAAAAGCTAATTTATTAAAATTATTATCTTTTAAATAATTAATAATTGCTCCTTTACGAAAATGAGCACATTTAGAGCAGGGATTATCTTCTTCTTTTGCTGCTATATAATCCGAAATATTTGTTTTTATAATTTTAATTTTAAGATCTAAAGCAGCTGTTATTTTTTTTAATTCTAAAGCTGTAGAATCATCAAAACCAGGATCCACATGCACAGCTTCTAAAATAAAATCATTTTTAAAATGCTGATTAAACAATTTTAAAATTAAAAGCAGAAATGTGCTATCCTTGCCTCCAGAAAGGCCCACAGCAATTTTATCTCCATCATTAATTAAATCAAATTCGGCTATCGCTTTAACTACTTTAGCAGTAATACTGTTGTCAAAAGATAAATTCATAATTATTTATTAATCTCCTTTAGCCAGCTATTTAATGCATCTGATTGTTTTTCTGCTATTTTAAAAGCTGCAGCGCACATTTTTGAGTCTGCAATTTATAAATACATCTTAACTATATTTTCTAATATCTTTTCCAAAAGGCATTAATGATAAATAAGCAAGTTTTAAACTCTGCTTTGCAAAAGGAATTCCAATAATTGTCAAAGCAAATATCAGAGCAGAAATCAAGTTAGCTACTGCTAATTCCCACCCAAAAACAAGGACCCAAATAATATTGGCTATTAAACCCAAAGATGAACTATCTTTTTCAATCACCTCTTTACCAAAAGGGGCAATCTGCATTTTAGCCATTTTAAAACACTGTTTACCAATTGGAATTCCAATAATGGTTATTGATGATAAAACACCAGCAGCAAACCAAAATATTGCTTCAATTAAGCCTCCAAAAATAAACCAAATAATATTCCCGAGTAATGTCATAATAATTCTCCTTTTTAGATTAGAATAAAATAGCTAAAATCATAGTAACTGCTGTTGTATAATTGATGATCATAAAGTTATTAACCGCTAAAACAAATGTATCTTTTTTAGTCTGTTTTTTTTCGAATTTATTAATATTTTGTTGAACTTTAAAAATTGATAATAATGCCAGCAGAGCAATTAAAGGCAAAATATTAAAAATCACTGAAATTACGATACTTAAATAAGAAAAATAATATAAATATTTGAAAAGTTTCAGGCTCTTATTGCGAGATAAATAGATCGATAGTGTATAGCGATTATTTTCTAAATCATCTTCTATATCACAAATATTATTTGCCAGCATAATATTCGCAATCCCAAAAATTAAAGGTAATGAAAAAATAAATATTTTTAAAATTGCTGAGTACTGAAATTCCAGGATTAAGCTTTCAGATTCTAAAAAAATATTTATTAAATTTAAATTATGAATATAAACTGCCAGAAATGTAATAAAAAAACCCATAGTAAATCCCGAAAAAACTTCGCCTAATGGGGTTCTAGAAATTGGAACTGGACCTGATGTATATAAAATACCAATAATAAATGATATGATACCAATAAATAAAACTATAACATCAGTTTTTAAATAAAGCAGCAAACCAGTTACTACAGCTAAGGAAAAAAGAATGAATATAGTCTTCTTAACAGTTTTTTGACTTAAATTATAATTTACTACTGCATTATGCTGTTCATAATTGAAGCCCTCTTTTTTTTCAGCTTTCAAATAATCCTGATAGTTGTTAATAGCTGTCGTTCCCATATCAACAGAAAGCAGTGAAATAAACATTAAGATAAAATTAGTAATTTTAAAATTAGAATAATGATATAATAAATACAAGTTTCCCATTAAAAAAGGAGTAAAACTTGCAATTTTAGTCTGAATTTCTACAAGTTTCAAAAAAGCAGTTGCTGTCAAAACAGTCACCTCTATTTTTTAGTTGAAAGTTTAGCTTTTAATTTATGATAAACAAAATCAGGAACTAGTTCACTAATGTCTCCCTCAAAATAAGCAGCTTCTTTAATTACACTAGAACTTAAAAAGGCATATTTAGTATCTGTCATTAAAAAGATAGTTTCAATACTATCATCCAAGTGTTTATTCATTGATGCCATTTGAAACTCCCCTTCAAAATCAGACACAGCTCTTAATCCCCTCAGAATTGCCTCCCCCCCAATTGATTTCACATATTTAGTAGTTAAACCAGAAAAAGAGTCTACTTTTACATTATCTAAATCTTTAGCAGCTCTTTCTAACATTTCTACTCTTTCACCCATTGAAAAAACTGGCTCTTTATTTGGATTATGAAATACAGAAACAATAACTTCATCAAAAATATTTGCTGCCCTCTCTACAATATCAAGATGGCCATTTGTAACTGGATCAAAGCTTCCCGGATATACTATTTTTTTTGCCATTCTATCCCTTCCCCCTTATTATTATTTTAGTTGATAAATTGTAATTAATGAATTTCCATATTTTTTGTTTTTTATGATATTTAGTTCTGTAAATTCTTCAACCTCTTCTGCTTCAGATCTCTCACTAATAATCAAAGCTTTTTCCTTTAATAGTCCATTCTCAATTATTAATTTAACAGCCTCAGCACTCATATTTTTTTCATACGGAGGATCCATAAAAATAATATCATATTTCTGCTTACAGCTTTTTAGATATAAATAAACATCCCGCTTAAAAAGTTTAGCTAAATCAAAAAGCTTAGCTTTTTTCAAATTATCTTCAATAACTTTTAAATGTGTTTTATTAATCTCTACAAAATCTGCTTTTTTTGCCCCTCGACTAAGAGCTTCAATACCCAAACTACCAAAACCCGCAAATAAATCTAAAACTTCTGCTCCAGGTAAATCAAAAGCAATAATATTAAACATAGATTCTTTAACTCTATCTAAGGTAGGTCTTACATCTCTTCCTTTCAAACTTTTCAACTTTAAACCACCAGCTCTGCCGGCAATAATTCTCATTTTAAGTTCCTCCAAACATGCTTAGATCTTTAATTCTATTTGCGAAATTATTTCAGCTAAATTCTTATATTCTTGCTGCCAATTTTTATTTTTTACTATTAAAGCAGCTTCATCTCTAGCCTTCACTAAAAGATTTTGGTCGTCAATTAAACTAGCTGCTTTTAAGTCATCAATTCCATGCTGTTTAGTTCCGAAAAACTCTCCCGGCCCCCGCATTTTTAAATCTTCTTCGGCAATTAAAAATCCATTATTACTTTTACACATGATTTCTAATCTATGAGCTGAATCTTCACCGGAGGGATCAGAGATTAAAATACAATATGACTGATGTTTTCCGCGACCAACTCGTCCTCTTAATTGATGGAGTTGAGCCAGACCAAACCTTTCCGCATTTTCTATAATCATGATGCTGGCATTACTGACATCTACTCCAACCTCTATTACTGTAGTTGCAATTAAAATATCTACTCCACCATCTCTGAACTTTTCCATTATTTCCTTTTTCTCATCAGCCGCAATCGAACTGTGCAGTAAGGCCAGATTATAATCTGCAAAAAAACCTGAATTAAGATCCTGATATAATTCTTCAGCTGAAATTAATTTAGGCATTTCTTCTGATTTTTCAATTAAAGGACAAACAATGTAGGCCTGTCTTCCTGTGTTGACCTTTTCTTTCAGAAATTGATAAATTTGCTTTCTTCTATTTTCTCTCCTCCAAAAGGTCGCAATTTTTTTTCTTCCCGGAGGCATCTCATCAATTACAGATAGATCTAAATCGCCATAAATTAACATAGCCATTGATCTAGGAATTGGGGTTGCTGTCATAATCAGCAAATCAGGATTGTCTCCTTTTTCTTTTAAACTGTGCCGCTGCTCAACTCCAAAACGATGCTGTTCATCGATTACTATCAAACCTGGATTATCATAATTTAAGCTTTCCTGAAAAAGAGCATGAGTTCCAATTATTAAGTCACTATTACCTTTTTCAATTTTGGCTTCAATATCTTTGCGTTCAGCTTGTTTAACACTTCCTGTTAAAAGCTCAATGTTGTAGTTAAATTCACTTAAAAGCTCCTTAAAATTTAAATAGTGCTGTTCTGCTAAAATTTCTGTAGGTGCCATAAAAACACCCTGATAACCATTAGCCATTGTTTCCAGCAGAGCTAATGCTGCTACCACAGTTTTACCGGATCCAACATCCCCCTGTAATAACCTGGACATTGTCTGAGGGGATTCCATATCCTTTCTTATTTCTGACCAAACTCTATTTTGAGCAGAGGTTAAATCAAAATCAAGTTTTTCTAAAAATTTTCTATTTTCAGCTTTAATAAACTGATGTTTAATTCCTTTTAAATCATTATATTTTTTCTTCTCTTCTAAAGCATAAAGCTGCAGATAGAAAAATTCTTCAAAGGCTAAACGTCTTCGTGAATATTTTTGATGTTTTTCATTTTTTGGAAAGTGCATTCCAAGAATAGAGGTTTTTAAATTAAGAAAACTATATTTTTTTAGAATAAATTGTGGGAGCTGATCTTTAAGTAATGGTGCGTGACTTTTTAAAGCATTAGCAATAATTCGACGCAGACGTCGCTGAGTTAAGCCTTCTGTTAATGAATAAACCGGAACAATGCGCCCGGTATTTAAAACTGAGGCTTCAGAATCTAATTTTTCATAGACTGGATTGTTAATTTCTTTTCTATTATATTTTCTCCAGTTTTTTTCACTTATTTTACCACTAATTAAATACTTATCACCTTTATTAAATTGTTCACGAAGATATGACTGATTATACCAAATCCCGTTAACCACACCACTACCATCTGAAAAAGAAACTCTTAACAGATCAAGGTTATTACGTATTCGTTGATAATCTATCTTTAAGACTTCAACCTTAAAATTTGCTTTTTCACCAACAGCAGTATATTTGATTTGACTTATTTGGCTGCGGTCTTCATATTCACGGGGAAAATAATATAAGAGATCTTTAACAGTTTTTATCTCTAATTTTGAAAGGCGCTCGGCCCATCTGGGCCCAACACCTTTAATAAATTGAACTTTATCTGAAAGTTTTAATTTCATTCTCCCAATAATTCTCCTCTATAAATAACTATTCCATAAACAAGCGGACCTGTATGAGAACTTAGTACAGTTCCAATTTTATTTTCTAAAATATTGTACTTATATTGATTTTGTTTTTGAAGCTCAGCTGCAAATAATTCTTTAAACTGCAAAAAGTTATCACTTTCTTCACCATAAACATAAGCAAAGTTTACCTGATCACTATTTCCAGCTGCCTCTAATGCCAGCTCAATCATTTTTTGATTGGTTTTTTTATAACCTCTAATTTTTTCTTTAGGGGTTATTTCACCTACTTCAGTAGAAAGTTCTAGAATTGGGTTAAAATTAAAAATACTCCCCAAAAATGCCTGAGCTTTTCCAATTCTACCCCCTTTTTCTAAATAAGTTAACTCATTAACCGTAAAATAAATTGTTAGCTTTTCTCTTTCTACTGACAGAGTTTCCTTAATTTCTTCAACGCTTTTTCCTGACTCTATCATTTCTGCTGCAAGTAAAACTAAAAATCCGAGCCCACTGCTTGTAGATTTAGAATCAATTACTTCAACCGCGATATCCTCCACCTGCTGAGCCGCTAACCTGGCTGACTCAAGAGTTCCACTTAAAGCAGAAGATATATGGATAGAAATAATCTGATCGTATTCAGCAGCTAGTTTTTGATATTTTTCTATAAAAAGGCCCACAGATGGCTGTGAAGTTGTAGGTAGTTCATCAGAATTCTCCATCATAGAAAATAATTTATCACTATCAAGATCAATTTTATCATAATAGGTATCTTCTTTAAAATGAACAATTAAGGGTACAAATTCTATTGAATATTTTTCCATAAATTCTGCTGGTAAATCACAGGTGCTGTCAGTCACTATGGCAATCATATTAACACATCCTATTCTAATGAAATTATAAAGGGATATAGGGGCTGTCCACCGGGATAAACTTCAATTTCATCAAAATCAAAGTTATTCTCCATAACTTGCTTAATTGCTTCTGCTTCAGCCTCTGTTATTCCTTCACCATAATAGATAGTCACTAATTCTTCATCTTCAGCAACTTCATCTAATAATTTTTTCACTGTTTCTTTTTCATTATCTGCACTAACTAAAATATCTCCATTTTTTAAACCAATATAATGATCTTTTTTTATTTCAAGACCATTAACTTTAGAATCTTTAACTGCTTGAGTGATTTCAAGAGTTTTTATATATTTAATTTCAGCTTCCATTTCTTCTTTTAGCTTTTCTAGCTCCAGCTGATCATCAAAAACCATAAGTGCACTTATAGCTTGTGGAATGGACCTAGTTTCAATAATAGCAATCTCTTTTTCACTCAGCTCTGATACCTGTTTAGCTGCAGAAATGATGTTTTTATTATTAGGTAGTATAATAATTTTTTCAGTATCCATCCGTTCTACAACTTCTAGAAAATCATTAGTAGAAGGATTCATAGACTGACCACCTTTAATCACATAATCAACACCTAATTCTTTTAGAATATTAATGATCCCTTCACCATTTGCAACAGAAATAATTCCAATGTTTTTAGCAGCTTTAATTACTGCATCAGCTTCAGCAGTTTCATTATCTTGATTTATTTCCTGCTGGCCGCTGTTTTTTATTTCAGCTTCTTTAACATCAACATCATCTTTGAGCTCGGTATCTAAACTTTCAGCAGCGGCTTCATTATGATTTGGATGGAATTGAGAATGATCAAAATCATCACCACTTTCCCGCTTTACTTTTTCTTCATTCTGTTTTCGCATATTATCAATCTTAATATCAAAAACTTCTCCCTTTTTTAGGCCGTACTCCAGCAGTACTCCTGGATGATTGCTGTGAATATGAATTTTAATTACATCGTCACTACCAACAACCATAATCGAGTCCCCATAACTCTGCATATCTTTTCTTATTTTATCAATTAATCTATCTATATTAGATTTAAAGTTGTCAATTTGAATTAACATCTGAGTGCAATAGGTAAATTTTATATCCTCTGCAGCCTTAGATTTTTTAGCTGGCTTTTCTACAGCAGCTGCAGCTTGATATTCTACTTTCTCACCTTTTAAGCCTTTTAACATCCCTTCGAGAATAGTTAAATAGCCCTGTCCACCTGCATCAACAACCTCTGCTTCTTTTAAAGCATCAAGCAGCTCAGGTGTCCGCTCTAAGGATTCCTCCGCAGCTTTAATAGTGATCTCTAATAATTCTAGTATATCTTCAGTTGATTCCACCTCTGCAGCGGCTTTTTCAGCTGCTTCCCGAGAAACAGTTAAAATAGTACCCTCAACAGGTTTTAAAACACCATGATATGCTACCTCAGAAGCCTTTGTTAAAGCATTAGCTAGGTCTTTTGCTTTCATTTTTTTCTTGTTTTTTAGTGCCTGAGCAAAACCTCTAACCAGCTGAGATAAAATAACACCTGAATTACCTCTAGCTCCCATTAAAGCACCTTTAGAAAGCTCAGCAGACAGTTTTGAAACACTATTAGATTTACTATCCTCAAGATTGGATACTGCCTCTTTAAAGGTTAAATACATATTTGTTCCCGTATCACCGTCTGGGACCGGGAAAACATTTAATGAATCGATAAAAGATTTTTGTTTTTTTAACCAGTATAATGATGTAAACATCATATTTTTAAATTCTTCTGCATCAACTGCAGTTATTTTCTGATTATTAATTGGCATCGCCAACCCTCACTCCCCTTACATTAACATCTATAGTAACAACTTCAATTCCAACTTTCTTTTCAAGGGTATAGCGAACTCGTTCCATAACATTATGAGCTACCTCATGAATATTAGTTCCATATTCAACAATAATATTTAAATCTAGATAAACTTTATCCTCACTAATATCAACACCAACACCCTTACTAATATTGTCCCAACCTAAAAGATCTGCAAGACCATCCTGCACACTTCTAGAAGACATTCCAACAAGGCCATAGCATTCCATAACAGCAATTCCTGCTGTTTTAGCTATTACCTCTTCGTCAATTACAATTCTACCTAGTTCATTTTTTAATTCTTTTTCCATTCTTTACACCTCTTTTCATACATAATTATTCTATCTTATCTAAAGCCTCTATGCAAGAATAAAATTATTTAGACATTTTTAATTATCTACTCATTTATATATTAATTCAAGATAAATTTATACTTTCCTGCAAATAAAAACTTATATTTTTCTCTAAACAGCACTAATAAACTTGCTAAAGGGTCTTTATCTATGTTAAAATGTAATCTGACAGAGATTTTATTTTTAGATAGGAGGTGTTTTTCTATGTCCAGAGTCTGCGAGATTTGTGGTAAAGGTGGAAATACAGCCAACAGCATACAAAGACGTGGTAAAGCTAAGAAAAAAGGAGGAGTTGGACGTAATATTACTAGTTCTACAAAAAGAACTCAGCGTCCAAATCTAAAAAAAGTTAAAGCAATTGTTGATGGATCACCAAAAAGAATTAAGGTGTGTACTCAATGTCTTAAATCAGGTAAAGTTGAAAGAGCTTACTAATTTAGATTTAGATAAAAAGGGAGCAGAATTTATTAATAAATTCTGCTCCCTTTAGTACTTTTATCTTAGTTTAAACTTTTAGCAATTTTTTCTTTTATCTCTTGCTCACTTATTTCCAGACCTGCTAAGTTATTTTCAACTGCACTTTTAGCAACTGCAAAAGCAACTGCTGGTACTACACGTTGATCAAAGGAATCTGGAATAATATATTCATAATCAAGTTTATCCCCAACCAGAGATGCTATAGCTTCTGCAGCAGCAATTTTCATCTCTTCACTAATTTCTACTGCTCTTAAATCCAGCGCTCCTCTAAAAATACCGGGAAATGCCAGTACATTATTGATTTGATTTGGATAGTCGGATCGTCCAGTGGCAATAACAGCTGCTCCAGCTTCTAATGCCAATTCTGGTTTTATTTCCGGGGTTGGATTTGCCATTGCAAAAACTAAAGGTTCGGCCGCCATTTTTTTAACCATTTCAGCTTTTAAGATATTACCAACAGAAAGACCAATAAACAAATCAGCATTTGCAACAGCTTCTTCAAGACCACCACTTAAATTTTGAGGATTTGTTCTCTCAATTAGTTTCTGTCTTAAAGGATCATATTGTTCAAGATTATTTTTATTTAAAATTCCTATTTTATCATTTATGATTAAATTTTTTGCTCCAGCATCTAACAAAAGTTTAGACACAGCTGTTGCTGCAGCGCCTGCACCGTTAACAATAATTTTTATTTCTTCTAATTTTTTATCTACTAATTTCAAGGCATTAATCACTGCTGCCAGAACAACTACTGCTGTTCCGTGCTGATCATCATGAAATACTGCCATATTAGTTTCTTCTTTTAATTTTTTTTCAATTTCAAAACACTTAGGTGCAGAAATATCTTCCAAATTTATACCAGCAAAGGTTGGTTCCAATAATTTAACAAACTGAACTATTTCATCTACCTCTCTGCTGCCTACGCAAAGCGGAAAGGCATCAACATTCGCAAATTCTTTAAATAAAACGGCCTTCCCTTCCATAACCGGCAGAGCAGCCTCTGGCCCAATATCTCCTAATCCTAGAACTGCTGTACCAGAAGAGACAACTGCTACCTGATTTCCACGAGCTGTATATTCATAAGCTTTATCTCTGTCTTTTGCTATTTCCCGACAGGGTTCTGCAACTCCTGGAGAATAAGCAAGGCTTAATTCTTCTCTGTTTCTAACTCTGACTTTAGACTTAACCTCAATTTTACCACGATTTTCACTATGTAATTTTAAAGCTTTTTGATAAATGTCCATTATAACCTCCACTTACTTACTGCTCTCTAATCTAAATTTTCTAAAACATAAAATAACACACCATTTTCTATAATAACTTCAGCTTTCTCCTCTTCAATTAAATTACTAATACCTCTACTTTTAGATCTTTTTATATCCTGATTTTTCAAATTATATTTGCAGCCTTTGATAGTTACCCCTTCAACTTTTTTGCTCTGAGGAATCAGAGAAAGTCTATAACCCTTTTTATGCTCAAATTGATGATTATTTTTAATTAGAGCAATTTCTATTTTTTGAGAAATTATTTTAGCTTCCAAATTTATTTCATCAATATATTCTAAAAGATTTAAATTAGCCAGCTGTTGATCGATTCGCCCCCCGAGAGCAGCAAATAAATATATTTTATTTATTCCATATTCCAGGCAGTAATCTACCGCGATTTCGCTATCAGTCTGATCTTTTTCCACAGGATATTTTAATAAGTCGATATTCTTTCGGCTGTAATAATCTTTATTTTGTTTAGTTATTGAATCAAGATCTCCTAAAATCAGATCTGGCAAAACTTCTAATTCTCGAATATTATTAGCCCCACCATCAACTGCTATAATTTTATCTATCTGATAATTTTTTATTTTTTCTGCAAATTCATCTTTGTCTAAATCCAATACGCCATTTAAAATTAAAGCTGCTGTTTTATCAGACATCAGCTGCTATACTCCTCATTTCAGCCAGGGCAGCTGCAGGTTTTTTTGCACCAAAAATTGCAGAACCAGCAACAATAATATCTGCTCCAGCCTCAACAATTTCTTTCAGATTAAAAGTCTTTATACCTCCATCTACTTCAATTTTACAGTCATAATTATTAGCCTCAATGATTTTATTTAATTTAATAATCTTTTCAGTCATCTGAGGAATATATGATTGACCACCAAAACCAGGGTTAACAGACATAATTAATACCTGATCCAGTTCTGGTAAAAGATATTCCAGAGTTTCAATAGGAGTTGCCGGGTTAAGAGAAACACCGGCTTTAATTCCCTCAGCTTTTATCAGCTGAATAACTCGATGAATATGATCTGTTGCTTCTAAGTGAACTGTTAAAATATCAGAACCGGCCTCAGCAAAGTCTTTGATAAATCTTTCCGGTTTAGTAATCATTAAATGGGTATCAAAAGGAAGAGCAGTATGTTTTTTTATAGCTTTTATTAAACCAGGGCCAAAAGTAATATTAGGAACAAAAACTCCATCCATTACATCTAAATGTAAATAGTCGGCTTCCTTAATTAATTGAATCTGATCTTTTAATTGGCTAAAATCTGATGCAAGCAGTGAAGGTGCAAATTCTGTTTTCATTAGTATCTTCTCTCCTTTTTTTCTAGTTCATTATATATTTGTTTATAACTTTTATATCTTCTCTCAGATATTTCTCCGTTTTTAACTTTCTTTTGAACCACACATCCAGGTTCATGCAAATGGCTGCATCTATTGAATTTGCAGTCATTATTATATTGTGCTATTTCAGGGAAATACCAGGATAAATCTTCGGGTTCAATCTCAAAATTAATCTTAGTCATTGAAGAAAAACCAGGAGTATCTGCAACCCAGCCCTGATTTGGTAAAGATAACAATTCTACCATTCTGGTTGTATGAACTCCTTTTTTTAGCTTTTTACTCACTGCAGCAGTTCTCAAATCTGCATTCTCAATTACTTTATTTAAAAATGATGATTTACCAGCTCCAGAAGGACCAGTTAAAACATTAATTTTATCATTCAATCTCTCAAATAATTTATCTAAATTAATATTTTCTTTAACACTGATAAAATGAAGTTCATAACCAGCTTCTTTATATTCTTCAAAATCAGCTTCAAAGCCTACTTCAGCCTGATCAATTTTGTTAATAACAATTAGCGGTTCGAAACCAGAACTTTCAACAAGCAGTAAAAATCTATCTAATAATGATGGTGCGAATTCCGGATCTTTAATAGAATGCATAATTACTACCTGATCAACATTAGCAACTTTTGGTCTTTTAAGCAGATTATTTCTGGGATAATAATCTTCAAGTATTTTATTTTCTTTATCAATCTCTACATAATCACCTGGATATATTTTTTCTCTAATCTTTCCTCTAATTCTGCACTGATATATCTCTTTAGAACGAGAAGCTACAAAGAAAAAACCTCCAATCGACTTAATCAAAATGCCCTTCATCTAGACTATCATCCCCCAAAACTCTCTGATTTAATTAATTGATCATCAAAATAAATTCTCAGTTCTGTTTCACCCTGACTTTGAATATCCCTGACAATATTATCTCCAGGCTCATGGACTGCCTGATAAACCTGTTCTTCACCATTATCATCTTCAATCACAATTCTTACCTCTCTCCGCTCAGAACCCGTAACATTAATAGAAATTCGATTTGAATGAAAATCCTCCGCTGAAGAATTTGTAGAACCTCTGCTGATTACAAAATCGACTGCAATTCCTCTTGGTAAATATTCCCCCGCTTTTACACTTTGAGAAATAACCTGTCCATCAATAAAACGATTAGAACTTTCAACACTAATCTGACCAACATTAAGTCCTTTTTCTCTAATTAAGTTAACAGCTTCTGCTTGTTCTAAACCAGTTAAATCCGGCATTCTGACTGAAATATTTCTTTCACCCCGGCTGACAAATAGAGTAACTTCACTGTTTTTTTCAACCTCTGCTCCAGCAGCAGGTATTTGATTAATTACAGTTCCTGGTTCTTCAGATAATCTAAAAATATACTGGATATCTCCACTTTTGAGTGAAAGATTATCAAGTTCAATTAAGGCCTTCCTTAAAGAACTACCAATAAAATCAGGAATTTTAATTAGCTGTGGACCTTTACTTACAGTAATATTTATGGACCGGCTCTGTTTTATCCTTTCCCCAGGTCTCGGCTGCTGATTGACAATATAATTTTCAGCTAATTCTTCGCTAAATACTCGCTCTTCATTTTCTAATAGACTTAAGCCAACTTCAGAAGCCATATTTCTTGCTTCACTTAAACTTTTACCTTCAATATCTGGCACCTGAACAATTGGTACATTAGTGTATTGGTTAAAAAAGAATAAGACTCCTCCAATTGAAACTAGAAAGAATAATAATATACCTGCAATAATAAATAACGGCTTTTTATATTTATTATTGTTTTCAGCTTTAGAATCTGAATTTTCTGCTCCTGCTTTGCTTTCATTTTTATTTTTCTGGCGTTTATCAGTATTTTTATGATTAGTATTATTTTGCTTATGATCAGAATTATTTAAAAAAGAAAAGTCGGGTTTTTTCATTACCTTAGTTTCATCAGCATTAAATTTTTCTTTTTTAGTTTGCTTTTTGCCTTTGTTTTTAAGATTTTTGAGACAATATGTTATCTGCTGCCTCATTTCATAAGCATCTTGATAACGATCAGCAGGATCTTTAGCAATTGCTTTCATGATTAGTTTATTAACCTCTTCTGGAATATCACTATTTATATGTGAAGGCTCAACTGGTTTTTGCTGGATATGTTTCAGAGCAACTGAAATAGGACTTTCTCCCTGAAAAGGGAGCTCACCTGTTGTCATTTCATATAATACTACTCCTAAAGAATAGACATCAGAATAAGCCTTGATTTCTCCACCTTTAGCCTGTTCAGGTGAAAAATAATGAGCACTTCCGACAACAGTTTCTGTTACTTTTACAGTTGAATTACTTAGAGCCCTTGCAATTCCAAAATCAGTAACTTTAACTTCCATATCGTCATTTAAAATAATATTGTGTGGTTTAATATCACAATGAACAATTTGGTTACCATGAGCAACTGACAAAGCAGCAGCAATTTGTCTTGCTATCTCTAACGATTCTGCAATAGAAAGTTTATTTCTTTCTTTTATAATATCTTTTAAAGTTTTTCCTTCAACAATTTCCATTACAAGATAAATTCTTTCATCATCTACCACAATATCATAAATACTGACCACATTAGGATGAGATAATCTTGCTACAGCTCGTGCTTCCTGTCTGAACTTATCTATAAATTCAGCATCTGATTTATATTCCGGACGCAGCATTTTCAAAGCAACTGTTCTTTCCAACAGAGTATCTCGAGCGGAATAGACAATTGCCATTCCACCTCGGCCAATTTCTTTTATTATCTTATAACGGTTATTTAAAATCTTACCCTGCATAAATTCACCTCAATTATCATCAAAAAATATTTGTTATTCTTCACTGTAACCAACTACTATCAAAGTTATATTATCAAAGCCACCACTAGTTAGAGATTCCTGCAGCAGCTGCTCAGCTATTGCTTCAGTTTGATTGTTTTTAAAAAAGATTTCTTCAATTTTACTTTTTTTAATCATATCTGACAAACCATCAGTACATAATAATAGATAATCATCTTTAGCTACTTTAATCTCACCTGTATCTAAATCTAAATCATCATCCAAACCTAAAGCCTGAGTAACAATATTTTTTTGAGGATGATTGAAGGCCTCCGCTTCTGTAATTTTATTTTCTCGCAGCAGCTTTCCGACCAATGAATGGTCTTTAGATATTTTTTTCAATTCTCTATTATTTCGATTATACAGATAGATTCTGCTGTCTCCTAAGTTAACATAGTAGATTTTACTATCCTGAATTATTACAGCAGCAAAGGTTGTACCCATTCCCATATATTCTTGATTTGAATTACTTTTTCTAATAATCTCACGATTAATTGAAAAAGTTAAACTGCTCAAACTAGCCAGAGGATTAGATAAATCAAAGTCAAAATCAGCGGCAAAGCTTGCTGCAATCTGACTTGCTACTTCGCCAGCAGCATGTCCTCCCATACCATCAGCAACCATAAAAAAATTAATTTCTTCATCTATATAAAAATTATCTTCATTTGTACTGCGTTTATTTCCTTTATCAGTTAGAGCTTTAAACCGCATCTTTTTCCTCCCTCTTTATATTAAGATTATCTCTTTAATACTAGCTTATGTTATTTTTAATTTTTATTTCTTTTTAGTTGACCACAGGCTGCATCAATTTGAGTACCCATTTCTTTTCTAAGTGTTACCTGAATTCCATTCCGATCCAAAGTTTCATAAAAACTATCTATTACTTTCTGTACTGGTCTTTCGATACCTAATTCAGGAACTGGATTAGCGGGGATTAAATTTACATGACAGTTTATCCCACGCAACAATTCAGCCAGCTGTACTGACAATTCAGGGCTATCATTTACACTATCCATTAAAACATATTCAAAAGTAACCCTTCTACCTGTCTTTTCAATATATTTAATAACAGCAGCTAAAAGTTGATTTAAATTATATTTTTTGTTGATAGGCATAATCTTATTTCTTAAACGGTCATTAGGAGCATGTAGAGAAACTGCAAGTCCTATTTGATCATTAGTTCGGGCCAGTTTTTTAATTTCTGGCACCAACCCAGCTGTAGAAATAGTCATTTTTCTCATGCCAATATTAAGTCCCTGGTCAGCATTAATTATTTCTACTGCTTTCATCAAGTTATCAAAATTAGCCAATGGTTCTCCCATTCCCATAAAAACAACATTGCTTAATCTTGGCTCGGCAAAATTTGAGCCGCTAATATCTTTTTGAACTTTTATTACCTGATCAACTATCTCACCTGTAGTTAAATTTCTCTGTAGTCCATCAATTCCTGTTGCACAAAATGAACATCCAAGTCCACAGCCAACCTGAGTTGAAATACAGGTACTGTGACGTCCTGATTTTGGAAAAGGAAGGTATACCCCCTCAATATTTTCTCCATCATTTAGTTCCCACAAATATTTAACAGTGCCGTCAACTGCTGTACTTCTGTTTATTTCTTTTAGATCACTAAGCTCATAATTTTCATCTATAAACTGACGCATCTTTTTAGGAATATTTTTCATTTCTTCTACAGCAGAAACACCATTCTTATATAACCAGTTAAACACCTGTTCTCCTCTATATGAGGGAAATCCAGCCTTTTCAAATTCGTCTATTAACTCACTTCGATTAAGTTCTTTTAAATCCTTCATCTTAAAATTAATCACTCTCCACTTTTTTTAATAACGCATAGAAAAAGCCTTCAGAATCCACTTCTCCAGGTAAAAGCTCTAAATATTTATTTTCATTTTTTAAATTCAAAACACTGACTTCTTCTAATATTTTATTAATATTTACTAATTCAAAATTATTATTTTCTGTTAGAATTCTATTAATTAAATCCTGGTTTTCTTCTTGACTTAAAGTACATGTTGAATAAAGCAATTTACCACCCGGCTTCAGTTTTGACAGATTATTACTCAGAATATCATACTGCAGTGAAGCCATTTTTTTAATAACTGATTCGCTTTTTTCCCATTTGATCTCAGGCTTAGAGGCAATAAGCCCCAATCCTGAACAGGGTAAATCGGCAAGTATTCTATCATATTTTTTGCTATCTTGATATTTAACTGCATCTTCCATTTTTAAAACTACATTTTTTACCCCTAATCGTTCTATATTTTCTCTGATTAAATTAAGTCTGCTCTGGCTGACATCTAAAGCTGTGATTTGTCCTGAATTCTTCATTAAAACAGCTAAATGTGTTGTTTTACCACCTGGAGCAGCAGCTAAATCTAGAACACTCATATTTTCTTTGGGATCTAATAGTAAAGAAGCCAAACCAGCTGAAGTACCCTGAATATAAGCAGCTCCGTTTTTGAAAACCTGAGTTTCAGCCGGATTATTTACCTCCTTTAATCTATAAAAAGAATCTAAAAAAGTATTCTCATATTTTATACCATCTTGATCCATTAATCTTTCAAATTCATTCTTTTCCATTTTTAAAGGATTAAAACGGTAAATAACCTCAGCTCTTTTATTTCCAGCTTTTAAGATTTTTTCTGTCTTTTTAAATCCATATTGATCTAAAAAGCGTTTGATAATCCAGATAGGGTAGGAATATTTAACTGATAAATATTCTTTTTTGGACTCAGTTTTAGTGGGTAAAGTTAACTCGTTTCCTTTTCTGTTAATATTCCTCAAAACTCCATTTGTAAACGAAACTGCACCTTTTCTACTGGCGGGAAGTATTAGTTTAACAGCTTCTACACTTTCATAAATTGCTGCTCTTGCTGGTATTTTATCAAGAAAAAAGAGCTGATAAACCCCTATTCTCAGCCCCGTTAATACTTCTTTATCCATTTTATGCAGTGGAGTTTTAGAAAAACTCTCTATTACATAATCTAAATATAATTTATTTCTGATAACACCATAAAATATTTCAGTAAAAAGATTTTTATCTCTTTGATCTTTAATCTTTTTTAATTCGGAATCTAATAAAAGATTTGAATAACTTCCACTTTCCACCCGCAGTAATGCTTTTAAAATTTTAGAACGTAAGTTTTTCAATTAATCATCACCCAAACCAGCTAAGAGCAGTATTCTTAACATATTTGCCAGTGCAACAAGTGTAGTAGCGACATAGGTAAAGGCTGCAGCTTTTAATACTTTTTTTGCACCTTTAATTTCTTGATCTGTTAACAAATTAGTCCTTTTAAGATTACTTATAGCTCTATTGCTGGCATTAAATTCTACCGGTAAGGTTACCAGATGGAATAAAAATGCAGCAGAAAAAAGTACAAAACCTGTCATAATCAAGAAATCGGCTCTAATAAAAAAACCAAAAATAGCTAAAGGAAGCCCAAAACTAGATCCAATATTAGCTGCTGGAACAAGTGAGGCTCTCAAAGAAAGTGGTCTGTAATCTTCTTTATCCTGAATTGCATGTCCAACTTCGTGAGCAGCAACTCCTACTGCAGAAATTGAACTATTATTATATACTTCAGATGATAAGTTAAGGGTTTTATTTTTAGGATCATAATGATCACTTAACTTGCCATCAGTTCTTCTAATTTCAACATTATCCAAATTATTATTCAAAAGTATCTTTCTAGCAGCTTCTGCTCCGCTTAAATTATTATTAACCTGTATTTCATCATATTTATTAAAAGTATTTTTCACCTTATATTGTGCATAAAAAGCAATCATTAAGGCAGGAATGATCACAATCATTGTTGGATCAAAGAAAAATGGATACATAAATCTACCTCCTTAATAATTAATTAGTACCTAATTTTTCCTCAGAGCTAAGCTGATAACCGTTAAGAAAATCTTCAGCTTCAATTTTTTTGGAACCTGGAAGCTGTAATTTTTCAATTGCTAATATGCCATCACCTGTTTGTACTAATATACCATCTTTTATATTTGCTTTGACTATAGTACCTGGTTCGAAATCGGTGTTTTCTAATTTACTAACACTACTTTGCCAAAGCTTTAATCTTTCTCCATTTAAAAATGTATAAGCACCAGGCCAAGGGTTTACACATCTAATTAAATTATGAATTTCCTGAGCACTCTGTTCCCAATCAATTTCGCCCAAACTTTTATCAATTTTGTAAGCAAATGTTGCTTTAGAGTCATCCTGTTTAATTCGTGGTGCCTGACCTGCTTCTATATCCTTCAATGTCTTAATTAGAAGCTCTGCTCCTGCTTTAGCTAATTTATCATGGAGGACACCAACTGTATCGTCTTCAGCAATCTCAATCTCCTGCTGATAGATGATATCCCCATCATCCCAACCCTCATCCATATACATTGTGGTATTTCCGGTAACTTTTTTACCATCAATAATTGCCTTATGAATTGGACTAGAACCTCGATATTCGGGCAGTAAAGATGCATGAAGATTTATACAGCCATATTTGGGTATTTCTAATAATTCAGGACTTAACTTCTGGCCAAAAGCAACAACTACAATAAAGTCTGGTTCAATTTCGGCTAATTTATCTAGAAATTCTTTTTGATTAACATTTTTACTCTGCATAACTTCCAAATCATTTTCTAAGGCTTTTTCTTTAATATCTGAGTAATGAACTTTCTGGCCGCGTCCGCTTTTTCGATCAGGTTGAGTTACAACTGCCTCAACTTCAATTTCTTGATCATTATTTAATTTTAGTAGTGAGGGTACTGCAAATTCAGGTGTTCCCATAAATACTATTTTCATCAAATCACTCCACAAGTTTTACAATTTTATCGACAAATAAGACTCCATCTAAATGATCCATCTCATGTTGGATTGCTCTGGCTTCAAAACCTTCTGCTTCAAATTCAATTTGCTTACCTTCACGATTTAAGCTTCTAACTTTAATTTTTTGTGATCTTATTACATCACCAGTTTCACCTGGAATACTAAGGCAACCTTCTTCCATTATTGCCTTTCCTTCTTCTTCGATTATTTCCGGATTTATTAAAACCACCTTATTATCTTCCCTAATATCTACAACTGCAATTCTTTTTAAAATTCCAACCTGTGGTGCTGCCAAGCCAACACCCTCTTCTTCATACATTGTATCAAACATATTATCTATTAAATCATTTGTTTTTTTAGTTACTTTATCTATTTTTTTTGACTTACTTCTTAATACTGGGTCACCAATTTCTCTAATTTGTAACAAAGCCATAAATATCTACCTCCTAAATTATATTATAACATTCTATAGGGATCCACATCAATACGAATTTCTACTGAATCATCATTATTTTCTTCTATGAATTTTTTTTCAATTAGCTGAATTATATATTCTCGATTACGCATCGAGCTAAACTTTAAAATGATCTGCCGCCTGTATTTTTTCCTAATTTTACTCAGCGGAGCAGGAGCTTCTCCTAATTTTTCTAAGTATTTAGCTTTAAATTGATCTAAAAAATTAGATAACTTTTTGCTTTCAGCAGCAGCCTTATTTTCACTTTGGCTGCTTATTATAATATTTAATAGACGACAAAATGGGGGATAATTTCTCTTTTTTCTAATTTGACCTTCCTGTTCATAAAAAGAATTATCTGTTTGATCAAGAGCAGCTTTAATACTGTAATGTTCTGGCTGAAAACTTTGAACCAAAAATTTGCTCTGATCGGTATTTTTTAACAGTGATTTTAATTCTTTTAAAATAAAATAATTTGTCTCTGCTGATCTAAAATTAGAACTATTAAGTGCTGTATCTGCAGAAATCACAGCTATCAATTTAAGTTCTTCATAAAACTGCTTTTTTATTAAAATAGAGGTGCCTACTAAAATATCAATTTTATTATTCTTAAAGTCATTTAACCTCTTTTTTACTTCTTTTTCTTTTAAGTCACTATCAACTCTTTTAATTCTGGCTGCTGAATATATTTTTTTTAGCTCTTCAATTATTTTTTCAGTTCCAACCCCAGCCTGGGAAATAAAAGCACTACCACAGTCGGGACATTTTTGGGGCATTTCTTTTTTTAAACCACAATAGTGACATCTTAATTCCTGTTCTTGCTGATGATAATTCAAAGAAATATCACAGTTTTCACATTTGAGAACATGCCCACATTTTCTACAAATTATATAATTAGACATCCCCAGACGATTTAAAAATAATATCATTTTATTTCCTGCAGACAGCTGATTTTTAATTTCAGCTTTTAATTTACTACTTAAGTCACCCAAATTTCCTCTTTCAACTTCTTTTTTCATATCAATAATTTCACTGCTTATTTTATTTTCGTCAGCAGCTAAATTAATCTGTTGATATTCACCTTTATCGGCTAAAGTTTTGCTTTCTAAAGAAGGTGCAGGGGTTTCTAATATTAAAAGTGACTTTTTATTTTTTAATCTCTTAACAGCAATTTGTCTGGCGTGATATAAAGGATGCTCCTGTTCTTTATAGTTTTCGTTATTTTCTTCCATTAAGATGACGGCATCGAGACTTGAAAATGGAGCAAAAATTGCTGATCTTGCTCCAACAACAATCTGCACTTCTCCCTTTCTAATCTGCTGCCACTGATCAAAGCGCTCAGCTTGAGAAAGCTGGCTGTGCAAAAAGGCTATTTTATCAGAAAAATAGTTTGCTAGCTGCTCTAAAAATATATAATCTTTTTCAATTTCAGGAATTAATAAAATAATATTTTTCTGCTGAACTGCTAATTTTTCTAAAAGCTTTATAATAAAATTATATCTCTTTGAACTATTTTTTGTTGTTAAAAGGTAACTATTTTTTCCAGAATTAAAATCAACAATTTGCTCCAGCAATTCTGCATCAGTTTGAGAAATGGTAATTTCTTTGTTCATTGAACTCTTTAAATTACTATTAATTATTGGTCTTCGATTTTCATATTTATTATATAAAATAATCAAATCTTTGTCTATTAAACGGTAAACAGTCTGCCGAGAAGTATCTGCAGCTGCTAACACAGTTTCCAATTTATTCCTTTGATCATTTTTTTCTAATAAGTAATTTAGAATTAAGTATTGTTTTGGAGCTCTTTTTTCTAATTTTTCTAGTTCAGATTTATAATTATTTATCTGATCATTTAGTTTTAGATATTCTACTTCTTTTTTTTTGATTTTTTGATCAACTATACCTGGTGGTAGAGCTGATTTAATTACTTGAGCCAGATAAGCATGGTAATATGCTGCAGTCCAATAGAAAAGGTCTAATAATTTCTGCTCAAAAAAACTTTCCGAATAAAATATAGAATCAATTTCTTTAAGTTTTGATTTTTCCAAATCAGATTTTACATCAAGTTGAGTCACAAAAGCAGATATTTTCCTTCTGCCAAAAGGAACTTTAACAATTTGACCTATTTTAATCGAATTTTTAAATTTATCTGGAAGCAGATAATCAAATTCTTTATTCAATTTTCTTAAAGGTAAATCAACAACTACTTTTATTATTTGCTGCATAAAAATCCCTTCCAAATAATTATTTCATTAATTTAAAATTATACTTAAATCATATATTAAATATTAAAAGCCGAAGGTAAAAACCTTCGGCAGCATATCAAATAATCATAAATTATTATTTATTCTAAACCAGCTTTCTTTCTTAAACTATCCACTCTATCGATTTTTTCCCAGGGAAGGTCTAAATCATGACGACCAAAATGACCATAAGCGGCTACCTGTTTGTAAATAGGCTTTCTTAAATTTAGATTTTTAATTATTTGAGCTGGTCTTAAATCAAATTCATTTTTAACAATTTTTTCTAACTTGTTTTCATCAATAACTGCAGTACCAAAAGTATCGATCATAACAGATAAAGGTTTTGCAACTCCAATGGCATAAGCTATCTGCACCTCACATCTTGCTGCAAGATCTGCTGCAACAATATTTTTAGCAATATAACGGGCAGCATAAGAAGCAGAGCGATCAACTTTTGTCGGATCTTTACCGGAAAAAGCTCCTCCTCCATGATGTGCGGTTCCACCATAGGTGTCAACTATGATTTTCCTACCTGTTAAACCTGTATCTCCATTTGGTCCACCAATTACAAAACGACCTGTTGGGTTGACGAAAATTTCAGTATCTTCTCTAAATAATTTTTCATCAATTATTTCTTTAATTACATGTTTTGTGATATCTTCTTTAATTTGTTTTTGAGTAACTTTAGGATGGTGTTGAGAAGATATTAAAATTTTATCAACATAAATAGGTTTATTATCCTTATAAGCAATTGTAACCTGAGTTTTTCCATCAGGACGGAGATACTTCAAGGGCCCATTTTTTCTGACTTCAGCCAATCTGCGGGCCAATTTATGTGATAACATAATTGGCAGCGGCATTAATTCTTCCGTTTCATTAGAAGCATATCCAAACATTAAACCCTGATCACCAGCTCCTAAATCTGAATTTGATGACCCCTCTTTTTCTTCTAAAGAATGATCAACTCCTAATGCAATATCTCCAGATTGTTCGTCAATTGCTGTTAAAACAGCACAAGTTTCTCCATCAAAACCATATTTAGCTCTGGTATATCCAATATCCTTGACTGTTTCTCTTGCAATCTTTTTTAAATCAACATAACAGGAAGTTGTTATTTCTCCTGCAATTAATATTAATCCTGTTGTTACCATGGTTTCACAAGCAACTCTCGCCTCAGGATCTTTTGCAAGAATTGCATCTAAAACAGCATCAGAAATTTGATCAGCAACTTTATCTGGATGTCCTTCAGTCACTGATTCTGAGCTAAATAAATATTTACGTGTCATAATATCACCTTTCATCTATCAGCATCTTCTTAGCTTAAAATTAAAATCTATTCATTCACTAACTTAATAAATTTAGTTTAGCACATTAAGCTTATACTGTCAATTTAATCTACTTTTTAAAATCTCTTCTTTTTCTAATATAGTATAGTAATAAACAACCTGCAATTATCATCAAAACACTGACCAGTTTAGCCACCTGTATTTCTCCACTAATTAGTAAACTATCTGTCCTCTGCTCTTCAATAAAGAACCTAAAAATTGAATAAAATATTAAATAAAGAGAAAATATTTCTCCATCTTTTTTCTGCTTAGAATTTAGATAAAAAACTAAGATAATAAAGAGAAGAAAATTAAGAACTGACTCATATAAAAAAGCAGCTTCTCGATAAGCACCATCAATCCACATCTGATTTTTTATAAATTCAGGAAAAAAATTATAATAACTTTCATTTACTATTTGTCCATAGGCTTCTTGATTCATGAAATTACCCCAACGACCTACAGCCTGAGCAAAAGCTGTTATCGGTGCCAAATAATCAAGGGCTTTTAGAAATTTTTTGTTTCTTTTTCTAGTCAAAAAAAAGAGAACTGCTATTCCCATCAGCAGCCCTCCATGTATTGCAAGTCCACCTTCATTAATAGCTAAAATTTTCAAAGGCTCTTCAAGATAATAATCTAAATTAAAAATTACATAATACAGTCTTGCTGATATTATACCTAAAGGCAGAGCTATAATAATATAATCTAAAAAAAATTCAAAGTCAAACTCATCCTCACCCTGCAGAAGATAATTTAAAATAATCAGTGAAATAATAATTCCAGAAACTATTATAACACCATACCATCTTATAGGTAGAGAAAATATTTCTATCATTACTGGATCAATAATTTTAATCACCCTACTTTAAACGTTCTTCATTTTTGGATCTAGTGCATCGCGCAGGCCGTCACCTAGAAGGTTAAAACCTAAAACACCAAAAATAATTGCTAAACCTGGAAAAGTTGCAACCCAGGGAGCTCTCTGCAGTGAAGATCTGGCATCACTCAGCATGGCACCCCACTCTGGAGAAGGTGGTTGAGCACCTAAACCTAAAAAACTTAATGCTGCTGCTTCTAAAATAGCTGTCGCAATACTTAAAGTAGTTTGTACAATCAGTGGTGCCATAGCATTAGGTAATAAATGTTTAAAAATTATTCTAAAATCTCCAGCACCCAAAGCTCTAGCTGCACTAATATACTCACTTTCTTTAATTGATAAAACAGAGGATCTTACAATTCTCGCAAACCGAGGTACATTAATTATCCCGATTGCCAGCATGGCATTTTTTAGCTGGGGTCCTAAAATTGCAACTATACCTATCGCTAATAAGATACTTGGAAAAGCAAGCATGATATCCATAAAACGCATAATCAGCATATCAAGTTTGCCCCCATAAAAACCTGCCAGCAGGCCAAAACTAACACCAAAAATTAAAGCAAAACCTACTGATACTAAACCAACCTGGATTGAAATTCTCGATCCATAAATAATTCTGCTTAAAATATCTCTTCCCATCTCATCTGTTCCTAATAAATGCTCTGATGAAGGAGCTTTATATCTAGCTAAAATGTTTTGTTTAAAAGGGTCATGTGGTGCCAATACCGGGGCCAGCAATGCTACCAATATTAAAAATATAATAATTCCTAAACCCGCCACACCTATTTTACTTTTTAATAATCGCCGCCAGGCTTCAAACCAGGGGTTTGTGTTTTTTTGCATATTTTTTTTATTTTTACTTTCTGACATCTGCTGCACTCCTCTCCTACTCATATTGAATCCGTGGATCAACTAAAGCATATGATAAATCGACAATTAAATTAACTATTACAAAAACACCTGCAAAAAATAAGATTCCTCCCTGAACTATCGGAAAATCTCTAGCATAAATAGCATCTACTAAATATTTACCAAGTCCGGGCCAGGAAAAAATTGTTTCGGTCATAACCGCTCCACCTAATAAGACTCCAAACTGCAGCCCAACTACAGTGATTATTGGTACCATTGCGTTTTTTAAAGCATGTTTGAAGATCACAATTTTTCTTTTTAGGCCCTTAGCATAAGCAGTTCTAATATAATCTTTTTTCAAAACCTCCAGCATCGATGAACGTGTCATTCTTGCAATGATTGCCATAGGTATTGTACCAAGCGCAACCGCTGGTAGAACTAAATGATGTAAAACATTTTTTAAAGCAGTAAAATTAAACTGTAAAATACTATCAATAACATATAAATTCGTTATTGGAGTAAATTCTAAGCCAACACCGATTCTGGATGATGGTGGAAACCATCCTAATTCAACAGCAAAAAGCCAGATAAACATTAGCCCAAGCCAAAAAATAGGCATTGAAACCCCGATTAAAGCTATCAGCATACTTAAATTATCAAACCAGGAGTTTTGATTCATTGAAGCAAATATTCCTGCCGGTACCCCCACAAAAACTGCAAATATTATTGCAAAAAATGATAATTCTAAGGTTGCAGGAAACCGCTGCACCAATTCTGCACTAACCGGGTTGTTGCTCATTATTGATCGACCTAAATCGCCTCTTAATAAATCTTTAACATAACGCCAAAACTGTACTGGTAACGGGTCATTAAGCCCCATTTGTTCTCTTAGTCTTTCCAGGGCCTGGTCAGTTGCTCTTTCGCCAAGCATGGTTTGGGCTGGATCACCCGGAATCAGATGAACAATTAGAAATACTATAATGGCAACTCCAATTAAAATAGGAATTAAAGCCAGTAATCTTTTAATAATATAGTTAAACATTTCTTCATTACATCCTCCTATCCAAAATTAATCTGCGGCCAATCTTGGCCGCAGATTAAGATAATTATTAAACTATACTTACTTTATTCTGATAACCAAACTCTGTGTAATTTTTCTGTTCCAGTTGGGTTAGGAATATAATTTTCAACCATTGATTTTAAAGCAATTGGTGGTGTTGAGTGAACTAAAGGAACCCAAGGTGCATCCTGATGAATAATTTCCTGAGCTTCCATATACAATTCTACTCTTTTATCCTGATCCATAGTCTTTTGTGCTTCAACTAATACTTCATGCAGTTCATCACTTTCGTATGCATTATTACTATTATCTTTATCTAAAAGCACATATAAGAAGTTATCTGGGTCACCATTATCTCCAGTCCATCCCAGCATATATGTCGGAGCTTCTTGATGGTCTGTTTTATCAAGATAGGTACTCCAATCATAAGTTACTAAATTAGCTGTTACACCAATTTCGCTTAAATAACTCTGAATAGCTTGACCAATAAATTTACCCTGTGGGATATAAGGTCTTGGTACAGGTAAATACCAGAGGTCAAATTCAAATCCATCTTCATAACCAGCTTCAGCTAATAATTCTTTAGCTTTTTCTGGATTATATTCGTAAGGTTCGATTTCATCATTATAACCCCAGATAGAAGGCGGCATTGGATTCTTAGCTGGTTCTGCTAAACCTGCATAGAAAGCATCAATTATTGCCTGCTTATCAATGGCATGGTTAAAAGCTCTTCTGACTCTAACATCATCAAAAGGCTCAAATTTAAAGTTCATAGCAAAGTAACCAACATTCATACTAGGTCTTAATGAGAGTTTCAGTGTATCTGATTCTTCTATCGCTTCAACATCTTCAGGACTTACACCATCCATCATATCAATTGATCCGGACTGTAATTCCATAAAACGAGCTGAGTTATCAGGAATTGAGCGGAAAACAATTTCATCAAGATAAGCTCTTTCTCTCCAATAATTTTCATTTGCTTTTAAAATAACTCTGTCTCCCTGACGCCATTCTTCTAAAACAAAAGCCCCAGTTCCTACAGGATTTTTAAAGTAATCTTCTCCATATTTTTTAACAGCCTCTGGGCTGGCAATTCCAAAAGGAACCATAGCCAAATTATTTAAGAAAGGAGCCTGTTTTTCAGAAAGAACAAATTCTACTGTATATTCATCTACTACATTAACTTCCTGAATGATTCCGGGGAAACCCTGGAACATATAACTATAATAGGTAAATTCTCCACCGATATGATAAGGATGATCTTCTAAACGCCAGCGATCAAAATTCCATTTTACTGCTTCTGCATTAAAAGGGTTTCCATCGTGGAATTCTACACCTTCACGCAAGTGGAAAGTCCAGGTCAAACCATCTTCAGATACTTCCCAGTCTGTCGCCAGAGCCGGTTCTACTTCGGTTGTGCCGGGTGTGTAATCAACAAGAGTATCATAAATTTGCTGAGTAACCTTAAATGATTCCCCATCAGTAACTTGTATTGGATCTAAGCCTACTGTATCGCCTCCACGGCCAAAAACTAAGGTTCCACCCTGCTCTTGAGCCATAACTCCTGTAACAAACATCGACATAATCACTGCTAAAATAATAAAAGTTGTTAAAGTTATTTTTCTCATACTATACTTCTTCCTCCTCTTTTTTTGTTTGGATTATTTAATTTTCTGTTTTTTGTTTTAAAATCACCTCCAAAAAATAAATTAATATTATCAAAATTTGATTAAACTTAATATAATTATAGTTTATTTTTTATACTAAGTCAATAAAATTTAACTTCTATAAAATTAAGGTGAATTGTATAATTACCCCTGATTTTTTTGACCGCTTAAGATATAATTTAATATTTGATGAGCCAATTTTTCTTTATCTGCAGTTGGCAGTTTCACTATACTTTCTTCACTTAAAATACTGACCTGATTTTTATCACTACCAAAGCCAATACTTTGATTACTAATATCATTAGCAATAATATAATCTGCCTGTTTTTTGCTTAACTTCTTTTGGGCATTTTCTAATAAATTTTCGCTTTCAGCAGCAAAACCAACTAAAAGCTGAGAGCTCTTTTTGTTTTTACCCAGTTCAGCTAAAATATCAGTGGTTCTTTCTAATTTTAAGACCAAATTTTCACCAGATTTTTTTATTTTTTCAGTCATAATCTCCTGCGGTCTGTAATCAGAAACTGCAGCTGCCATTATAACAAGATCAGCATTTTTATATTCAGCAAAGACAGCTTCTTTCATCTCTTCAGCTGTTTCAATTTGAGCCAGTTCCACTCCTAAAGGTACTTCTACCGCACTCGGACCAGAAATCAACTTTACTTCTGCCCCTCGGTATGAAGCAGCTTTTGCAAGTGCATAACCCATTTTACCACTGGAATAATTTGATAAAAATCTTACAGGATCTAAAGATTCTCGAGTTGGGCCAGCTGTAATTACTACTTTTTTGTTTTTGAGATCTTTTTTCGAAAGCTTACGCTTAACCTCTTCTACTAATCTCTCTGGCTCAGGAAGCCTACCTTTACCAGTATAACCACAGGCTAAATAGCCGGAATCTGGTGTGATAATGTTAAAACCCAAATCAGCTAAAGTTTTCATGTTTTTCTGTACAATAGGATTTTCAAACATATGTACATTCATAGATGGTGCAATCATAATTGGAGCCTGGGTTGCCAGCAATACTGTAGTTAAAAGATCATCTGCAATACCAGCAGCAGCTTTAGCAATGAAATTAGCAGTTGCAGGTGCAATTAAAAATAAATCTGCTTTATCTGCTAAATCTATATGTTTAACTTCTTCACCGCTGGAAGTAAAAAGATCATTTTCTACTGGTAAATGCGTAATAGAATGAAAGGTCAGTGGGCTGACAAATTCAACCGCAGATTCAGTCATAATAGTATATACATTATGATTCAATTTAGTTAAATTACTGGCTATTTGAACACTTTTATAAGCTGCTATTCCACCTGTCACACCTAAAACAATATTTGCAGACATTTTTTTAGCTCCTTTGTATAATTAATATTCTTCTAAACTATTAAATTCCTATCCTTTAAATTCCTATCCTTATTTTTAATTTCACTTTGAAGTTTCTATTTTCTTTTCATAGGTTATTTTATCTTTTTCAATCTCTTCTAAACTTCTAGAAACCAATTTGTGGCTGCGGTATTCTTCTAATAACTCGGCTCCATTTTGATTAAGATGTCTTGCCCTTTTTGAAGCCAAAATAATTACTGTAAATAAACTATCAGCTTTATCACCCAATTGTTCTGCAGATGGTTCGGTAATCATTAAGAATCTCTCCTTTGCTGTTCTTTGATAATAATTTTTTTAATTTTTCTAACTGTATCAGCCAAACTATCATTAGTTACTTCATAATCATAATTATGTACTTCTTTTAATTCCTGTCTTGCGTTTTTTAATCTGATTTTTTTGCTTTTGCTGTTTTCAGACCCTCTTTTATCAAGTCTATTTTCTAACTCTTCTAAAGATGGAGGCAGCAGAAAAATATAAACCGCTTCCGGATATTTTTCTCTAACCTGTTTTGCTCCTTGTGTATCAATTTCTAATATTATATCTTCACCATTTTTTAATTTTCTATCAACAAATTTTTTAGGGGTTCCGTAGTGATGGCCGTGAACTACTGCACTTTCAATAAAACCATCATCTTCCTTGATTTTTTTAAATTCAGCTTCAGACATAAAGAAATAATCCTCTCCCTCAACTTCTCCAGCTCTCTTTTTTCTGGTAGTTGCAGAAACAGAATATGAAACTCCATCAAAAGTTTTAAATAGTTCATCTAAAACTGTGTTTTTCCCCACACCTGATGGCCCGGATAATACAAATAATAAACCCTTAGTCATTATAAATTACCCCCAATTTTATTTATCATCTTCTAATCGGTGTGAGACAGTTTCCGGTTGAATTGCAGATAATACAACATGATCACTATCTGTAATTATAACCGCTCTAGTACGACGTCCATAAGTAGCGTCTATTAACATGCCTCTCTCTCTCGCTTCTTGAATAATTCTCTTTATAGGTGCTGATTCTGGACTTACTACTGCAATCACCCTATTTGCTGCAATAATATTACCAAAACCAATATTAATTAAGTTGACATCCATTATTTATACCTCCCAAAATCTTATTTATCTAAAATCAAGTTCGCTCCTTATCTTTATTAATGATACCACAGCAGCACTTTTTTGACAAGGGAAGAGAGTCTTCTTTGTCCTAAACAATTATTTAATTAATTGACTCAAAGCTTTGTTTCTTTTATACTTAATTTAGATGACTAATCCAACAAATAGAGAATGGAGTGATAATTATGGCCTTTGATGGAATAATGTTAGCTGCACTTAAAGATAATTTAGAGGATAAGATTTTAGGTGCCAGAATCGAAAAGGCTTATCAAATAGAAAAAAAACATTTAATTATTCGGTTAAGAAATAACAATCAAAATTCAAAACTTTTAATTTCAACTGATCCTCAGGGAGCCCGGATAAATTTAACTGAACTAGATTTTGACTTTCCCTCTTTTCCTCCTGATTTTTGTATGATGCTCAGAAAATATTTAAAAAACTCATATATCCAGGAAATAATTCAGCCTGAATTTGAAAGAATGGTTAGGATTAATATTGAAAAACGAGGAAAAAAATATAGTTTAATCGCAGAACTAATGGGGAAATACAGTAATGTAATTCTTTTAGATGATAATGAAGTTGTTTTAGATGCAATGAAAAGAATTACTGAAAAGCAAAATCCTGAAAGGCAGCTCTATCCGGGGATTAAGTATCAGAAACCACCGGGACAGGATAAATTAAATCCACTTGAGCTTCAAAGCAAAGAAGAATTTCGACAGATAATAGATGAAAATTTTTCACAGGCGGCTTTTAGAGCTGTAATGTATAATTTTAGAGGGATTGGACCCTATTCAGCTCGTGAAATTGTTTATCGAGCCGGAGTAGATCCAGCTGAAAATTATAATAATCTGACCAACTCTGATAAGAATTCCATTGCTGAATCAATGCTTAAATTGTTTTCTCAATTCAAAGACAAACAGTATAAACCTGTACTTGCTGTAGAAAATGGAAAAGTAGATTATATTTCTGCTTTTATTTTAAAACACAGAAGCCCAGAAAACTTAAAAGAGTTTGAAGACCTTGATCAAATGATGGATTATTATTTCAAAGAATTTCTAAAAGACAAAGAACTAAAACGCTCTATTAGAGAGTTAAATAAAGTAGTTAATACCTATTTAGATAAAAATATTAAAAAACAAAAAAAATTAAAAAGACAGCTGGAAGAAAGTAAAGAGGCAGAGAAATATAAGAAAAAAGGCGAATTGATCACTGCCAATATCTATCAAATCAACAGGGGAGATAAAAAGGCAGTAGTTAAAGATTATTATAGTGATGATCAGCAGGAGATTGAAATTAAACTTGATCCTTCTAAATCACCATCAGATAATGCTCAAAAATACTTTAAAAAATATAATAAGTTGAAAAAAAGTGTTAAACACTTAAAAAGAGAAATTGCTAAACTTAGACATGAAGAAAAATATTTGAAGCAGGTTAGCATGAATATTGAACAGGCTGAAACCCTGGATGATCTAGAGGAAATTAAGGAAGAGTTAAAAGAAGAAAATTACATTAAAAAGCAAAAACAAAAGAAAAGAAATAAAAGCAATAAAAAATTACCACCACGTAAATTTATTTCAAGTGATGGCTATCAAATTTTAGTTGGCAGAAATAACAAACAAAATGACCGATTAACCAAAAAAATGGCTAATAATGGTGATATCTGGCTGCATACGAAAGTAATAGCAGGTTCACATGTGATTATAAAAAGAGATACGGAAGCAGAAGTTCCGGAACAAACTTTAACCGAGGCAGCTGCAATTGCAGCTTATTTCAGCAAAGCTAGAGAATCAACAAATGTACCAATAGATTATACTCCTGTTGAAAATGTAAACAAACCTAAAGGGGCAAAACCAGGACTTGTCTACTATGATAAATATCAAACAATTTATATTGACCCTGCTAAAAAAGAATTATTAAAAAAACTAGCAGCAGATTAATTTCTGCTGCTTAAATTTTTTCTCAGCTTAATCATAATTTTTACAAAAGCGATTACAGTAAAGATAATTAAAATAATATTTATTATTTTAGTTGGATTCTTTTGATAATAACTCTCTCCCTGATATAGAGTTAAATTAAAACTCTTTAGATCATTTTTCAATTTTTCTTTTACCAGTATTTTCCCTCGGTAATCAATTACTGCACTATAGCCGCCACTCACAGCCCTAATTAAAGCTGTATTGCTCTCTGCAGCTCTATATACTGCTGCTGCAAGGGCCAAATTATTATAGACTTTAGAATTAATTTTTTCTTCTGCAGCTGCATTTATTATTAAATTTATATTTCCAGCATAGTTGTTTTTCCGGCTGATAACTGGAATAAATATTTCTTCTGCAATTAAATTTATAAATTTAAGTTCATTTATTTCAATAATTTCAGTACTTTTAGATTTTTTAATCATTCCCTGATTAAATCTTAAATAACCCTCAAAAAAATCAATTATTTTTTCTTTATTTTTTAAATTAATCCCGGCTAAAAAATTCAACTCCTGATTACTGCGGTTAATAACTTCTAAGTTTTCAGATAATAAAAATAAAGAGTTTAAAATCCTGGCATTATAATTAGCTGCTGCTGCAGCATGACTCCCCAGCTGTAAATATGAGCCGTTAAGCTCAGCTTTTATTTGTGAAAAAAGTTTTTCTCGATAGTAACTATTCCGGATTAAATCAAAACTTAAACTATCTTCAGCTGTTAAAATATATTTATTCTTTTTTTTTCCAAGTAAAGAAGCAAAGTTATCAATTTCATTTTCAATTTCTTCAAAAGTACTGCTCTTAGCCTGAGAATTGTTAATTAATAAATCAAATTTCAGCTGCTTTAATTCTACATCTGATTGAGGACCAATAAATATTGGAATGATGGCCAAAATAATTAAAAACACTGCTAAGGGTACTCCCTTTTTCCATTTGGGTTCTAAAAATAATTTAACCAAATAAGAAGCAATCAAAACTGAAATAAAGGACACCAAAAACATGCCTCCATAAGCAGCATATCGAGCAATAAAATTAAAAGAACTTTGGCTGTAGGCAAAATAATTAAATGGATTTAGATTTAAAAATTCAAAACGGAGATATTCTAAGACACTCCAGCTTAAAGCTGCTGTAAAGGGACTATATGAATTTTGAGGCTGCAAAAACTTATTAATAAGCACCCAGATTCCCAGTGGTAAAGCCGAAAATAAAAAAAACAAAAATAAAATAAATATATTAAAAGAAAATGGCATTTTAAGAGTCGAATTTAAAGGCTGATAAAGCCAGTAAAATGAAAAAGTAGAATTTAAAAAGCCTACTAAAACTGCAATTATAAATGAATGACTGTAGTCATAATCTTTTATTAAATAAATTAAAGGTATAAAAGCAAACCAACTTAAGAAAAATAAAGAAGGAAAGTAATTAGGTATTGTAAATAATAGAGATGATAAAATCATAAAAATAAATTCCATATTTCTGCCTCCAGAATTTATTATATACTATAAGCTAGAAAAAGGCCAGCTAGAGCTGGCCTTTTCAATTACTTAATTAGCTTAAATTTGAGATTAATAATTTTACTTAAGCAGTTTGATTATTAACTCTTTCTATAATTTTTGCACTAATATCAGATGGAACTTTATCATAATGGGAAAACTTCATGTCAAATGAACCATAACCACCGGTTATTGATTTCAATTCGACAGCATAATTAAACATTTCTGCCTGAGGAACTTTAGCTTTAATAATCTGCTTACCATTTTGAGGATCCATTCCTTCTATTCTACCACGTCTGGAGTTAAAATCTCCCATTATATCTCCCATAAAATCTTGAGGTACTGTAACATCAACTGACATAATTGGTTCAAGCAAAACAGATTTGGCCTGAGCTAAAGCATTTCTGAAAGCTTTAGAAGCTGCAATTTTAAAAGCCATTTCGGAAGAGTCAACATCATGATAAGAACCATCATATAAAACAACCTTAAAGTCAACAACAGGATAACCCGCAAGTGCTCCTTTTTCTTTTGCTTCAATAATTCCCTTTTCGACTGCAGGAATATACTGACCAGGAATTGCTCCACCAAATATTTCTTCCTCAAATTCAAAACCTCTACCTCTTGGAAGTGGTTCAACCTTCATGACAACATGACCATATTGGCCTCGTCCTCCTGATTGTTTTTTATATTTTTCTTCAACATCTGTTTTTCGCTGAATTGTTTCTCTATAAGCAACTTTAGGCTCCTGAATTATAAAATCTACATCATATTTTTGCTGGCATTCTTCCTTAATCATAATAAAGTGAATTGTACCCATTCCATCACAAATTAATTCTTTTGTTTCTTTATTATAGTTAACTTTAAATGTTGGATCTGAATCACTATAGCGCTGTAAAGCAGAAGCCATTTTTTCTTCATCTATGCCATCAGCTGGATAAGCTGCCCTGCTGTACATTGGCTTTGGAAATTTCAGTTCGTGATAATAAATATCTGTTTCGGGATCACGCATAGTAAAAGAAGTTTCCAGTTCATCTAATTTTGCAACTGCCCCAATTTCTCCGGCAGTTAATTTATCAACATTTTTTTGATCTTTACCATTTAATTTATATAATTTTGTTACCTTTATCTCTTCTTCGATATTTGGTATAAAAACTAAATCATCTCTTTCTAATTCACCGGAAAAAACTCTAAAAATAGACAATTTACCGATATAAGGGTCTACCATTGTTTTACAAACCTGAGCACTAAATTTGCTATCTGGTTCAGGTTTTAAAACCCCTCCTGATTCAACTAAATGATCAGAATGGACTTCAGAAGCTGAAGGGAAAATCTTAGTTAAATCATCTAAAAATTTACTAACTCCACAGTTTCTTAAAGCTGAACCTGCAAAAACGGGCACTAACTGCTCTCCGGCAACCTCTTCTTCAAAAGCTTTGGTTAATTCTTTAATAGTTATTTTTTCTCCATCAAGATATTTAATCATTAAATCTTCTTTTAATTCCACAATTTCTTCAGTCAGCTTTAATTCGTAATCTTCTACCCTTTCTCTTTCTGTTTCAGGAATAGGATATGCTTCTGGTTTCCCGTCAACAGATTTATACAGTTTCTCGTCAAGCAGATCAATTATTCCCACAAACTTTCCACCTTCATAATAAGGAATAGTTACAATTGCAAAACTATCATTATATGTAGCCCGCAGCTCATCTACAACTTTGTCAAAATCTGCTTCCTCTTTATCAATTTTATTTATAAATACAGCCTTGGCCAGATCATTTTCCTTTGCTAGGTTCCAGACATAGCCGGTATTAACTTCTATACCAGCTGTTGCGTCAACCAGCAGTACTGCACTTTCTACCATTCTCAAAGCACTAATTACTTCACTGCGGAAATCTGCATAGCCGGGAGTATCAATAAAATGAAATAATTTATTATGCCATTCAAAATTAAAATAACTATTATGAACTGAATGTTCATGTTTTTTTTCTACAGCACTAAAATCAGATTGCGAATTTCCTTTATCAACACTACCTGTTTGTTCTATAACACCTGCATTATAGAGCAGCATCTCAGTCAGTGTTGATTTACCCGCACCTCCATGTGATATAAAGCAAAAATTTCTAATGTCTTTACTAGTAATTTTACTCAATTTTTCCACCAGCCTCTCATTTTATTAATGTTTATTTTTTACTGTCAGTATAGTCAAATTTCTGACACTATTCTTAAAATTTTCTGTATATTATTACTTCTACAATAGTTATTTAAATTCCTTTAATTTTTTGAATATTATTTTTAATAAAATAATCTACTCACCTGATTATTTCTTTAGCTGCATTTAAATTAATCAAAAGTGAGTAGATATTCTATTACTTTATAAGTTTCAACTTTTTATTTGCAATTTTTTTTAACCTGTTCTGCAGTGTTTTTTCCTAAAAGATAACATTTTTCTAATATATCGCTACCTGGAGCATATTGTGTCTCGATTTGAGGTTCAACCAGGTTACAGCTAACCGTTTCACTAAATTCTTCTAATCTATCTAAAGCTCCACCACTCCAACTGTAAGAGCCAAAAATACCCAGTACTCTGTCTCTTAAGTTTCTGCTTTCTAAACTCTTCAACAAATATTCCATTGGCGGGAAAATCTCATTGTTGTAAGTACAGCTGCCTAAAACTATACCTTTATACTTCCAAATATCATTGATAATAAACGAAATATCTTTGCGGGCTGCGTCAAATAATTTGATTTGCTCGATTCCATTTTCTGATAACGAACGAGCTACTGCTTCAGCCATCACTTTAGTGTTTCCATACATCGAACCATAAACAACAACTACCCCTTCTTGTGTTTGCTGCTGGCTCCACTTATCATATTCCTGAATAATATGAGCTGGATCTTCACGCCAAACAAGACCGTGAGTAGCTGCTATCATTCCAATTTCTTCAATTTCTTCACTGAGCCTAGAAATTGTTTTGTGAACTACCGGCCCATATTTACCCACTATGTTAGAGAAATATCTTCTAATTTCATCTTCAAAATGATCAACATTTACTTCATCATCAAATAGGTATCCATTTAAAGAACCAAAACCACCAAAAGCATCCCCGGAAAATAATATCTTTTCTTTTTGATCAAAAGTCATCATAGTTTCAGGCCAGTGAATCATTGGAGTCAAATAAAATTTTAAAGTTCTAGAACCTAAATCCAGCTCATCACCATCTTTAATAACCTTTGTTCCCTCTGTAATACCATAAAAACCCTCTAAAAAGTTCATGGTTTTAGCATTACCCACAATTTTCATCTCTGGAAAAGCTTCCCGCATTGACTTGATTGAACCAGAATGATCTGGCTCCATATGATTAATAATTAAATAATCAACTTTTTTATCCCCAATAACATCTTTTATTTTTTCTAAATATGTATCTGTATAATTAATCTTAACTGTATCAATCAGAGCAACCTTATCATCATTAATAATATACGAGTTATAAGCGATTCCCTCTGGTAAAGGCCATAGGGATTCGAATATATCTGTTTCTTTGTCATTTACTCCGATCCAATAAACATCTTCTGTTAATTTAATTGAGTTATACATAATAATCTCCTCCTATAAATTTTGGATAATATTTGTTTTAAATTTTTTGTTCTCTAAGTTTAGCTAAAATTCCTTTAAAATCTTCTTTTAACTCTGCTTCAAACTTCATTTTTTCACCTGTAGCCGGATGTTTAATAATCAATTTTTTGGCATGTAAAAGCTGTCTTTGAGCATTTAAATCATTTTTAGCCCCATATTTTTGATCCCCTACTACCGGGTGACCTAGATAAGAAAAATGAACTCTAATTTGATGAGTACGACCGGTTTCAATTTTTACTTGAATTAGGGTATGATTTTTAAACTCTTCAATTATTTTAAAACGGCTAACCGCTCTTTTACTTCTGCGCTTTCTAACCGCCATTTTTTTGCGGTTATTAGGGTCTCTTCCAATTGGGGCGTCTATTTTTCCTTTTTCATAAGCTAAATTTCCTTCAATTAAAGCATAATAATATTTTTCTACAGATCTACTTTTAAACTGCTGAGCCAGACTTTTGTGGCTCTTATCATTTTTAGCAGCAATTAATAAACCTGAGGTATCCTTGTCCAACCTGTGAACGATCCCTGGTCTTTTAACTCCATTAATTGCAGATAAATTATCAACATGGGCCAACAAGGCATTAACTATAGTGTCATTGTGATGGCCCGGGGCTGGATGAACAACTCGATCAGCTTCTTTATTAATCACAATTATATCCTGATCTTCATAAACAATATCTAAGGCCATCTCCACAGCTTTAATTTCACTTTCTTTTTCTTCAATAATAATTTTGATAAAATCATTTTTTGTTATTTTATAGCTTTTATCAACTGTATTTTCATTAACAGTAATCTTGTTGTTTTCAATTAAAGTTTGAATAAATGAGCGGGATAAATCCTGATATTCAGAAGCTAAAAATTTATCTATTCTAATCCCCTGATCTTTCGCTTCCACTTTAAGACTATGTTCTTCCATTTAAGCACCTCAATCTGATAAAAAAAGTAGTTGATGAATTAAAATAATAATACCAAAAAATATAAATATATCCGCAATATTTATTACTGGCAATTTATAAAAATCTAATAAATCAAAAGCAAGAAAATCAGTCACATAATGAAATATTACTCTATCAATAAGATTGGCAATACTTCCCCCAAACAAAAAAATTATTGAAATTTTTGTTGTAATATTCTGAGGCAGTTCTTTAAAATACAGGTAAATAATAAAAATTAAAAATATAATAGTTATTATAATAAAAAAACTGCGATGACCTCTAAAAATACCAAAAGCAGCACCTCTGTTTTTAACAAAGGTTAGATAAAAATAATCATCAATAAGTGATATCTTTTCAAATTGAACTAAACTGCTTCGAATTAAATGCTTACTCATTTGATCTATTAAAATAATTATTACAGTAAACAAAGCAATATACATTGTCTCAACTCCATATATAATTTTAACATATTGAAATAAATTAGACAATTAATTATTCCTCTTTTATATTATTTTGTTCTATGCTAAGATAGGAAGAGATGATTAATTTAAATCATCTCTCAAATCCAAATAAACAGATAAAGGATGAAAATTATGGAATTAAAATTAACTAAAAATAGTTATCAGAGAACAAAAAATATTTTTCTGCTTGCTCTCCCAGCAGTGCTTGAAATGTCATTAAATACCCTGGTTGGTATGGCAGATACTATTATGATCAGCCGTTTTATAGGTAAGGAAGCTCTGGCAGCAGTTGGCTTTGCCAATCAAATCATTTTCACTTTGATTTTTGTGTTTTCTGCTTTTAATGCAGGTGCCACAGCTATGGTTTCCCGCAGTTATGGTGAGGGCAATAAACAAAGAATGAATAAAATTATGAATGAAAATTTAACTTTAAACCTAATTTTAGGAATAATTGTTACTATCTTTACTTTCTTTTTTGCTAACCTGATTTTAAATATTTACGATATTACAGAAGTTGTTAAAACATTTGGAACTACATATTTAAAATATATTGCTATTGGCCAGTTATTTATGTTTATTTCCTTTGCCGCAGCAGCAGGTTTAAGAGGGGCTGGTGATACTAAAACACCGATGTATATCACAGGTATTGCCAACATATTAAATATAATTGGTAACTATATTCTTATTACTGGTTTTTGGATTTTCCCCGAATTAGGTATTGCAGGAGCAGCTATTTCAACAACTTTTGCCCGATTTATAGCAGCTGCCCTTTATTTAGCTTTATTTACAAGTAATAAAGGTATTTTAAAACTTCATCCCAGCTGGATGAAAATTAGCAGCAAAATATTTAAACCCTTAATTAATTTGAGTTATGCAGCGGGAATTGAGCAGTTATTTATGCAGGCAGCCTTCTTTGTCAACGGTATATTTATATCACAGCTTGATACAACAGCAGAAGCTTCATTTAGAATTTTATTGAATATAGAATCACTGTCTTTTATGCCGGCAATCGGAATTGCTATTGCTGCCACAACTTTAGTCGGTAAACATTTAGGAGAAAATAATGCAGAAGAGTCACTTAAAAGTGGATTAACAGCTGCAGTTATGGGAGCAATAATTGGAACTACCCTTGCTTTAGTCTATCTTATTTTTCCAGTTTTTGCCTTGAAAATTTTCACAACTGAAATAGGAGTTATTAATTATTCTGTACCAATCTTAAAAATAGTTGCTTTAAATCAAGCTCTTTTAGCTTTTGTCATAATCATGGTTGGTGCTTTAAGGGGGGCTGGTGATACTAAAGGTGCAATGTATATTACAATTATTAGACTCTGGCTGATCTTTATTCCCCTTTCCTATTATTTAATTGTTGTCTCAGATTATGGAGTAGCAGGAGTCTGGATTGCCGAGATAATTTCATTTTTAATTGTGGCTTTAATTGTAGTTAGAAGGTTCATTAAAATGGAATGGGCAGAAATAGAGTTTTTTGTGGAATCTGAACACAATTAAAAAATAAACCTCTCCCGCAATTATAAATCGAGAGAGGTTTTGTTTATAGTTTTTCTTTCAGTAATTTCATTCTAAAGAATTCTTCTCTCTCTTTTTCTTCCAACCTTTCTTCAATAAATTTTACTGTCTTTTCGTAACGAGGAATTGAAATGTTCTCTAACGCGTTGGCTCTTTTTTGAGTCTTTTTAATTGAAGTTGCAAGTCTGTAGACAGAGGTTTCAATTTCAGCAAGTCTGCTGATTAAATAAACCACTTTTTGAAAATTATTATAAGCTCTATCAAGAGCAAGATTTGTCTTATAAAAACTATAATGAGGGATAATTTCCTGTGATAATTCTTCTACCTCTGGTATTTCGACCCCCATTACACTATAAGTTCTAATTTTCAAATTGTCTATTAGATCAATCCCACCTGCTATTTCTTCTACAGTTTTTATCCCCTGAGTAATATCCACAATCTGCAGAGCTTCATAAGCATTATAAAAATACTGATTAATCTGAGACTGTATTTTTTTGGCTTCATCAATTCTTTCCATCATTTCTTGAATTAATACATTTCTTTTCTTATCAAGAAGCTCATAACCTTCTTCTGCCAGCTCAAGTGAACTTTTTGTCGATAAAAGATTGCTTTTTGTTGGAGATATATTAAGTTTCTCCATTTTCATCTTTCCTCCTGTAATATTTATCAATCATTGCCTCTGATAATCTATCCAATTCATGTACGGGAAGCTCGGAAATTAAATCCCAGGCTAGAGAAAGTGTTTCTTCAATATCACGACTAATATATTTATCCTGTTTGAGAAATTCATTTTCAAACTTGTTTCCAAATTCAAGATATTTTTGATCTATTTCTGAAAGCTCATCTTCTCCTATTACTGAGGCTAAAGATTTAACTTCATTAACATGAGAATAAGCAGCATATAATTGACTTGAAATATCAGAATGATCTTCTCTAGTGTATTCAGCACCAATACCATCCTTCATCAGACGAGAAAGTGAAGGCAGAATATTAATTGGCGGATAAATATCTCTCTGAAATAAATCTCTTTTTAAAACTATCTGTCCTTCTGTTATATATCCTGTTAAATCAGGTATTGGATGTGTTATATCATCATTGGGCATTGTTAAAATAGGAATCTGGGTTATTGAACCCTCTCTTCCTTTGATCATTCCCGCTCTTTCATAAAGGCTGGCCAAATCACTGTAAAGGTACCCCGGATAACCTTTTCTTCCAGGAACCTCTCCTCTTCGGGAAGAAAGTTCTCTTAAAGCTTCTGAATAACTCGTCATATCAGTCATTACAACTAAAATATGCATATTCTCTTCAAAAGCAAGATATTCAGCAGCAGTTAAAGCAACTCTGGGGGCGATAATTCTTTCTACAGACGGATCATCTGCTAAGTTTACATACATTACTACATTCTGCAGAACTCCGCTTTCTTCAAAACTTTTAATAAAATATCTCGCTTCATCATGTTTAATACCCATTGCTACAAAAACTACTGCAAATTCCTCGTTCTCTTTCCCCAGTTTAGCCTGCCTTGTTATCTGAGCTGCAAGTTGATTGTGCGGCAGTCCGTTACCTGAAAAAATAGGCAATTTTTGACCTCTAATTAAGGTCATTAAACCATCTACTGTCGAGACTCCAGTCTGAATATAATTACGAGGATACTGCCTGGAATAAGGATTTATTGGTTTAGAATTAATGTCATACTTGTTTTCAGAATATATATGACCACCACCATCAGTAGCTTCTCCAACTCCATTAAAGACTCTGCCCAAAATATCCTTACTTAGGGCAACTTTCATTGGTTCTTTAAGAAATTTAACTCTACTTTCATTAATATTTAAGCCGGTACTCCCTTCAAAGACCTGAACTACGGCTTTATTTGAACCTACCTGCAGTACTCTTCCCTTTCTTACTTCTCCATCTGGAGCAGTTATCTCTACCATTTCATCATAAGCTACATCTTCAACATTTTCTATCACAATTAATGGACCATTAATATTAGCAAGTCCAGTATATTCTTTTTTTAACATTATATACTCCCCCACTATTTTTGATAACTATCAGCAAGCTGCTGATAAAAATCATCGATTTCTTTCTGAAAATTTTTTATTTTATCTAGCTCATCATTAGCAGCTGTATTTTTTAATCTTAATAATTTATTAAATAACTCATCATTTTTTAGCTGACTGATTGGTACATTTTTTTTAACCAGTGGTTGTGCTTGATCATAAAGATACAAAATAATCTTTAAAAGCCAGTACTGCTTATTTATATCCGAATATCTATCGATATCATCAAAAGCATTCTGCTGTAAAAAACCAATTTTTATTAATTTTGCCACCTCTAAAATTAACCGCTGATTGTCAGGTAAGACATCTTCTCCAACCAGCTGAACTATATCCTGCAGTCTTGACTCTTCTTTTAACAAAGACATTGCCCTGCTTCTTAGCTCAAGCCATTCTTCGTTTACATTATCTTTAAACCAGGGCTCAAGGTCATTTAAATACTCACTATAACTATCAAGCCAGCTTACTGCTGGAAAATGTCTGGAAGCAGCAAGAGATTTATCAAGCGCCCAGAAACAGCGGACAAATCTTTTGGTGTTTTGGGTAACTGGTTCAGAAAAATCTGCTCCTGGAGGAGATACTGCCCCAATTAATGATATTGAACCTTCATTTTCACCGGCAAGGGTCTTAACATAACCTGCTCTTTCATAAAATTCAGCCAGTCGAGTGGGTAAATAAGCCGGAAATCCTTCTTCTGCAGGCATTTCTTCCAGACGACCTGAAATTTCTCTCAAAGCCTCTGCCCAGCGAGAAGTAGAGTCTGCCATGATTGCTACATTATAACCCATATCACGATAATATTCCCCCAGAGTAATTCCGGTATAAATACTGGCTTCTCTTGCAGAAACAGGCATATTTGATGTGTTAGCAATTAAAACTGTCCTTTCCATCATTGATTTACCTGTTTTAGGATCTGTTAACTCTGGGAACTCTTCCAGAACATCTGTCATTTCATTTCCTCTTTCACCACAGCCAATATAAATTATTATATCTGCATCTGACCATTTAGCGAGCTGATGTTGAGTCATTGTTTTACCAGCACCAAATCCTCCTGGGATTGCAGCTGTACCACCTTTAGCTATTGGAAAAAATGTATCTAGTACCCGCTGTCCTGTCAGCAGAGGCTCTCCTAAGTCTAATCTATCTTTATATGGCCTTGGTTTTCTAATTGGCCACTCCTGATAAAGTTTTATTTCAGTTATTTTTTCTTCTTCATCTTTTATTCTGGCAATCACATGATTAATCGAGTATCTACCATCAGGTACCAGCTCAATCACTTCACCTTCTTTTCCAGGAGGAACCATTATTTTATGAGTAATAACTGAAGTCTCATTCAATTCTGCCACTATCTGGCCTGAGTTAAGATAATCACCTTCTTCAACCAAAACTTTTAATTCCCATTCCTTTTCCGGATCTAAAGAACTTACCTCAGCACCTCTTTCAATAAAAGGCCCACTTTTCTTTTCTAAAAAAGGGAGAGGCCGCTGAATACCATCAAAAATATTACCTATAATACCTGGCCCAAGCTGTACAGAAAGTGGACGCCCGGTTGAGTATACTGGTTCTCCGGGTTTCATTCCACTTGTCTCCTCATAAACCTGAATTGTAGCTGAATCTCCATCAAGTTCGATTATTTCTCCAACCAATTTAAGTTTTCCTACATAAACAAGCTCCCTCATAATATAGCCGGTCATATTTTCCGCTTCAACAACCGGACCATTGATAAAGGTTATTTTTCCCTGTTTTTCCATACTCACCAACTCCTAATCCATTTATCCTACTTTTATGTCAGAATCTTATTCTTTAATCCTATTGCGATCTCTTCCTTAAATGAATCAATTAAAGCATTAAAGGTATTTTCAATTAACTGCTGCCTGTTTTTTGCTTTAATTATAAAACCTCCAAATTTAATTTTATCTGTCAGCTCAAATTCAAATTTATAATTATCCATTTCTTTTTCCAGGAGTTCTTCTAAATCAGCTTTCAGATTTTTATCTTTTTCTCGTAATAAAATAACAAACTCCCTGTCATCCAATTCTTCGACTGCTTCTTTAATAGAATTAAAAATAAATAAACAATAATCTTTCTGATCAGTAAAATCATTTAATTTGCTGTGAAGTTCCTGAATAAAGTTATTTATTGATTCATTCAATTTTTTTCGTCTATTATTTTTCTTTTCCAGAATAGCTCTGGATATTATTTGTTCTCTTTTCTGTTCGGCCTTACCTTTATAATTATTTAAAATATTTTCCTGTTTTTCTTCCAATTCTTTTTGAAAACTATCATATCTTTTTTTTAGTTTTACTTTCTTTTTTTCAATTTGACTATTGTTTTTTCCCTTTACTTCATCAATAATTTCAGTTTCAATAGCCATTATCTTTTCTGCAATATCCACTCATATCTCACCTCTTTCGCTGAGTTTTCTTTTATAAACGCATGGATAACTCTGCATTTATGCATCGAGCATGTCACGCTGAGTTTTCTTTTATAGACGTATGGATAACTCTGCATTTATGCATCGAGCACGTCACGCTGAGTTCTCTTAGATCTTGATACCTATCGATTCCTGGACATATTTTGTAATATATTCAGGTTCTTCCTCAGGATCAACATGTCGGTCTGGAATCTCCAATATCAGAGGAAGTTCTGCAGAAAGTTTTAACTCATCAATTAAATCAGGCACCATTTCTGCTAATTTTCTTGTAATCAAAATAATCCCGATATCTTTACGTTTCCTGACTCTATTAATTTCTTCTATAACTTTCTCCTTTTCATGAATCACTTTACCATCAATTCCAACCAGCCTTAAACCAATATTGGTATCAATGTTATCACTTATGCAGTATATTTTCATAGACTATCACCTATAATCTTCCCAAAATCATTATAGAAATTATTAACCCATAGATTGCTATTCCTTCTCCTAAACCAATAATAATTAAAGCTCTACCTAAGATTTCGGGTTTTTCGCTGATAGCTCCAATAGCTGCTGAGCCAGCAATTCCTACAGCAATACCAGCTCCAATAGCTGCGATTCCAACTGAAAGTCCGGCTGCCAGATAACCAAGTCCTAAGTTATTAGAGGAAGCATTAACAGCTGGTTCGGCAGCAAATACCTTTGCCGGCAGCGCAAAATTGGAACCTAAAATTACTAAAGTTAAAAGCAAAATTAAATTAACACTTAAAATTGAATATTTTAGCCATTTTTTCTTTGTCTTTTTAAAGATAATTGTTCCTCCTATAAATACTGTAATAAATACACTTAATAAAGATAATGTTAAAATCATTTTATTTTCCTCCCATTATAATATTTTTAAAACTAGTCAATACTCAGCGGATTAAATTCTCTTCCACTTCCACTATAAAATTTTGAAAAAATCTCAAAAAACTCTAATCTTAAAATCTGAATACCAACAACAACACCTTCTAAAACCATAATTACTATATTACCTGCAATTAAAATTAATAAACTACCAGCATTATTACTCATCATTTGAGACAGGATAATTACTGCCATAGATAAACCAGCATGATTTAAGGTAAAAGCACCCACCCTCAAAAAAGACAGAGTATTACTTAAGTAGCCCAAAACAGTATCAAAAAGTTCAAAAATAGATTCCAGTAAATATTCGGATATCTTTTGATCAATACTAAATTTTTTCCCAATCAGTAAATTACCAAGGGGCTCTTTAAAAAATATCAATAACAACAGGCTTATTACTATAACTGCAGTAATAGAAACTGGTATTAAAAGTCTATTTTGCAGACCATAAAAAGCTAAATTAGAAAGCATAAATAGATATAAGATTAAGCCACTTAAACCGCTGTCAGAAAATAAGGCTTCTGCATAATCTTTATTTTTAAAAGAATTAAATAAATTAAAAATCATTGAAGTAATTAAAAGAAAAATCCCTATCATTACCGTAAAACCAAGCCAGAACATAATATTATCCATCGGTCTAATCACTAATGCAGGTATCAGATCTTCCATCCCGAATAAACTGCCGTAAAATGTACCAAAAAGCATAGAAGATGAACCCAGTGAAATTAATATATAGCTGATATCCTGATTCTTAATAAATTTTATTTTGTTTTTATAAATGGCAAAACCAAGCAGAACAAGAACTAAACCCTGTCCCAAATCCCCAAACATTATTCCAAATAATAATATATAGCTTAATGCAAAAAATACTGATGGATCAATTTCTCCATATTTAGGCAGCCCATATAACTTGACCAGGGAAGAAAAAGATTTAATCCACTTTGGATTCTCAATAATTGTTGGTGGATCCTCTTCTTCAGCATCTTCAACTTCTTGACTGCTATATAATACTTGAGAATATTTATTTGAAATTAACTTTTTAAATTCTTTTTCATTCTCTTCACTTATCCAGCCAGTTGTAATAAAGAAATAATCACTTTTACCATAAAAACTATTGTTAACATCTGTAATTCTATTAAAAATCAATGACTGTTTGTAATATTTCAATAACTGCTCCTGATAGCGGTGTTTTAATTTCTTAAATTCTAGTTTTATTTGAGCTCTAATAATCTTAATTTTATCAAGACGGTGTCTTGATTGACTAAGAATATTTTTAGGCTCTTCTGTAACCCTGTCAGGAAGCTCAATCCGATTGAAATTGACTGAGTTCAAAATATCAAGTGCTTTTTGTTCATAATCCTTTTTGGCAAATGTAAAAAACCAAACTCTTTCTTGATCTTCATTAACTTTCAAAACAAGAACTGGTACTTCAGTAACATTTTCAATCAGACGCTTATATCTTTCCTGACTTAAACTGCCAAAAATCAGAGTAACATAAGATAAGGTTTTTAAACTCTGAAGTTCTATATCTATATTCCTCATTACATAAACATGTTTAATTAAGTTATTTAGCCTTTCTTCCTCAGCATCCAGTTTATTTGTTATCCTTTCAAGCTTTTTGATCTTTTTCTGAATCGGCATAATGAAATCTTCAAGTTCTTCCAGACTCAATTTATTCAGCTGATCAAAGTTAAATTCCTTTATTTTTTTATCCAGTTTAAGACTGTCCATTATTTTATTTAGCTTATTAAAATAGGGCTTATATGAATTTTCAATCTGATCATTTTTGAATCTGGTGTTATATTTTTCATTTTTTAGAAGTTCCATCTGACTATTCTTAATTATTTCTTCAGTTATTAAATCAAGATCACTTTTCAAACCAAGAATCTGAAATTTTTTCATTTTCTTTATTCCCAAAATTACACCTCCTTTCGAATTAAGAAGTTTTTGATACGATCATCTGGTAGTGAATATCTAATTCCTTCTATTATTGTAATTATATCTCTAAGTTCATATTCTCTAATATATAAATAAGCAAGAATGTTTGATATTGAAAAAAAACTTTTAGATTTAATCTGCTTCAATTTCCTGTATATATAATTCAGAAAAAATCTTTCAAAAATATTATTTACGTCTTTAATTGCATTTTCAAGCAGCTCTTGATAGGGCCTATACAAAATATGTTCTAATAAATCTTCCGCATTGTTTACCTGACTCATATTCTGTAGTTCTTCTCGTTTTATTTTAAAATGAAAAGGAATAATATAATTTAAAATTTCACCAGAGGATAAGTTATAATATTTTTTTATCCTGTAAATCCACTGAATATTTAGCAAATCAATATGGGTTCCTATAATCTCATCAAAATATTTTTGATCCTGGTTTGAGAGTTTTGCAGCCAACTTATTAAGTTGAGAAAACCAATTAAAGTCTAAGGTCATTTCTATTTGAAATAAATTTTTATTTTTCTGATACTGTTCTGCAAATTCATCTAAAACTTCAGCGTAATCAAGCTCCTTAAGTACTTCCTGTAGTTCACTATAGGAAGAAGCCTGAATAAGATTATTAAAGTCAATTTTCTTATTACGATTTATATAAATCAAATTATCACTGAGATAATCAGCCTCATTTTCCAGTAAAATAGTCCTCAGAATAATTTTCAGGTCTTCAATTTCAAATTTTTTAAAATACTTTTCAACAAAGTTTTTTAGATCTGAACTCAAATATTTTTTTAAAAAATCTTCAGAGAGGACAATACTCTTTTTAAGTTTTAGCTCAAGCTGGCGTCTGTGAATTTCCTGGCCTGAAAATTCTTCTAAATATTCTTGATAATAGGTATTGTTATAAAGGTAATTAAAAGCCTCCTGAACAGAATTTAACTCTATTAAATTTTGAAAGTCTTTTTCTTTAAGCATATTACTGCTCAAAGCTTTTAATTTGGCATTTACAGCCGGATATTGAAAAAGAGCTGTCATTATTTTCACCTTCCTGAACTAATTATTTTATCAAAATATTTTTTTAATAAATCAGTTTTTACTTTCTGATAATTACTTTCTATTTTTTTTATTTCATTATTACTTTCTTTTTCTAAATTATCAGCAAATTTTTCTGCACCAACTTTGCTTTCTGCGAGTATCTCTTCTCCTTTCGTTTTGCTTTCTTCAATTTTAACTTTTTCTTCTCTTGCCATTCTTTTTTCATATTTTTCTTCTAATTCTTTAATTTCCACTGTAAGATCATCCTTTAATCCCTGTGCCTGCTGCTCAATATTGATAACTTTTTCAATTAATTCTTCCTGCAATTCAATCACCTCCAATTATTCTTCAGGCAGCAATATTTCAAAATTACTCCCCTTTTTCAAAGAACTTTTTACATTAATTTCTCCACCATGAATTTTGACAATCCAGCTGCAGATAGAAAGCCCCAGCCCAGTACCTCCATATTCTCTGGATCTTGATTTATCAACACGATAAAAACGTTTAAAAATATCATCTAAATCTTCTTCTGCAATGCCTATACCATCATCAATAATATTTAATCTATAAAAACCATCAAGCTTAGTTAAAATGATTTTTATTTTCCCACTATTTTTACTATATTTGAGAGCATTATCAATTAAATTTAATAAAAGCTGAGTAATCAGACTTAAATCTGCTTTCATTCTGAATTCCTGGCCTTCTCTTATTTCTTTTTTGATTGAGATATTTTTTTCAGAAGCTAGATTATTCATTTCTTCTATTACCGCATCAACTACAACATTTAAATCAAATTCTTCTTTATCAGGCTTAATATTTTTTCCATCTACTTTTGCTAATAGCAGCATTTGGGAAACTAATTGATTCATCTGATCAATCTGCTTTTTTATTGTCAATAAAATATTTTTCTGATCGGAAGTTAACTTTTTTTCTGAATCAATAGCTTCTTCAATCTGGGCCTTGATAACAGAAATAGGAGTTTTGAGTTCATGCGAAACATCAGCGTTGAACTGTTTTTGACGATAAAAAGAATTTTCTAATCTATCTAAAAGACTATTTAAAGTTTTAACAAGTCTGCCTATTTCATCTTCCCTCCCTTCATTAACCCTTATTCTCTGAGACAGATTACTCTGACTTATTTTTTCTGCCGTTACCGAAATTAAGTCAATTGCCTTTAAGGCTCTACTGGCCAGGAAATAGCCACCTCCACTGGCTAGAATTAAAGTCAGCGGAATCATAATAAGTAAAATCAGTATTAAGTTATCTAACATTTTCTGTTCTCTAGCAAAGGAATAAACAAGATTTATATGATAAGTCTGAGTAAAATCTTGAGCAGCACCTGAATTAACTGCAGATCTCAGCACGGCCCATTTTTGATTTTTATATTCTATTATTTTAAAGAAATTATTTTTCTTATTTACCTCTGTAATAATGTCCTGTATAAATTCAGATTCCAAATTTTTATTCATTAATTTTCCCTGGCTGTTGTAAACAAAAGTAGTTAGATTTTCTCTGTCTACACTATTTAGTAAATAATCAGAATTAAGACCAGTCTCATTAATCTCTGGTTTAAGCTGCTGCATCTCTATCTCTAATATACTTTTTACTTCTTCAGAAAGCTGGCTTTCCAGATAAAAATATAATATAGAACTAAAAAAAATTAAAACCAGAAATAGAATAACCATATACCAAATTGTCAAATTAATTTTTAAAGGATATTTTTTGTAATTCAAATTTTTATTCATCTTTAAAAACCTTCATTTTGTATCCACGACCTCTTACAGTTTCCAGAAACTTATTCTCATGTCCCTCATCAATTTTTTTTCTGATAAATCTAATATAAACATCAACAATATTAGTATTATTGCCGCTCATATATCCCCATACATGTTCTTCAATCTGAGATCGACTTAAAACATTACCTCTATTTCTCATCAAATACTCTAACAGAGCATATTCTTTACTGGTCAGCTCAATTATTTTCTCTCCTCTTTTGACAGTATAATCTACAGTATTTATGAGCAAATCTCCATTTTTTAATGTATTGCTGTGTTCTTTAACACCTCTTCGAAAAATTGTTTTTATTCTGGCGATTAGTTCTTCAAATGCAAAAGGTTTTGTTAAATAATCATCAGCCCCCATATTTAAACCCTGTACTTTATCTTCCAGGCTGTCTCTAGCAGTTAAAATCAATACAGGTGTTTTATCTTTCCATTCCCGCAGTTCCGATAATACTTCCAGGCCATCTTTTTTAGGAATCATTATATCTAAAATAATTAAATCATATTCATTAATTATCGTTTTGTCCACTGCAGCTTCACCATCATGAACTATTTCTGCAGTAAAATTTTCTCTTTCTAATCTTTTTTTTATTATTTTAGCTAAATCCTTTTCATCTTCTACAATAAGAATTTTCATTAAAACACTTCCTTTAATTCTGAAATTTAAAATTGTTCTAAATAACATCAATAAAAAAACTTATTAAATATTTATACTTTCAGATATTAAATTCTTTTTATTTTAAAACTCAATTTTCAATAAATTATTTAAATCAGATTTTAGTAATTTCTTCTGATTATTTATTATTTAATGAGTATAGCAGTATAATATTAAAAAATGATTAAAAAAAACAGCCCTAAATTTAGGGCTGTTCAATGACAATCTCATATTAACTTTGTTTTTTTATTTTTCTGCTTCTATTACATCTGCACAGCGCTGACAGATATCTTCATGATTTTCAATTTCGCCAACTGTTTCATCATACTTCCAGCAGCGGTCACATTTATCTCCCTTAGCCTTTTTAACTCTCACTAAAACAGAACTTTCCTCACCCTGATGAACATTTTCGGGATTTAAGTCACTGTTTAATTCAGCTTGAGAGACAATAAATAAGTCAGCTAACTGGCCAATTTCTGATTCTAATAGCTGCTGCTGTTCTTCATCAGCACTATTAAGTTCTACCATTGCTTCTAAAGAATTACCTATTTTTTTATCCGCTCTTGCTAATTCTAATGCTTTAGAAACATCTTTTCTAATAGCAAGCAGTTTATCCCACTTAGCTGTTAGCTTCTGATCATAGTAATCTTCTTTTACCTCAGGCCAATTTGTTAAAAATACGCTTTCCTCAGACTTCATTTTCTCAGGTAAGAACTGCCACACCTCTTCAGAAGTATGGGGAGTTATAGGAGCGAGGGTTACTACAAGAGCCATCATAATATCATATAAGGTGCTCTGAGCAGCTCTACGGCTTAAAGAGTCAGTTCCATCAGTGTATAAACGGTCTTTAGTTATGTCCATATATAAAGAACTCATCTCAACAGTACAGAAATTATGAACATCATGGTAAACACGGTGATATTCATATTTTTCAAAAGCTAAAGTAACTTTTTTAACTAATTCCTGCAGGCGAATCATAATCCAGCGGTCTAATTCTCTACGGTCTTGATATTCAACATAATTTTCTTCACTATCAAAGTCGCTGATATTACCTAGAATAAAGCGATAAGTATTTCTAATCCTTCTATAGGCTTCAGAACTCTGCTTTAAAATATCATCTGATACTCTAACATCATTTTTGAAGTCAGAAGAGGCAACCCAGAGTCTTAAAATATCGGCACCATACTGGTCGATCACCTTATGAGGAGAAACAACATTACCTCTGGATTTAGACATCTTATTACCCTTTTTATCTACAGTAAAACCATTGGTAATTACCTCTTTATAGGGAGCTGTACCCTCAGTTGCAACTGCAGTTAGAAGAGAAGAGTTAAACCAACCGCGATACTGATCTGTACCTTCCAGATAAACCTGAGCCGGCCAGCTCAAATAATCTCTGGCTTCTAAAACAGCTTTATGGCTGGATCCGGAATCAAACCAGACATCCATAATATCTTCTTCTTTTGTGAAATGCTTACCACCACAGTGTGGACAGCTATAATTTTCTGGTAACAATTCTGCAGCAGATTTTTCATACCAGGAAGATGATCCTTCATCTGCAAAAATAGTTTTAACTGAATCTAAGGTATCATCATTAATAACTGCTTCTCCACAATCACCACAGAAGAAAATAGGAATTGGAACACCCCATTTTTTCTGACGGGAAATACACCAGTCTGAGCGCTCAGAAATCATATTGCTCATTCTCTCTTCTCCCCAGTCTGGATACCAGTCAACATCAGCAATTGCAGCCAGAGTTTCTTCTTTAATTGCATCAATAGACGCAAACCATTGATCTGTAGCTCTAAAAATCAAGTTGCTCTTACAGCGCCAGCAGTGGGGATAACGATGGTCAATAAAGCTTAGATCCATCAGCAGATTTTTTTCCTTCAATTTATCAGTAACCATTATATTTGCTTCCTCATAATGTTTTCCTGCAAAATCTCCAGCCTCTTCGGTAAAGTAACCTTTATTATCCATTGGAGCATAAACTTCTAAACCATATTCTTGGCCGACAACAAAGTCATCATGACCATGCCCTGGTGCAGTATGAATACAACCAGAACCCTGATCTAAAGTAACATGATCTCCAAGAATCAAAAGAGATTCTCTATCAAAAAATGGATGTTTAGCTCTCTTATTTTCAAGTTCTTTGCCGCTGAACTCTTCACTAATAATCTCATAATCTTCAATATCAGTCTGATCCATTACAGAATCAACTAATTCTTCAGCCATCACTAATTTTTCTCCATCTACTTCTACAACAACATATGGATATTCTGGATGAAAGGCAATTGCCATATTTGAAGGGATTGTCCAGGGAGTTGTTGTCCAAATAACTATATAACTGTCTTTACTGCTTAAAGTAACTCCACCAACTTCAACCTCATCAAGCATCGGAAATTTAACAAAAATGGATGGTGCTCGGTCATCATCATATTCAACTTCTGCTTCAGCTAGAGCTGTTTCACAGTTCGGACACCAATGAACCGGCTTTTTACCACGATAAAATAAATCCTTTTTAGCCATTTCACCAAATACTTCAATCTGTTTTACTTCATAATTTGTGTTTAAAGTCAAATAAGGATTATCCCATTCTCCCCAAACACCAAGTCTTTTAAACTGATCACGCTGACGATCAATATAATTTAAAGCATAATTAGTACATTTTTCTCTTAACTGACTAACTGTAAGCTCAGCTCTTTCTTCATCACTCATCTCACTTGTAACCTGATGTTCGATTGGCAGGCCATGAGTATCCCAACCAGGCACATAAGGAGAATAATAACCTTTAAGTGTTGAAAAACGAGTAATAAAATCTTTTAAAACCTTATTTAATGCATGACCAATATGGATATCACCATTTGCATATGGAGGGCCATCGTGTAAAATAAAAGCTTCATTTCCTTCTCTATTTTCAACTGCTTTTTTATAAATCTCATTTTCTTCCCAAAATTTCTCAAAGTCAACTTCTCTTTCACTCAAATTTGCCCGCATCGGAAAATCTGTATTAGGCAAATTAATTGTCTCTTTATAGCTCATTTGCTTTAATAACCTCCTAAAATATATTAAAACTAAAAAAAGTCTCTTGCCCTGAAAGGGACGAGAGACCGCGGTACCACCCTAATTAAAATCAGTAAATAAAAATTTAATTAAACTTAAATTACTAATTTTATCTTAGCATCTTTAACGCAGAAATACGGATATACTAATAAATTCATATATCAACTCCAGGGTGATCTTCTCAATCTTTTTGTTTCCCGGCTTCCACCAGACCCGGTTCGCTGTAAACTATTAAAAATTGATACTGTCCCCTTCAACATCACTTTTTTATATAACATTTTTTTCAATTATAAACTATCATTCAAAATAAGTCAAATTTTACTCTAAATATCAGAGATTCTTTATTTTTTAAAACAGCAAAAACCCTAATTATTTTGACTTGATTCATCGTTATTAGCAAAATCATTTTCTAATTTATAATTATTATCTGCTTCCTTATCTAAATCTAATTCAAAATCAGAAGCATCATTAAAATCGTCTAAATCAGTTCCCAAATACTGCTGATCATCTTCTTTCAGCATTTCCAGATGGCTTTCTAAAAGTGTTTGAAAACGGATTTTAAAAAAGTTCCTCTGTTCTCGAAGCTGTTCTAATTTTCTTTTTTCTGAAAGAACCTCATCGTGAGCATTCTCTTTAATTTTTTTAGCTTTCAATCTTGCTTCTTTAACAATCATTCTGGCCTCATTGTCAGCCTGCTCAATTCGATCAGATATTGTATTCTGCATCGAATTTAAAGTATTCTGCAGCTGATCTTCCATCGCTTCAAAATCTTCAATTTTTTCTTTTAAAGCCCTATTTTCATCCTGTAAATTGTTTAAATCTTTGAGCAGCCTTTCATAAGCAACACCAACATCATCTAAAAATTCATCTACCTGAGTTGTATTATAACCAAAAGTAGATTTTTTAAATTCTTTATTATAAATATCTAGTGGGTTTAATTTCAAAGTACCCCTCCTTTTAGCTTAAGTTAATCTTTTTAGAGTTAACTTAATCCTACCTTTATTTGAAATGCCCCTTTGTGCCTCAACTTTAACTCTGCCTCTACCTTTAACTGAAATTAGATCACCAATTTCTACTTCTGCTGCAGGATCAGACTCTATTTTCCAGTTTAATTTAACTTTTTCACTCTCAATATCTCTTGCCATTTTACTGCGGGAATCTCCAAAACCAGAACTTGCTACTGAATCCAATCGCATCGAAGCAACAGTTGTCATTATTTCTTTTTCATGCTTTACAGGTTTTACAAGTTCAGATTCTTCAATTTCTTTAACCTCAACCGGGACCTGGTGCACCTGATCCAACTTTAATTCAATAATATCCTGAATCTCAGCCGCCGTAATTATTTGAGCAAAGTCTGAGTGGACAAGAATATCACCAATCATTTTCCTCTGCAGACCTAAGCCCATTAAAGCTCCCAGAAAATCTCTGTGAGTCAATCTTTGAAAGGCAAAGTTACCATCAAGCTGATATATTTTAATTTGCTTTTCCACTAAATCAGGAAAAAGATATTCTGGAAAAATCACCAATCTTTTTCTTTCAGCTCGAGGATAACCTCCCTCTTTTTTATAATTAATTTCTGCAATTTGTTTAATCAAAGGAACTGCTAATTCTAGCTGGTAGGGATTTAAAAAATCTGTAGCTTGAGTTTTATGATATTTTAATACCTGTTCACATTTATCTAAAATATGTGAACCCAGGATTCTATCTTCTTCTCTGTGCAAATGATTTAATAATTTATCTTCATCAAACATAAATTCCCACCTTAAATTATAATATTAATTAAAAAGTTTCTAATTATTGATAGAGCAAACAGAGCGATTAATGGCGAAAGATCCAATCCCAAAATTCCACCACTTGGTAAAAGTTCTCTAATTGGCCCTATAATTGGTTCTGTTATATCATATATATATGTTATTACCTTCCGCCAGCGTACATCACTTGGATTAGGTCTAACCCAAGAAATTATAACTCTGGCAATAATTAATAAATTCAAAATTTCAAAAATAGCGCTAATTGTTCTTGCTAAAATAAACATTAAATTTCCTCCAAATAATTAGTATTCTCTCTCACCAAAAATTGCTGTTCCAACTCTTACAATAGTTGCACCTTCTTCTATAGCTATCTGATAATCATTTGTCATCCCCATTGAAAGCTCATCTAATGGAATTACATTTGCTGAAAGTTTATCAAATAAATTCTTCATATCTTTGAAATAAGAGCGAAGTTTTTCTGAATCATCTAAATACGGTAAAATTGTCATTAAACCTTCTATCTGTAAAAATTCTAAATTAGTAATTTTTTTCAAAAATTCCTCAGCCTTGGCTGGAGTTATGCCAAATTTATTTTCATCACCTGAAATATTAATTTCTACTAAAACAGGTATTTTCCTATCATTTTTTTTAGCTCTTTTATTAACTTCCTTAGCCAACCTCAAACTATCGAGAGACTGAATCATCCGACAATTTTCCATTCTCATTAAATATTTTACTTTATTTCTCTGTAAATGTCCAATAAAATGCCAGTCAAGCTCTATCCCTTCAGAAAGTAATTTTTCATTTTTTTCTTCCAGTTCCTGAACTCTATTTTCTCCAAAAAAGTTTAGCCCGGCTTGTTTAAGCGTTTTTATTTCATCAATACTATGTTTTTTACTAACAGCAAGCAGTTTTATCTCTTTATAGTCTCGATTAGCTTTTGCTGCAGCCGCTTTTATGTTTTTCTGTACTTTCTTTAAATTAGAAATAAGTTTTTCATTCTTCATTAAAACTATGCCTCCCTGCCATAATCAAAGTCTTCTGGATTTGTGATAATTTCTTCACCAATCTTTAAACCACTGACTATTACATATTCTTCATTTCCATTTAAAATAAAAACTTCCTGAAATTCATATTTATTGTATCCCGTTACCTTAAGTACTCCCTGGCCTGATAACTGATTAAACACAGCTTTCCTTGGAATTTTTATTCCTCTGTAAATATTTTTTATAATATTTAATTCAATTCTTCTCCTATTAATCCACTGAGGAATGAACTGTTCAACTTTTATTTGAAAAAATGTTTTTTCTAAATTATGTCTAATATTAGTAATTCTTGCTTCATATAATTTTTTTGTGTTTTTTTCTTCTAAAAATATTAATTCCCCAATATTAAATCTATCTGATTGAGATTCCGGAACCTCTGCCAGCAAATATAATTTAAAATTATTAATGATCCTGTATAATGATTCTTCTTTTTTTATTCTATCTCCAGAAAGTAGATGTTTATAATTTCCTTGAAGTTCATCAAAATTATTTAAGTTAATTTGATTTAAACTATTAGGATTAAGCCTTGATTCTAAACCGTCAACAGCAAAACTTACAATCCCTGCCTTCTTATTAAATATTTTTTGGCTTTGAGCAGAAGATTTTATTACTGCCAACTTTTCACCTGAAGCAAGTCGATCACCTTCACCAACTAATAATTCAACTCTTCCTGTTATTGGAGAATTAATAAGAATTTCATCTCTAACAATCAAAACATCTGACCAAAATCCATCTATCACTTCTCCTTGGGCAGCCAAAACACTTTCAAATCTAGCAGCACCAAATATTTGAATTCCTATAATCAAAGTAATTATTAAAATGAAAATTAATACAAAAGGCTTAAAACTAATATTTTTCTTTTTTGCCATTCAAATCACCTTCAAAAGAAAAAGATAATTTAAATCCTGATGTTTAATTGCACCAGGATTAAACTATTATTATCCTTTTTTATTTCTTAAAAAAGCTGGTATATCAAGATCATCACCAGAGAAACTTTCCATTTCAAATTCTTCTTCCGGCATTTCATTTTCAGTATCTTTCTTTTTAACTTCCCTTTTTGGAGCAGCATCAAAACCAGTTGCAATAACAGTAACTTTAACTTCATCTTCTAAATTCTCATCGATTACAGCTCCCAGAATAATATTTGCATCTGGGTCAGCAACTTCTTGAATTACTCGTGCAGCTTCATTTGCCTCGTGAATTCCTAAATCCATTCCTCCGGTAATATTTAATAAAACACCTCGAGCACCATCAATAGAAGCTTCTAATAGTGGTGAAGCAATTGCAAATTTAGCAGCCTCAGTTGCTCTATTTTCACCATCAGCTGTACCAATTCCCATTAAAGCTGAACCGGCATCTGTCATAATAGTTTTGACATCAGCAAAATCAAGATTAATAATACCTGTGATAGTAATCAAATCAGATATTCCCTGGACTCCTTGTCTTAAAACATTATCAGCAATTTTAAAGGCATCCATCAAGCTTGTCTGCTTTTCAGCAACCTCTAATAAACGATCGTTAGGAATTACAATTAAAGTATCAACTTTACTTTTTAATTCTTCAATACCAGTTATGGCATTGTTCATTCTTTTCTTACCTTCCACAGTTAATGGTTTAGTTACAACACCAACAGTTAAGGCTCCCTGATTTTTTGCAGCCTCAGCAACTACTGGAGCAGCTCCAGTGCCAGTTCCACCCCCCATTCCAGCAGTAATAAATACCATATCAGCACCATCAATCGCCTGGGCTATTTCTTCTTTATTTTCATCTGCTGCCTGATAACCAATTTCTGGATCAGAACCAGCACCAAGACCTCTAGTTATTCTTTCCCCGATTCTAATTGTTACACCAGCGTTTGAAGACATTAACGCTTGAGCATCTGTATTAATAGCTACAAATTCAACTCCATCAAGACCTTCTTCAATCATTCTATTGACGGCATTATTACCGCCACCACCAACACCAATTACTTTTATATTTGCAAACTGTTCAATTTCTGTTCCAATATCAAACACTAATTTTCCCTCCCCGTTAAGGATATTAAGTAAGTTTAATTTTTTTTTTAGAAAAACTCACTAAACCAGTTTTTTAATTTATTAAAAAATCCACTTACAATTTCTTTGCTATTATTACTGCTGTTACTGCTAACATTACTATTTTTGGCATCTCCATTTTCTAAAGCAAATTCAATCAAACCAACTGCTGTAGAAAAGATTGCCCGTGGTATAGTATCACCCTTTTTTATATATACGGGATTATCTATAACATTTGACAGTCCACTGACATAATCAGGTTCTCCAATTCTTACTGGTAATTCAGTTATATCTGAAGCCAATCTTTCCGATCCTTCTAACAAAGAGGCCCCTCCAGTTAATATTAACCCAGCTGGTGTTAAATCTGCAGAACCAGCACTGTCAAGTTCTTTTTTAACAAGATTAAACATTTCATTCATTCTGGGTTCAATTACCTGACACAGCATTTTACGAGAAAGTTTTTTCCTTTCTTTCCCACTTGCTGCTAATACCTCGATCTTTTCAGACTCATCAATTTCATCAGGTAGGACAGAACCATGCATAATTTTAATTTTTTCAGCCTCAGAAACAGGTGTTCTTAAACCTACTGCAATATCATTACTTACATGATTACCTCCAACAGGTAAAACTGAAGTATGAGCTATACTTCCCTCATGAAAAACTATTACATCTGTTGTTCCTCCACCAATATCAACTAAAACAGCTCCTAATTCTTTTTCGTCCTCAGATAAAACTGCCTGACTGGAAGCAAGAGGTTCTAAAACTACCTCATCAACACTTAAACCAGCTCTCAAAACACTTTTAACTAAATTTTGAATTGATGTTGATGCTCCCTTTATGATATGAGTTTCAACTTCAAGTCTAACACCTGACATTCCAAGAGGATCTTGAATTCCTGGACTGCCATCAACAATAAACTCTCTAGGAAGAACATGTAAAATATCCTCCTCAGCTGATACAGGAATAATTCTTGCTGCATCAATGACTCTTTTTATATCACTTTCTTTAATTTCTTTCTCATCTCCAGTAACTGCAACAACTCCATGACTGTTGATAGACTTAATATGTGATCCAGCAATACCAACATAAGCAGAATCAACCTTTTGGCCGGCCATTCTTTCTGCTTTTTGAATAGCGCTTTTTATTGCATGACTGGTTTTATCTATATCAACAACAATTCCCTTACGGAGGCCGTTAGATGGAGCTAAACCAATCCCAATAATTTCAACATTATTTTCTCCACCTATCTCTGCTATTAAAGCGCAAATCTTGGTAGTACCAATATCAAGTCCAGTAACTATTTTTCTTTTTTTCACAACAGTCTACCTCCTTTCTCACCAAAATATTTATTAATTTCATTTAAATATTCTCTACTTTAGGCTTACTTAAATCAATTCAATATAAATACTTATTTACCTTCATATTTAAAAAAATAATTTTATTTGAATTTCACAACAGGATGTTTAACAACCTGTAAATTAATATAATCAATCTCTGTCTCCTGATTATTATCCAAAATAGAATTTAAGATAGCAAATTTTTCTGCTAACTGCTCATTTCTGCCAAAATTTACTCCAATACCTGACTTTAAATATAATTTATAAACATTATTTCGGAATAATATTTTATTAATTTTAGCTAAAAATTCAGCTTCTAAATCATTTAAAACTTTTAACATATCTTCAGTTACTGATGGTAAAACAATTTTTTTCTGTTTAAAGTAATAAGGAAAACCCTCAATCTGTGGTGATTTAAGCTCAGTATCTAAACTTTTTTCATTTAAGATAATACCATCAGCTGAAAAAATCAGTTTTTTATTATTATTTTTTAACCAGGCTACTGCTCTTCTTTCTTCAATAACAACATGGACTGTTGAAGGAAAAGCCTTTTCGATTTGAACAGAAGAAATTAAATTATGTTTTAATAAGCTGCTTCTTAAATCATCCTCATTTAAAAATAACAAATTGTCTCCATAAAATTGATTAATATTTGTTCTTAGTTCATTTTTGTTAATTTCATTTCTTGAATGAAAAACAAAATCTCTAATATGAAAAAAAGGAGAAAAAAGAAATGATAAAAAAGTCAAAAATATAAAAAACAAAATCATTAAAACAATTTGATATTTTTTCTCCATTTATTATCCCTCACATACCTGAGTTTATAAATAATTAATCGGACTCTAATAAAAGTTTAGAGAACTCAGTAATATTTCCAGCCCCTACAGTTAAAATTATATCACCAGCTTCCACTTCAGATAATAATTTAGCTGCTATTTTATTAAAATCTGAAACATATTTACATTCAACTTCAGAGTTAGCTGCAATTTTTTTGGCAAAATCTTTAACAGAAATATTATAAGTATTTTTTTCAGAGGCAGCAAAAATATCTGTCAAATAAACTTGATCTGCATTAATAAAAGAATAACTAAAATCTTCTAGAAAAGTATTGGTTCTGCTGTATCGATGTGGTTGAAAGACTACTCGAATTTTATTATAATCAAGATTTTTTACAGTTTTTAAAAGTTCTTTGATTTCAGTTGGATGATGAGCATAATCATCTACAATATCTACTTTGGAATTTAGAATTTTACCTTTGAAATCAAATCTGCGGCCAACCCCACTGAATTTTTTTAAAGCAGCTTGAATGTGCTTTGCTTTAATATTTAATTTATAGGCTGCTGCAGCTGCAGCTAAAGCATTATACAAATTATATTCCCCAGGAACTGAAAGTTTTATTTGAATAATAAATTTTTCTTGATGATAAAAATCAAAGCTGCTTTCAAAATTATTATATTCTATATTTTTAGCTGTATATTCTCCATTATGTAAAGAAAAGGTGCTGCTTTTTGCTCTGCTTCCAAATAAAGAATTTAGGTTCACATTGTCTTTATTATATAATAGAATAGCTTTTTTGTCATTCTTATCTGCAAATCTTTTAAAAATATTCATAAATTCATTCAAATTTTGGTAAAAATCGGGATGATCTAACTCCAAATTATTTAATAAAAGCAAATAAGGATTAAAATAGAGAAAAGAGCCATCACTTTCATCTGCTTCAGTAATGAAATATTCCCCAGCTCCATCTGCCATGTTGCCCTGCAGTTCTTCTAAATATCCTCCAACCATAACTGCAGGATCCTTTTGAGCTTTTTTAAATATTGCTGCCAGCATAGCTGTAACAGTAGTTTTTCCATGAGTACCTGCAACAGCAATTGTTTTTTTATCCCTCATTAGATAAGAAAGCATTTCTGCTCTTTTTAAAATTTTAATATTTTTTTGTCTAGCTGCTTTAAGCTCTGAATTATCATCAGGAATAGCGCTGGTCTTAACTATTAAATCAGCCCCTCTAATATTATCAGCATCATGACCAATAAAAACTTTTATCTTATATTTTTTTAATAAATCAAGATATTTACTTTGATTTAAATCAGAACCACTAACTTTATAACCTCTTTCAGCAAGAATTTCTGCTATACCACTCATTGAAACTCCACCAATACCAATTAAATGTATATGAGAATTTTTATTTAACAATTATGATCACCCTAAATTTTCAATGTTTTGTCATATAATTAATTATTTTTTTTATTCAAATTTTCGATAGCTTTAATAATATTTTTTAAAGCATTTTTCTGTGACATTGATTCTGCAGCTGCAGCCATAGACTGCAGTTTTTGTTCATCTTCAATAATATCAATAACTTTTTTTAGTAAAAGCTCACCACTTAATTCAGATTCTTCAATAACTGCTGCAGCTCCTTTTTTTGCAAGGGTTTTAGCATTTACAGCTTGATGATTTTCGGCAGCTGCAGCAAATGGTATCAAAATAGAAGCTTTAGCACAGCTAGTTATTTCAGCTAAAGCAGTTGCCCCTGCCCTGGAAATTATTAAATCTGCTGCAGCAAGTGCAAATTCCATTTCATCTAAATAATCAATTACTTTAATTAACGGATTTTCTAAATTCAAATTGCTGCTTTTTAAATTGTTTTTAACTTTTTCATAATTTTTTCTACCTGTTAAATGGATTATTTGAATCTCATTTTCAAGAGCATATTGATAAAGCTCTTTTATATTCTGATTTATTATCTCTGCTCCTAAACTTCCGCCTGTAATTAAAATTGTTTTTAATTCAGGATTTAAATTTAGACTTTGATATGCTTTTTTTCGATCAGTATTGATTATTTTAGGCCGCACCGGGTTACCTGTTATCTCAACTTTTTGAGTATTAACTTTTAAATAATCAGCTGATTCAGCAAAGTTTAAACAAACTTTATTAACAAAACGGGCCAGCAGTTTATTCGTTATTCCGGGATATGCATTCTGCTCATGAATTATAGTTTTGCGTCCAAGCATTACCCCTGCTAAAACTACAGGGCCTGCAACAAATCCTCCAGTCCCGATAACAAAATCAGCCTTAAAACTCTTTATTATTTTTAAGGCCTTCAAAAAAGCTTTGAGATTATAAAATAAAAAAGAAAATAATTTAAAAGAAATATTTCGAGGTAATGGTCTAAGAGAAAGCCCAATAAAATCACAGCCTGTCTTTGGTACTATTTCAGCTTCCATTCGCTGCTTGGAACCCAAATATAAAATTTCCCAACCTCTTTTTTTTAATTCTTCTGCTATGGCTAAAGCTGGATAGATATGTCCTCCAGTTCCTCCACCAGTAATTACTGCTTTCATAAATTTATCATCCTTTAACATAACAAGAAATATTGAGTAATAAAGCTAATGCTGTTAAATTAATAACCAGTGAAGAACCTCCATAACTAATCAACGGTAAAGTGATTCCTGTTACCGGCATTAATGATGTAACTACCGCCATATTAATTAAAGCCTGGATAACAATCATTGAAGTTATTCCAACCGCCAGCATTGAAGCAAATGGATCATCAACTCGAGCCGCAATTCTAAGCCCCCGCCAGGTGAGTACAAAGTAAAGACTAATAACAAAAAGAGTACCAATTAATCCAAACTCTTCCCCCAGTACTGCAAAAATAAAATCTGTACCAGGCTCGGGCAAATATAAAAACTTTTGATGGCTGTTTCCAGCCCCAACTCCAAAAAGTCCTCCTGACCCCAGGGCAAGCAGTGATTGAATAATATGATAACCGCTGTCTAAAGGATCCTGCCAAGGATTTAAAAAGGTCAATAAGCGCTCCCGGCGATATGCTTCAGAAAATATAGCAGCAAATGAAATCAGGGTAGCTGAAACTCCTAAAATAAGGAATAAAGAAATTTTAATTCCTCCGACAAAAATCATTGCTGCTGCAACTGCAGATAAGGTAACAGCAGTTCCTAAATCAGGCTCCATTAAAATTAAAAATGCTATTAAAGCGATCACAATTATCGGAGGCAAAATTCCTTCTTTAAATTTTTTCATCTGCTCTTTATTTTTAGCAATATAGGCAGCTAAATAAATCACCAGAGTAAATTTAGCGAATTCAGATGGCTGAAAACTAATAGGCCCCAAAGGCAGCCACCTTCTCGAACCACCTGCCATCCTTCCAACTCCAGGTATTAAAACTAAGATTAAGAAACCCAGAGCAATTAAAAGTAAATAAGCTGCCAAATTTTTTAGCTTTTCATACTTAAATTTATAGATTATTAATGAAATAATAACAGCAACAACTAAATATTTAAGCTGATTATTAAAAAAATAATAACTGTTAGAAAAGAGCTGTTCTGCTTTAATAGAACTGGCAGATAAAATCATAATCAAACCACTCAAAACTAAAGCTAGTATTGTAAATAATAAGATAAAATCAGGCCGCTTTTTGCGCATAATTACTCCTTAATCAATATATTTTAAAACTGTTTTTCGAAAAATTTCTCCCCGCTCTTTATAACTGCTGAACATATCCCAGCTGGGACAGGCAGGAGATAATAATAATACTCGATCCTGTCTTAATCTCTTGGCCCCTAACTCAGCCGCAGCTTCCATAGTTTTTACTTTAATTATCTCTATTTCATTTTCTTTAAATAAAGAAGCTAGTTTATCAGCAGCTTCACCAAGCAAAATCAGAGTTTTTACTCTATCATTAACAACCTGCTTCAATTTCGAAAAATCAGCATTCCTGTCCTGACCACCTGCAATCAAGATAATATCTTTATCTAAACTTGACAGAGCTTTCAAAGTAGAGTCCGGGTTAGTAGCTTTAGAATCATCAACAATCAGATAACCACTACTATTATTGATGATTTCCATCCTATGTGACTGAAGCTTATAATTTTCAGCTGCCTGCTGAATTTTTTCAATACTTTGTCCTACAGTATAAGCTGCAAGAGCAGCAAAAGCAGCATTTTTTTGATTATGTTTCCCCGGTAAGTTAATCGTACTAAAATCAAGTAAATTTATTTTATCTTTTTTATAATAAGCCTGATTATTTTTAATAATCAAATCGGCTTCTTTTCTTTTAAAACTCAGCCCAATAACTTCAGACTGCAGCTGATCTTTTAATTGATAAAGGTATGGATCATCAAAGTTTAGCAGAGCATAATCAGCGGAATTTTGATTGCTAAAAATATTTTTTTTAGCATTTTTATAATTAAGCTCAGTCTGATGTCGATCTAAATGATCAGGACTGTAATTTAAATAAATTGCAATTTTCGCTTTAAAGTCTTTAACTGCTTCTAATTGAAATGAACTTAATTCAAGAATAACCTTTTCTCCCTCTTCTAAATCTTTGATGATAGATATAAATGGTAAACCAATATTTCCGGCTGCTTTAATTTTCTTCCCATTTAAGTCAAATAACATAGCGGCCAGCAATTCAGTTGTTGTTGTTTTCCCATTTGTTCCGGTAACTGCAATTATTTCTGCCTTAGACTGCCTGAAAGCAAACTCAATTTCACTAATAGTTTCAATACCCTGCTCTCTGGCTTTTTTTAGAATTTCTAAGTCATAGGGGACTCCTGGACTCAAAATAATTAGCTCACTCTCTAAAATTTTGCTTCCTTTTGAACCCAGATCATATTCTATTTTTTCATCATCTAGCTGGGATATCAAGTCTTCTAATTCAGTTTTTGGCTTAGCATCAGAAACTATAATATTTACATCAAAATTCAACAAATATTTTACAACTTCCAAACCAGTTCTTGGACTAAAACCCAAAACTGCTATTTTTTTATAATCTAAAGTCAATTAAATCTAACTCCTTTAAATTTAAGTTATTAGTATATAAGAATGCTATTAATAGATAAGAGAAGTTAAGGCAAATAAAGATAATAAAATAGTAATTATCGAGAATCTAAATACTATTTTATTTTCTGCCAGACCGCTTAATTCAAAATGATGGTGTATCGGGGTCATCTTAAAGACTCTCTTACCACCTGTGATTTTATAATATGGAACCTGAATCATAACTGATAAAGTTTCTACAACATATATTCCTCCAATTATCAATAAATATATTTCTGTTGCAGTCAAAACTGCTGTGGCTCCTAAAAAAGCTCCTATTGCAAGTGAGCCAACATCGCCCATAAAAACTGAAGCCGGATTTGCGTTAAACCACAGAAAAGCCGTACTGCTCCCCGCCATAATTAACATGAGCAGCGAACATTCGGGTATTTCTAGAAAGTAAAATAAAACTGCAAATGCTAAAGTAACAATAGTGGTTATCCCAGCGGCTAAACCATCTAAACCATCAGTTAGATTTACAGCATTTGAACTACCGATCACAACTAAAAAAGCTAAAAATAATTTAGCTGAAGCTCCTATTTGATATTCTCCTAAAAAGGGAATTATCAAATTATGCTGTTCTAAAATATAAACCGCAATTAAAGCAGTAACGCCAGCTGCAGCTATCTGCATGATAATTTTTTGCCAGGCTTTTAAGCCTAAAGACCGCTTAAATTTAATCTTCAAAAAATCATCTAAAAATCCAGTTAAAGCCATTATTATAGTAGTAAATAAAATTGTAATAACCTCAATTTTTAAAGGCAGTACTATTAAAGATACAATTAAAAAAACTGATATTATTAATAAGCCTCCCATTGTTGGAACACCAGCTTTTTCCAAATGACTTTCAGGTCCATAGTCCCTAACTTGCTGACCAAAATTTAACCTTTTTATGTAATTAATGAAATAATTTCCACTTAAAATAATGATTATTAAGGGTAAAATATACGCTATAATATACTGCATCATAATGCTCCTCAATTATTCTCCACCTGTAATTCAGCTACAATTTCTTCCAATCTATTTGCACGTGAACCTTTTATTAAAATTAAATCTCCATTTTTCATTTCCTGTTTTAAAAAATTTATACATTGATTATTATTATCTAAACTAAAAATATTATTGCTATCCATTACTCCCTCTGCCCCTACAGCAATCTCTGCTGCTTCTTGACCAATGGTTATCAAAACATCTAAACCTTTAGCTGCAGCATATTTCCCAATTTCCTGATGCTTTTCAATACTGCTTTTACCTAATTCCAGCATTGAAGCTAAAACAGCTATTTTTCTCTCAGCTTTTTTATCAATTAAAACATCAACAGCTGCTTTGACAGCAAATGGATTTGCATTATAACTGTCATTAATTATTTCTACTCCGTTATTCAACTTTATAAACTCCATCCTTAATGATGAAAATTCAGCTTTTAATAAGCCCTCCTGAATCTCTGAGGTATTGAGATTTAATCTAAATGCAATTAAAACAGCAGCCATTGCATTATAAATATTGTGCTTACCAGCTTTATTAAATTTAAAATTAAATTTTTTGTTTTGATAACTTAAACTGAAATTCATCATTTCAGCACTCGAATCATAGCGGTAAGATAGAGCTTGTAAATCAGAACCGCTTTCAAAACCAAAATAAAATACATCAGCGGTGATTTCTTCTCCCATTTTTTTTGTATAAAAGTTATCATAATTCAATACCGCTGTATCAGATTCAGTTAGGTTATCTATTAATTCTTTTTTTGCCTTTGCAATATTTTCCAAACTGCCTAGCTGTTTTAAATGAGCAGCAGCAACATTTGTTACTACTCCAAAATCAGGCACTGCAGTTTTACTTAATAAATCAATTTCACCTAAATTACTCATTCCCAGCTCAACAACTGCAATTTCTACAGCACCTGTTAATCTTAATAAAGTAAGCGGCAGACCTATATGATTATTGTAATTACCCTCAGTTTTTAAACAATTATATTTTTGGGATAAAACTGAATAAATCAAATCTTTAGTTGTTGTTTTTCCGGCACTACCAGTAACCGCAATTACCTTTAAATCTTTAAAACTCATTCGATAATTATGGGCCAAAGTCTGCAGTGCTTTAGTGGTATCCTCAACTTTTAAAACAGCGACATTACTTTCAGCAATAAAATCACTTTCAAGTTCACGGTCTACTATTAAAGCTGATGCTCCATTTTTAACAGCATCTTCAAGATATTGATGACCATCTTGATTTTCACCAATTATTGCAACAAATAGATAATCTGATTCTACTTCTCTGCTGTCAATTACTATTTCTTCAATAATTAAATCATCACTTCCCCGAATTAGTTCAGCTTTTGAAAAGTTGATGATCTCTTTTATTTTTAAATTTTGCATTTAACTTCCCTTCACTTTTTCAGCTGCTTGATAAGCAACTTTTCGGTCATCAAGTTCAATTTTACCGTCTTTTAAAACTTGATATTTTTCGTGTCCTCTTCCAAGAAGCATGACTAAATCATCTTTTTTAGCAATTTTAATGGCTTTTTCAATAGCTTTTTGGCGGTCAGCTATAATTTCATAAGCACTAAATTTTTTAGAAAAACCTTTTTTGATCTCAGAAAATATTTGTTGGGGATTCTCACTACGGGGGTTGTCATTACTTACAATTATATAATCCGCATATTTTTCAGCCAGTTCAGCCATTGCAGGTCGCTTGCTGCGGTCTCTGTCTCCACCACAACCAAATAAAACAATTAACTTGTTTTTTTCCATAGCTGCAGCAGTTTCCAAAACATTTTTCATGCCATCTGGTGTGTGTGCATAATCAACTACTATTTGAAAATCCTGACCGGCATTAATAATTTCAAACCTTCCAGGCACAGAATTAATTTTAGTTAATGCTTTTTTGATAACTGTTTCGTTAATACCTAATAGATCAGCTGTTAAAATAGCTGCAAGTGAGTTATAAATATTGAAAATACCACCTAAATTTAGCAGAAATTTAGAATTTACTTTACCACCAGTCTTATATTCCATTCCCTGCGAGTGAAGTTTAAACTGAGTAGTGTATAAATCTGCTGTTTCAGAGTCCAAACTGTAGGTATAATTTTTTCCTTGAGATTTAGCTTTTATATAATCACTATTTTGATCATCATTATTTATAACAGCAAAATTATTACTTTTTAACTGTGAAAATAATTTTGATTTTACTTCTCTATAATTTTCTAGATTTTCATGATAATCAAGGTGCTCCTGACTAATATTAGTAAAAACTGCAGCTTTAAAATCCATCCCATAAACGCGATATAAATCTAAAGCATGGGAAGAAACTTCCATTACACCATACTTTATATTTTTCTCTCTCATTTGAGCAAAGTATCTATACAAATCAACTGATTCAGCCGTAGTCCTCTTTGAACCTAGTTCCTGCTCACCAATAATATTTTTAATGGTTCCAAATAGTGCTGCTTTATTTTTATATTCCTTTAAAATATTATACAAAAGATAGGATGTTGTTGTTTTACCATTAGTTCCCGTAATTCCAATCAAATTAATATCTTTTAGTGGATCACTAAAAAAATTCTTAGCAATTTCAGCCATTATTTTGCGGCTGTTCTTTACCTTTATATAAGTCACACCTTTTTCGTATTTCTCTCTATCTTTTTCTAAAACAACTGCAGCTGCTCCTTTATCTAGAGCCTGATCAATATACTGATGTCCATCTGTTTCAAAACCACTAATTGCTACAAATAAATTATCTTTCTCAATCTCTCGAGAATCATATTTGAGTTCTGTAATATTTTTAGTCAAATCACCTGACTTCAATTCATAATCTATATTATTTAGTATTTTTTTTAACTCCACTTTTAACTAACCTCCAGCATTTTAGATAATAAGCTATTTAAATAAATTAACGGAGTTTTAAATTGATTTTCTTTGAGCTTTTTATTCTTTTTCCAGGATAAACAGACTGTCCAATAACCTTACCCGAGCCATCTAACACGACATTTAAACCCTTTTGTTTGGCTAATTTTACAGCTGCTGCAGCTTCCATTCCTCTAAAATCTGGAACTGCTAATAAAAGCTCTTCTTTGAACTGTTCATTACTAAACAACCAAACTGTTGAATTATAATTTGTTAGTGTTTCAGGATCTGGAAGTTGAGCCCTTACTAATTCTCCGTCTCCAATTAGTTTAACATTAAATCCTTGATCTCTCAAATCACTTTCAGCCTTTAAAAAACTTTTGCCAATTAGATTTGGAACTTCAAGCTCAGTCTCATTTGTTTCATAACCATTTTTTTTACTAGTATCTGGCTTAACATTTAAATAATTTAAAATATTAGAAGTTAAATTTCTAAAAACTGGAGCTGCAGTCTGACTTCCGTAATAAGTTTCTCCTTTTATATCATATAAAATAGTTAAGATAACTAAGTCTCTTTCAGCAGCCTCTACAATTCCAATAAATGAAGAATCATATATATCTTCATTGTAATGTTTTGCAGTACCAGTTTTACCACCTATTTGGTAGCCTTCAATTGCAGCTTGAGTTCCAGTACCTGTTTCAACTACCTGCTTTAATAATTCCTTGGTCTTATCTGCCGTGCTTTTTGATATCACCTGTCTTACTACTTCAGGATCATTAATAATATTCTCCGAACTATTTCCCGTATCAACTTTTTTCACAAGTCTTGGGCGCATCAATTTACCATCATTAGCAACTGCGGAAATAGCTGCTGCAAGCTGAATTGGTGTAACAGATAAACCGTGCCCAAAAGTAAAAGTTGCTAGTTCAATAAGACCAATTCGTTCATATTCAGGAATAATTCCCCGCGCTTCAGCTGGTAATCTGATCCCAGTTTGTTCTCCAAAACCAAAAGCTTTAATATATGAATAAAAAGTTTCTTTATTCATTTTAAGTCCAACCTCTACAAAGCCAGGGTTACAGGAGTTTTTTATAACTTCAGCAAAGCTCTGTTTGCCGTGACCATACCTGCTCCAACAATTTATTTCCTCTCCAGCTACATAGATATGAGCAGGATCAGTTAAAATATCATTCTCAGTAATTACACCTTCTTCTAGAGCAGAAGCGGCAGTTATTATTTTAAAGGTAGAACCAGGCTCGAAAACATCATTAATTGCCCTATTTCTCCAATTTCGATCTGGATATTTCCCAAATTCATTCGGGTTAAAAGTTGGAGTATTCGCCATCGCTAAAATATCACCATTAGAAGAATCCATAACAATAATTGATCCACCAGAAAAATCAAATTTTTCCTCCGCATTTTCCAGCTCTTTTTCAGCCATATATTGAATTACTTCATCAATGGTTAAGTAAATATTATAACCATCTCTTCCTGGCACAGTCTCTCTAATCCCATTTGGAATTGTTTTCCCTTCAGCATCTCTTTCAACAATCATTTTACCTGCTTTTCCGCTCAACTGATTATTATATGAGAGTTCAAGGCCGTTTAGACCATTATTATCTATTCCTGTAAAACCAAGGATATGAGAAGCTAATTCCCCTTCCGGATAATACCTTTTACTTTCTTCTGTAAATGTAATTCCCTTTAAATTTTTAGCTTCAATTTTTTGATATAATTCATCTTCAATTTTACGCTGTAAAAATATAGCCGCAGCATCAGAAGTTATCCTTCTATAAATTGTATTATAATTAATATCTAATAAAGGATCCAGTTCCGATGCCGTTTTTTGGGGATTAATAATATTATCCGGCAGAGCAACTACAGTCTTAGCCGGTAAGCTGACTGCAATTTTCCTGCCGGTATTGTCATAAATCATTCCTCTTTCTGAATCAATAACAAATTCTTTTACACGCTGGCTTAATGCTTTATGTTTATATTCAGCACTATTAATAACTTGAATCCACACAAGTCTTAGTACAAGTAATATAAAAACGAAAAAAACAACTGCAAAATAAAACATTAATCTATTTTTTACTTGCTCATTAAAATCCCGCAAATTTAATCCTCCTATTCAAGTGATTCCGCCTGAACAGTCACTACTTCTTTAATTATTTTATCATAAATTTGCACTAAGAAAAACTTTTCTTTTGGGATATCTGCCATATATCTTTCTTTTTTTCTAAATTGATTATTGTAGACCAACGTTTCTTTAGTTTTGGCTTCAACCATATTTAATTCATGTTTTGCAATATTTTCTATTTCTGCCAAAGAGGTTTTGCTTGCTAATTTAACTTCTAATCTTTCATTTTTAGCTTGAATAGTCTCCAATTTATTTTCTAAGTTTAATAATTTTGTACTTTTCTTATTAATATTTAAAACTTGAGAAACATATAATAAAATTGAAACACTAATAAAAACTAACATAAATATATATATAATTGTAAAGGCTTGTTTTTTTACATTAGTAAAATTATAAGATGATTCATTTAAAAAATCACTTTGTGTATCTAGATTAGCATAATTTTGACTATGATACATCTCCTTCCCCCCTTAAAAATCAAATCTTCTCAGCTACTCTCATTTTTGCACTTCTAGATCTTGGATTAAATTCTTTTTCTGAATCAGAAGCCTGAATTGGGCTACTAGTTATTACTTTAACTTCGGCTTTTTTATCACAGACACAAATGGGAAAATCTGGTGGACAGGTACAATCTTTTGCTAAATCTCTAAATTTGTGTTTCACAATTCGATCCTCTAATGAGTGAAAAGTAATAATTACAATCCGTCCCTCTGGATTTAAAAATGATACTGCCTTATCAATTAAGTTTTTTAGCTGTTCTAACTCATTATTTGTTTCAATTCTCAAAGCCTGAAAGGTTCGTCTAGCTGGATGACCACCACTTCTCCTGACAGCTTTTGGGATAGCTGCCTTAATAACTTCAACCAAATCACTTGTTGTCTCAATTGCTTTTTCTTTCCTCATCTTCACAATAAATTCAGCAATTCTAGCCGCCCAGTTTTCTTCTCCATATTCAGTAATAATTCTTTCCAGTTCAGCTTGAGAATAATTATTTACTATATCTTGTGCTGTTAATTTTTGTTCTGGATTCATCCGCATATCTAAAGGGCCATCATTTTGATAACTAAAACCTCTTTCAGGGTTATCTAATTGAGGAGAAGAAACTCCTAAGTCAAACAACATCCCATCAACACCTTCAATACCCAGCTTAGCCAAAACTTGATCAATTTCTTGAAAATTTGCATGTTCTAAAATTAATGATTCATTATCTGTAAATTTCTCTTGTACAGCTTTTATTGCAGCAGTATCACGATCAACCGCAATTAATTTACCTGCTGCTGACAATTTTTTTAAAATTTCTGAACTATGTCCAGCTCTACCTAAAGTACCATCTAAATAGATTCCATCTTCTTTTATATTTAAATATTCGATTGCTTCTTCTAATAAAACCGCTTGATGTTTATATTCCATTATAATCCTTTCTAGATCCCTAATTCTTCCATTGCATCAGCAAAATCTTCATAGGAATCTTCTACATTATCCATGTAGCTGTCCCAATTTTCTTTAGCCCACAACTCAATTCTATTTGCTAGACCAATTATTACAATTTCATGTTCAAAATCTGCATAATCTCTCAAATTTATTGGTAAGGAAACTCTTCCCTGTTTATCTAATTCACATTCATTAGCACCTGAGAAAAAAAAGCGGACAAAACTACGGGCATTTTTACTTGTCATTGGTAAAGAAGTTAATTTTTTCTCTAACTCTTTCCACTCATCCATTGGATATAAAAACAAACAATTATCAAGACCTCGTGTAATCACAAACTCTTCACTTAATTCTTCTCTAAGCTTTGAAGGTATGATTAAACGGCCTTTTTTATCCATATTATGAGTATATTCTCCCATAAACATAATACCACTTCCCACTTTCCACCCTTTTACTCCACTTTTCACCACTTAATGATTTTATTCTACATATAGTGAGAAAGTCCTTTATATTTTTAGAAAAAAATTATTATTTTTTAAAGATAAATTATTTACAATCTATAAAAGCCCACCTTTAAAGGTGGGCTTTGTTCTAATCATCATTTAAATATAATTTTCTGGCTCTTGAAATTTTATTAAATCCATATTTTCTTTTTAATTTATCTATTGTTTGATCAAGCTGATCATCTGCTTCTGCAAATAAATTTAATTGCTCTTGACCCTCCTGACATAAATTAGAGACTCCAACCCCTAACAAGCGTAGTGGTTTTTTCAATAAATTATCATTAGCTAAAAGTTTTTTTGCTGTTTGATAGATTTCTTCACTGCTGTTAACTGCAACTTTTAAGGATTTCTGTCTGCTGAAAGTACTAAAATCTGCATAGCGAACTTTAATAAAAATGGTAGTTCCCTTTAGAGAATTACTGTGAAGCCGAAAAGACACCTTTTCACTCATTTTAAATAAATAAGCAAATAATTTATCCTGATTACTTATATTATCAACAAAAGTTTCTTCATGACTTACTGATTTTATTTCACCTTGGCTCTTTACTTCTCGATTATCCATTCCCCGAGAAAGAAAAAACAGTTTAACTCCTGCTTTACCAAATTTATCTTTAAGCTCTTCTAAAGAGTAAGGCCAGATATCTCTTGCTTTATAAACTCCCTCTTCTGCAAGTTTAGCAGCAAAAACATCTCCCACACCCCAGATTTTATTAATATCTAAACTGTACATGAATGATTTTATATCATCTGCCCTAATTACTGTTAACCCATCAGGCTTTTCAAAATCCGATGCTAATTTAGCCAGAAATTTATTAACTGAAACCCCAACAGAAATAGTTAATTCAGTTTTTCGTTTTACTTCTTCTTTTATTTGGGCAGCAATTTCAACTGCATCACCATATAATCTCTCACAGCCATTTACATCTAAAAAAGCTTCATCAATTGATAATTTTTCTACCAAAGGTGTATATTTTTTTAATATCTTAAATATATCTTGAGAAGTTTCTTTATATAGTGAGTGTCTTGCAGGTAAATAAACACCCTTTGGACATAATTTTTTTGCTTGAGCAATCGGCATTGCAGAATGTACTCCAAATTTTCTAGCTTCGTAAGAAGCGGTTGAAACAACACCTCGATTGCTTAAATTCACTCCACCAATAATTACAGCTTTTCCTTTTAATTCAGAATTTTCTCGCTGTTCAACTGCTGAAAAAAAAGCATCCATATCTGCATGTAAAATATGAAGTTTAACCATTCTTATTTAGCCTCTGCTAAAGCAATGTTTACTAATTCATCTAAAAGTTCCATATAAGAAATTCCTACTTCTTTAAATAAAAGTGGATACATACTAAATTGAGTAAACCCCGGCATTGTATTAATTTCATTAATTAAAATAATATTTTCTTTTTCATTAACGAAAAAATCTAGTCTGGAAATACCAGCAGCTCCTATTGCTTTAAAAGCCCTAATTGATAATTCTTTAATTTTTTCTTTGTTTGCTTCAGAAATTTCGGCAGGGATTATTAATTCCGTACTTTGGTCTTTATATTTAGCTTGATAATCATAAAAATCATGAGTAGATATAATTTCTCCAGCTGCAGAAACCTGAATTTGATCTCCACTTCCAAGAACTGCAGACTCTATTTCTCTGCCCTCAACACTGCTTTCAATAATCAGCTTATTATCATACTTAAATGCCTCTTTTAAAGCAGCTTTAAAAGAGCTTAATTCTTTAACCTTACTGATTCCAATACTAGAACCCATATTAGCAGGTTTAATGAAAAACGGCCTTTTCAAATCGTCAGCTAATTTTTGAAAAAGTTTTGGGAGCTTCTGCTTATTTACATCTTCTTTTTTTAATATCCTAAATTCACTCTGAGGAATATTATAATAACTAAATATTTCTTTCATGACCGCTTTATCCATACCAACTGCTGAAGCAAGCAGATCACAACCAACATATTTAATATTTAAGGTGTCTAAAAATCCCTGAATTTTACCATCTTCTCCATAGGGACCGTGTAAAACCGGAAAGACTAAATCTATTTTATTTTCCAAAATATTAAGTATTTCTTGATCTAAAATATTTTTTCTATTTATTTCAGGAACCTTTTTCTGCTCTCCAAATAAAATAGCTTCTGACTCTGCAGGAGATATAAAATATCCCTGTTTAGAAATTGCGATCGGATATATTTTGTATTTTTCCTTACTAAAAGCATTATAGATAGAGCGTGCTGATAAGATAGAAACTTCATGTTCTGCTGAACGACCACCAAAAAATAAGGCAATATTAATCTTTGAATTAGACAATAGAATCCCTCTTTCCAATCTTAATTATTAAAATAATCTATTTTCATTACTTTGCGAACCATTTTCATTGTTTCTGCTGCTTCTTCTCTAGCCTTAGCAGTACCTTCCATTAATATTTGATCAACTAATTCTGGATTTTTAAGATATTTTTTTCTTCTCTCCCTCATTGGATCTAAAAATGCATTTAATTTTTCAGTCAGACGCTTTTTACAGGCAACACAGCCAATTGTACCTGCTCTACATTTTTCTGCAATTTCATCAGATTCTTCTAAATTAAAAGCTTTGTGATAATGATATACTGTACATACCTCAGGATGTCCGAGATCATCTTTGTGAATTCTGGCAGGATCAGTTTTAGCCTGCATTATTTTTTGGGCAACTTCATCTCTGCTGTCACTTAAATAGATAGCATTATTCAAACTTTTACTCATCTTATTTTTGCCATCAAGCCCCATTAATCTAGGAAAATCACTAATTAAGGCTTCGGGTTCTGGGAAAACCTCTCCGTACATATTATTGAATTTGCGAACTATTTTTCTTGTCTGTTCTATATGTGGAATTTGATCTTCTCCAACTGGGACTAGATTTGCCCTACAGAAAGTAATATCTGCTGCCTGACTAACTGGATAACCAAGAAAACCATATGACATTTCTTTATATCCATACTGTTCCGCCTCTGATTTAATAGTAGGGTTATGGCGCAGCTGGTTTACTGTAACGATCATTGAATAAAAAACTGTTAATTCTGCTATTTCCGGCACAAGTGACTGCACAAAAATTGTTGTTTTTTCTGGATCAATACCAGCAGCAAGATAATCTCTAGCTACCTGTCTAACATCTTCACTTAATTTATCAGGTTGATCAAAATTAGTTGTTAAAGCCTGAACATCAGCAATAATCAAAAAGGTATTATATTCATCCTGAAGTTCAACTCGATTTTGTAAACTACCAACATAATGACCAAGATGAAGTTTACCTGTCGGCCTATCACCTGTTAAAATTCTCTTTTCTTTTTTATTTGACAAAATCATCACCCTTTTTCTTATTTAATAGATTACACTTGAATATTTAAATGATTTCTGCTAAAATTAAACTAAGAATAATAATTGTTATTAATTAGTTGGGAGGATTATAATGGCTAAAAAGACTAGAATGACTAAACAGCGCAAGGCAATTTTGAGAGTTTTAAGAAGTACTAAATCTCATCCTACCGCTGATTGGATATATGAAAAAGTTCGGGAAGAAATACCAAATATTAGTCTTGGAACAGTTTATCGTAATCTTAATGTTTTAGCCAAACACGGCAAAATTAATGTTTTAGACTACGGAAGCAACCACAGCCGTTATGATGGTAATCCAGATCATCATTATCATTTTCGCTGTAAAAAATGTGGTGGTGTTTTTGATCTAAATATTGACCTAACTGCAGATTTAAATAAAAAAATAAATAATGAAACTGAGTTTATAGTTCACTCACATCGGTTAGAATTCAATGGTATTTGCCCAAATTGTCAGCAGAAAAATTAAATTTTTTCTGCTTCTTTTTTTGCCAAATTATCTACCTCTTCATTATAAAAATCTCCACTATGACCCTTAACTTTTTGATAACTTATGTCAAAATTAGAAGTTAATTTATCTAATTCTTGCCACAAATCTTGGTTTGCCACTTCTTTTTTGGAAGAAGTCTTCCAACCATTCCTTTTCCATCCTGCTATCCAACTAGAAAGTCCATTCAGAACATAACTGGAATCACTATAAATCTCTATTTTACTATCTTTAGGTAGTAATTTCAAAGCTTCAATTACAGCTTTTAATTCCATTCTATTATTTGTTGAATTTCTTTCAGATCCGGCAACTGTTTTCAGTTTTTGAGAATCAGAATTTAAGATTACAGCTGCGTAACCACCAGGACCAGGATTACCGAGGCAGGCTCCATCAGTATAGATTTTAAATTCAGCATATTCTTCAATATTTTTTTCAGCGTCCTCAAAAGCAGGGTCAGCATCTTCTAGTTCTAATTCTTCTAAAAGTTCAGCTGCTCTCCTCATATGTGGAATTACTATTGAACCACCAACAATTAAAGCCACATTCATTGCCTCATAAATTTCCTCTTTAGTCCAGCCAGCTTTATATGCTTCTAAAATATGATATGTAATACAATCGTCACATCTAAGAACCAGGGAGGAAACAAGTCCCAGCAGTTCTTTAGTTTTAGCTGAGAGTTTGCCATCTTTATATACCTTATTATCTAAATTAAAAAACCTTTTTGTATTTAAATTTCCCTCTTCTAAAATTATATCATTCATTTTTTGACGAAAGTTATTAAATTCTTTCTTTTTTTCGCTCATAAAAACACTCCCAATTCAAAATCTATTCTCGGTCTTGAATTTCAAAAGAAACCGGACAGCAAGGTGCCGTCCGGATATCTTCTAATATTTATATTTTTTAATTTACTTAGCTATTTTACTTAAATATTCCTTTACTTCAGCAGCTGTTCCCAATTCTAAGACTTTTTTGCTTTCTGCTTCTGCCTCAGCTAAAGTCCATTTTGTCAGTATTTCTTTTATTTTTAGAATTGAAACCGCACTCATACTGAATTCATTTAAGCCAGCACCTAATAAGAATGGAAGCAATAATTCTTCTCCGGCAGCTTCTCCACACATACCAACCCAAATATCTTCTGCATGACCAGCATCAATAGTCTTTTTAATCAATCTCAATACTGCTGGATGATAAGGTGTATGCATTTCTGCAATTGTTTCATTCATTCTATCTACAGCAACTGTGTATTGAATCAAATCATTAGTACCAATGCTGAAAAAGTCCACTTCCTTTGCTAATTGATCTGCAATCATTACTGCAGAAGGAACTTCGATCATCATTCCTACATCAATATCTTCATTATATTCTATTCCCTCTTCTTTTAATTCAGCTTTTACTTCTTCTACCTTTGCTTTAGCTGCTAACAATTCATCTAAAGAAGAAATCATAGGAAACATAATTTTTATATTACCATAAACACCAGCTCTTAATAGTGCCCGAAGCTGTGGTTTAAATATATCATCTCTTTCTAAACAAACTCTAATAGCTCTATAACCTAGAAATGGATTCATCTCATCTGGAAAATCTAAATATGGAAGTTCTTTATCTCCACCAACATCTAAAGTTCTAATAACTAAAGGTTTATCTCCCATTTTTTGAGCAGCTTTTTTATATACTTCAAATTGTTCTTCTTCTGTTGGTAATTCACTGCGGTCCATATATAAAAACTCACTGCGGAAAAGACCAACTCCTTCACCACCATTAGCTAATATTGGATCGACATCTTTTAAGTTACCCATATTACCAGCCACTTCTACCTGATGACCATCTTTAGTTTGAGCTTTTTTATCTTTAAATGCTAATAAACGTTTCTGTTCAGCTTTATATTTTTCAAGTTTTTCTTTATATTCTTCTAGAGTAGACTGGTCAGGCGCAAAGAATACTTTCCCCTGATTTCCATCTACAATAATAGTAGTATCATCTTCTGCTTTTTCAATTAATTCACTACCTAAGCCAACTACAGACGGAATCCCTAATGAACGGGCCATAATTGCTGAATGAGAAGTTCTGGAGCCATCTCTGGTTACAAAGGCAAGCACTTTATCAGTATCCAATTGAGCAGTGTCTGATGGAGTTAAATCCTCAGCTACAATTACTACATCACTTTCCATCTTATCTGAAATATCTTCAACACCCAATAAATTTTTAATAACTCTCATTCCAACATCTTTAATATCTGAACCACGTTCTCTTAAATATTCATCATCCATAGCAGCAAACATAGCTGCAAATTCATCAATAACTTCTTTTACTGCAGCTGCTGCATTCAGCTTATTATCTCTTATCTTATTTTCAAATGCAGGTATAACTTCGGGATCATCTAAAATCATCAGATGAGCAGCAAAAATTTCTGCTTTTTCCTCCCCAAGTTTTTCAGCAGTTTCTTCCTTTAATTCCTGTAAAGATTTTTTTGATTCTTCTAAAGCAGAATGCAATTTTTCAATTTCCTCATCTACTTCATCCTCTGAAATATTTTGTTTATCAATCTCAATTTCATCTTCCTGTTTTAATAATGACTTACCAATAGCAATACCAGGAGACGCAGCGATTCCTTCTATTAAAATCACTATTCGTCCTCCTTCTTCATTTCAACCTCAATGAAATCAACAAGTTCTTCGACTGCTGATTCTGCATCATCGCCATCTGCTCTTATGATAATCTCATTTCCTTTTCCTACTCCCAGGCTCATGACACCCATAATACTTTTAGCATTAACTTCTTTTTCTTCAAAAACTATTTCAATTTTTGAATCATATTTACCTGCTTTCTGTACGAATTGGGCTGCAGGGCGGGCGTGCAGACCGGTCTTATTAGTGATCATAACTTTTTTTTCTTTTACCAATCTGATCATCCTTTCAAATTTTTGTGATAACATTACTTATCTATATATTTTAACATAAATGTTACACTAATTTCATCCTTTTTCAGAAATTTTTTTATTTATTTTTAATATTCTTCTTTAAATAACCGTTAATAACGGTTTTTAGCATCAAATAAGAGGAATTCGCTCCAGAATCCTGCTGATCAATGCTTTTTTCACCTAACTTGCCTTCCCTTAGTTGCCTTCATTTCAATAGTACGTTACGTCAAAATTCTAATTATATTTCCATAACTGATGGTCACTTGTTGAAACTGCAAAGATATTCTGCTTTTTTAAGTCATCCACTTCACTCTTACTCTTAATTAAGCCTCCAGCAATTACTGGATATTTATGTTTGCTGTTATTTTGCCTTTCAATAAAATAAGGTGCTGCCAATCCAGGTAAAATTTCTACCGCATCAACATTATTTGAATTAAATGATTTTTCAGCACTAATTAAAGAAGCTGAATCCAATAAAAACACCCGCTGAATTGTCATTAAGTCATTATTTGATGCTTCTTTAATTAAATAACCTTTAGTAGAAATAATCCCATCACATAAATCTTTTTCAGCTAAATATCTAATCCCTTCTTTATCATGAGCAATTCCCTTAACTAAATCAATATTAACCATTAAAATTTTATCATATTTATGAGCTAATTCCATAGCTTCTTCTAAATTAAAAATTGATCCTGTCAATAAAAAAATTAGTACTGACTCCTTAATCCTCATTGCCTTTTCTAAATTTTTAATATCTCTAACAGCTGGAATAATTGGATAACTGTTAAAGTAGCCTGCTAAATGTTTCAAATTTTTACCTCCTCCTATCAAACTTTCAAACTAAAAAGAACAAAAGTAAATAAATTTAGTATAAATATTTATTATGCCTATTATTATATACTTTTGTCTAGATAGTTAAAATCCTGCTTATATCTTAAAAAATTATTATAAACCAGAAAAATACCAGGAGATTAGCTAATCTCCTGGTATTTATAAATTAATATGCTTTTATCATTTATTGTTTCTTTTTTAGTATTTCTCTAGTTGTTACAATATTAACTCCTGTATCTAAGATATTTTCTATAACAATATCTCCTAATTTTATAGGTGCTTCTAATTCGACCTTAGCTATCTCAGTCATAGCCTCTTCTAATATTTCTTTAGGAAGTGGGTCTTTGCTCTTTACTGGTACTAAAGGTAACACACCGTTTTTAACTCTAGCTGTAGTTGGTAATATTCTTGTCGGATTATAATACTCATTTCTTACATATTTTTCTCCTGCCTTACAATTATTACCTTCCATACATTCAATCTGATTATTATCATCTATTTCTAATTCTACATCACAACCCATGGGACAGCTTATACAGGTTATTTCTACTTTTTTTCCCATTATTTTTCCTCCTTTACAATGTCAACTTTTAAACTGCTTATATCATTTGAAGAGATCATCTTTTCTGGAACTGGGAAAGTTATCATTTCTCCAGGCTCAACTCGACGAGCTTTCTTATCTAATAACTTCTTATCTCCTGCATATAGATTGATTTTAACATCTGCCATTGGCTGCTTAGCTCTCATATATAAATTAACTAATTTTCGATCATCTACTTTATTTGTAATTTTATGAGGAACTATGTAACCTACATTTTCCCCTGGGTTTACATCTATTGCTTTTGATCTTTTAGCTATTCCACCCTTTAAATAATCTGCTGCAGTCTTGCCAGCAATTAAACTTTCTTCGGTTACCCAATCTACAAGATCATGAACATGCAGTACATTACCACAGGCAAAGATTCCTTCAATATTTGTTTCTCTGCCTTCATTTACAATAGGTCCTCCTGTAATACTGCTCATCTCTACCCCGGCTTCTTCTGATAATTCATTTTCTGGAATCAAACCAACTGATAATAATAAAGTATCACATTCAATTTCATATTCTGTACCTTTTATTGGTTTAAAATTATCATCAACTTCAGCTACTACCACACTTTCGAGTCTATCCTGTCCTTTTATTTCTACTACTGTCTGCTGCATTCTCAGCGGTATATCAAAATCTTCTAAACACTGAACAATATTTCTTGTCAGCCCACCAGAAAAAGGCAGTAACTCTAAAACTGCTTCTACTTCAGCACCTTCTAAATGCATTCTTCGAGCCATAATTAAACCAATGTCTCCTGAACCTAAAATAACTACTTTCTCTCCAGGAATCCACTGTTCCATATTGATATATCTTTGGGCAGTCCCAGCACTATAAACTCCTGCCGGCCTAGAGCCCGGTATATCAATAGCCTCTCTTGTTCTTTCACGGCAGCCCATTGCTAAAATAACTGCTCCAGCATCAATCTCTATCATACCTTCATCAGAATTAATGGCAAAAACCTTTTTATCAGGAGTGACTTCTAAAACCATTGTATCTAATTTAATATCTATACCACGTTCTCTAATATTTTTGATAAACTGATGTGCATATTCAGGACCAGTTAATTCTTCTCCAAAATAATGAAGTCCAAAACCGTTATGAATACACTGCTGTAAAATACCGCCTAACTCAAAATCTCTTTCTATAATTAATATATCTCTAATTCCTTGATCATAAGCCTCTTGTGCTGCTGCTAATCCAGCAGGTCCTCCACCAACTACTACTAATTCATAATTTTGATTATTCATTATTTTGCCACCTCTTTTAATAATGGTGCTTTAGTCTTTTCTTTTAAAAGTTTAGATTTTGCACTCTCTAAACAGACTTCATTTTCCTCTATCCCTAATTCTTCTGCCAAGATGCTTACTACCTTTGGTTCACAAAATCCACCCTGACATCTTCCAGCACCTGGTCTGGCTCTTCTCTTAACCGCATTAACTGTTCTAGCACCTACTGGTTCACGAATTATATCTAAAATTTCACCTTTAGTTACTGTTTCACAGCGGCAAATAATCTGACCATAATCTGGATTTTCTTCTACTAATTTTGCCTGTTCTGCATGAGTCATGTGCCTAAACTTTGGTGGACCTTGATAATTAGGATCAAAATCAGATTTTTCGTTCAGATCTCCTAGTTCTTCTTTTACAATACCTACTACCATTTCTGCAATTGCTGGTGATGATGCTAATCCTGGAGATTGAATACCTGCAACATTGATAAATCCTGATACTTCATCACTGGCTTCTATTAAAAAATCTCCTGTTTCTTTAATGGCTGGCCGTAAACCCACAAACTCTCTAATAATCCCTTTTTTACTAAGACCGGGTACTGTTTTGTTTGCACCTTCCATTACTTTATCTAATCCTTTACGAGTAGTAGATTTATTCTCTACATTATCTATTTCTTCTGCATTTGGTCCGATCAATACATTTCTTTCATCTGTTGGAGTTACTACAATCCCCTTACTTACCTCTGTTGGTACAGGGAAAATTGTTTTTTGTAAATTTAATTCCATTTTTTTATCATACAAATAATATTCTCCACGTCTTGGAGTAATCTTAAATTTATCAATACCTACCATGTTCGCAATTTTATCAGCGTATAAACCAGCAGCATTAATTACTAATCCCGCTTCCATTTCTCCTTTAACAGTTTTAACTAATTTATGATCACCTTTATCTTCTATATCTTCTACTTCAGCTTCTAAAAATACATCTACTCCGTTTCTAGCAGCATTATTAGCCAAAGCGACAGTTAGTTCAAATGGATTTACAATTCCAGCCGTAGGTGCATATAAAGCAGCAACAGCATCTTCACTTAAATGAGGCTCTAATTCGTATAACCGGTCTCCTTTTACAATTTCTAAATCTGGCACATCATTTTTTTGGCCATTTGCTAAAATAGCTTCTAATTTTGGAATATCTGCTTCATCTTCTGCAACTACCATTGCTCCCAGCCATTCGATTGGGACATCTAATTCATGCTGTACTCGTTCATGATATAATTTATTTCCTCTTACATTTAATCTTCCTTTTAGCTTATTAGAATCAGCATTAAAACCAGCATGAATTAAAGCAGTGTTAGCTTTACTGGTCCCAGTACAGACATCAGGTTCTTTTTCTACTAAAGCAATATTTAAATCATAACGTGATAATTCACGAGCAATGAAACATCCTGTCACTCCGCCACCTATTATAATTACATCATATTTTTTGTTCAATTATTTTTCCTCCTATAATTATTTAAGATTGAGATATATAATTTTTTAAAATAAAAATTACCGATAATATTAGATAAGACTAAATATAACCCCGTAAAATAAATGTTTGCCCACTTCCTACTTAATTATCGTTGATTTAATTAATCACTCCCTATAATTAATATTTCTTAATACTCAAATGCTTTAATTTTAATAAAATAAATTAATTAATTTAAATTTTTAAATACAAAAAAACCTTATTGTGATTTAGAAATTTGGGCATAGTAGCCCTCCAAATTACAATAAGGTTTTCTCTTCAGCTCAACCTAATATTTTATTGTTTGAATAAAGTATAGCATTGATAATTTAATTTGTCAACTACTTAACAAAAAATATAATCTAGTTTTTAATAGTTTAAATATAAAATATTTTCTGATAATTTAGGTTAAAAAAAGGACCGGCAGCGACCTACTCTCCCACATCGTTACCAATGCAGTACCATAGGCGCTGGAGGACTTAACTTTTGTGTTCGAGATGGGAACAAGTGTTGCCCCTCCGCTATTACCACCGGAAAT